>ERZ1669250.73-NODE-73-length-53212-cov-6.560472_pt1 | contig 53212 bp, 61 predicted proteins | sample MGYA00579295_ERZ1669250 | MGnify/ENA primary metagenome ERZ1669250 (study PRJEB41166, sample SAMN08046056) | hot springs metagenome | biome: hot spring; feature: acid hot spring; material: thermophilic sediment; isolation source: thermophilic sediment from acid hot...
AAAATGCATATATGATTTATCAAAAACAACAGCAGCAATACTTGCGAAGGGAGAACTATCCTTTGAATCGTTATCAAAAGAGCTTGAATCACTTGATATTGATTTCACAGTAAATGGAATGAAAAGATATCCAAAGCATACATACTTGCACGAATTATTTGAAAAAATACCTGAAGAATATTATCAGAAAGCGTTGAATGCTCTTGATAATAAGATAAAAAACGAATATTCAATGTTTGAAGGATATTTGGAAGAGTATGCTGGAGACAATACAGATATAAGATGTGATGCATTGGAGAAGAGGAGGATAAGATACAGGATAAGGCTTGCAAGGGCAAATTATCATGTGTTTGTATGTTCAAGGATTGGAACGAACAGCATCACGTACATTACAAAGGGTACGAATAAAATAAAGGACCTAATGTCAGCACTTCCAGAGCACAGCATGTTAGTTCTTGATGCTGAATTTGATGTGGAAAGCAATTACAATGAAGCACAAACTAAAGGTATTGACATACAGATAAGGCAGAAGAAAACGAAACCAAGGAAGAGAGGCCGAAAGAAAGGGAAAGAAGAATTCAACATGAAGAAATACAGGAAAAGGAAACTTGTGGAAAGGGTATTCGGGAATATGGTAAAAAGGAGGATACCATTCTATTACAGGAAAAATAAATTGAAAGGCTCAATTCTAATAGGAATAAGCCATAACATAATAAATTACTACAAGAGTAAAAAATGGTGCAGCATGTTCATTAAAATTGAAGTTTGAAGCTATAAAAAAATATACACAAATATATCTTTGCATAGAGGGAAATATCATCAGTAACATGCTTTTTAAATGAAAAGCTATAAAAATCTGAGGAAAAATTAGATATTTCATATTGAAAGATAGTTTAAATTTAAATGATAAAATATGGATAAAAATAAAATTAAAATTTATGGTAAAAAATAAAAAGAATTAGCGGATGGTCTCTTAAAGATAGAAAAATTTATTAACTAAATCATTAATACAGAGAAATATGCTATCTGTTGTAGTAGTACATAGCTGGGATGATTCCCAAAAAGAACAGGTCATGGATTTTGCAAACAGGGTAATGACAATGGCAAAGGAGAAGAAATTGCCATCAGGTTTAAAATTGGTAAGCATTGATTTAGCAGAAAACAAGAATATGGCTGTTTGCCATTGGGAAGTGGACAGTCTTGACCACCTAATGCAGGTAGCAGGTTCGCTTAAGCCTACATGGAAGATAGATGCGTTCGTTGCAAAAAACGTCTACAAAAAAGGCCTGTTCTAAATTTTTTTTATTTTTTGAGCGGAGGTTACCGAGCCTGGCCAAAGGTGGTGGATTTAGGGTCCACTTCTGCAGAGATCCGAGGGTTCAAATCCCTCCCTCCGCATAATTTCTTTAAAAAAATTTTGCATGATATTTATGTTATTTCCGGTCTTTTCTCTGCCTCCATTTTTAAACTCTTAATTTCCATATAACTCTTCCACATACTCCATGTACCGATTAAGCCGACTACAATTATGACCAGCAAAAATCCAATATCTATAGCATTTAAATTTGGAATACCTACACCTGTTGATATTGCAAAATTATCAATGGATGGCAATATTATCACAAGAAAACCTATTAATGCAAAAGCAATGCCTCCATAGTATAGTGTTCTACCAGCTGTGGTTTTTCCAATATATTTGATATCCTCATCATTCATTTTCATCTTTCTAAGAAAAGTACCAAATGCAGCGCCAATTATTATTTGCATAACCATTGTTCCGAGACCAAACAATAATCCAGGTAGAGGAGAATATATTACGCTTGGCACCTGAGGCGCAAGTATGAATGTAATGACTGTGGCATATGCACCAAAACCGAAACCAGCAATAAGACCATGGACAATGGTCATCTTCAAAGGAATCTCCTTAGGGTGAACTTCCCTTGGAGATAATCTTTTTGCATTTTCAGTATGATGAGCTTTGCCACCTAGGAATTTATCTATTGGCAAATGGAAATATTTACCCTTTAAAACATAAGAGCCAACCACTGCCATAACAATACCAACAATCATATAAACTGGGCCATCAAGATTGTACTCTTTGTAGATGTATGCTAAACCAATAAAACCTAAAAATGTTAAAAAAGCTCTCTGTATCGTAAAACCCAGTGAAAACAAAAATCCCGCCTTCATACCTCCTTTTGTGCTATATGAACCTATGGCATAGCTAAATGTTATAGGCCATGTATGTTCATCCGGTGTGATACCATGGAGCAAGCCGAGTATGAATGAAATAACAAGTATCTCCCATAGGAATAAATTGTTGGGCGGGCTTAATAAAAATGAAAGAAAATCCATACTTTCTCATCCCTTTGTAACGAGTTTCATCCTGCAAGTATTGTCTTTGCAAGTACTTTCATGTGGAATTTCCCTTCCATGGGGACATAAACTTGGATGGCCTAAAAGGGAACAAACTGAATCTATAAATTCCTCTGTTACATGATATTCCATTGCTTTAGCATTCTTGCAAGAATTTTCAAGATCCATTCCAAGAGTATAAAGAAAAGTCTCGACAATCCTATGATTCCTTTTTATTGTTTTTGCCACTTCTTCTCCTTTTTCAAGGATCTTGATGCTTCCTGATTTTTTTAAAATAAACCCCTTATCAATTAAATGATCCAGAAATTCTTCAGATGTTGATGGTTTTACATTCAATTTTTTCGACACTTCTGTAACTCTAGGTTCCCATCCCTCCCGCGAAAGATCATATATAACCTGAAGAAAATCTAATTCTCTTTCGGTTAAACCTAAATTATTTAGATCCATGCAAAATAGGTATAAACACTTATATATAAAGATTTCTAAAACATTGCCTAGAAGAAATCCTTTTTGAAAAACTTTGGTTTTTATAAACAAAGAATATCTTTATTACTTTCTGTTTTTGTTCAATAATTTAAGCGATTCTCCAAATTTTATTTTTCACATAATGCACTATATTTATCTTTGCAATTCGCTTATATCTCTTTTCAATTTTTTATTTTTTTACTTTAATATCCTCGTGCCATTGAGAGTCTAATATAAAAAACTATTTTTCTTAAATCAAATAATTTTAAATAAAAAAATGAATTATTTAATATTATGAAAATTAAAGAAATAAAAGTTCAGGAAATAAAAATACCGCTGAAAAGGAAATTTGTCATTGCTTCAGGTGCTTCTGAATATTCAAACAATGTTTTAATAAAGGTTATTACAGAAGAATTCGTGGGATATGGAGAATCTTCACCTTCTTTGCATGTTCTGGGAGAAAATGCAGGTACTGTCCAGTCAATAATGCCCGTATTATTTGAAAAAATTAAGGAGGTTGATTCAAATAACATAAGGGAGATTTCCAGAATATTGAAAAAAGTTCCTAATAACCAGAGTGCAAAGGCGGGTATTGATATTGCCCTTTATGACCTCCTGGGTAAGGAGATTAATGCACCCCTTAATAAAATATTGGGCACTTCACAAATAAGCAAGGAAACCGATATCACCATCGGCATAATGGATAATTCTGAAGCTGCAGTTCTATCTAAGGAATATGTTAAAGAGGGTTTTAAAGCTTTAAAGATAAAAGTGGGTACAAATTTAAAGGAAGATATTGAAAGAATAAATAAAATAAGAGATGCTGTTGGAGATAAAATTGAACTAAGGGTTGATGCAAACCAGGGATACAACTACCATGAGGCAAAGGAATTTATAAAAGCAGTTGAAAAATTTGACATAGCTTTTATAGAACAACCATTACCATATTATGCTCTAGAAAAAATAGCGGAGCTAAGGGCTGAGTCAGGTATTCCTATTATGTTAGATGAAAGCCTGAAAAGCATAAGGGACCTTTACGAAATCATAAAAATGAAAGCAGCAGATATGATTAATATTAAATTGATGAAAACATCTGGAATTACAGATGCACTTTCAATATCTGACCTTGCAAGAGCATATGATTTAAAAATAATGATTGGATGCATGTCTGAAACATCACTTGGTATTTCAGCCGGAATGCACTTTGCTTTGGCTATTGAAGCAGATTATATTGATCTTGATTCACATTTTAACTTGCGTTATGACATTGCTAAAAACCCGATAAAAAATATTATGGGGAAGAATTATGTTGATGCGTCAAAGGGTCTAGGTATTGAGCTAAAGGAGGAATATTTATGAGAATAATTATAGGGATTACCGGTGCATCTGGCACTATTTATGCCCTTAGATTGATTGATTATCTTAATGAAGATAAATACCTAATAATAACTGAAAATGCAAAAAAAATAATGCTATACGAGAATGGTGTAGATTATTTAACCTTGAAAGACAAGGTTAAAAAGATTTACAATGATAATGATCTTTTCGCACCAGTATCTTCTGGAAGTACAAGATTTGATGCTTTTATTGTGATTCCTGCATCAATGAATACAGTAGCAAAGTTTGCAAATGGTATTGCAGACACCTTAATCACAAGGGTATTTTCAGTTTCATTGAAGGAAAAAAGAAAAATAATTATTATACCGAGGGAAACACCGTTGAATTCTATAAACATTGAGAACATGAAAAAGCTATCAGACCTAGGTGTTGTTGTAATGCCAGCATGCCCTGGCTTCTACTTTAATCCTAAAAGCATTGACGATCTTGTGAATTTTATCGTTTTTAGAATTCTTGATCAGTTAGGCATAGAAGGTGATTATCCTAGATGGGAAAAAAATACATTTTAGACACATCTGCATTCCTGTCTGGAAAATCCATTCCAATGGATATTGAAATAATTATACCTAAAAGTGTTCTTGAAGAATTAAAATATAAAAAAAATTATTCTTTTTTACTTGAAAGGTCAAGGATAATGGTGCCTTCAGAATTGAGCATTAAGATTGCGACTGAAGCAGCTATAAAAACAGGTGATATAAACAAGCTTTCTAAGACTGATATAGATATCATTGCCTTATCACAGGAATTTGATGCAACTGTAATCACGGATGATTATGCCATACAAAATGTTCTTAAATTTTTGAACGTTCCATATATGGGCATGATGATGCAGGAAATCAAGGAAAATTTTAAATGGGTTTACAGGTGCACAGGTTGCAAGAGGTACTTTGACAAATACTACGAATCCTGCCCGATATGCGGTTCACCTTTAAAACTCGTAAAAAAGAAGCTTTAAATAATATCTTTTAATTTGAGAAAATGGGTAGGTGGCAGAGTGGTGATGCGCGAGACTGCAGATCTCGTTTATTGGGGTTCGATTCCCCACCTACCCTCTCCTATTTTTGACATTTGTGCGTACAGGTAGAGCATTGTTTTCATTTCCTGATACTGCCTTGAAAAATTTTTACCCGGGTTGATATAATTGAACTGAAAATCATAGGAAACATCCATCAATATTAGATTTTCAGCTGGGACTGTATATCTACTTCCTTTCTTGAAAGGATCTCCTGTTCCATAGGCGAGGAAACCTATGATCCTCCTCACCATATTCCAGAGAAAACTTTCACCCCTTATATCTATAATGATAAAATCATCTTCTTTAAAAATATTAATTACCTGAATTTTCCTCATTGGATTCCTTCCATCATTCCTTGAAAAACCTGAAAAATCATGTTCACCTATGAATTCCTTTGCTTTATTGTTCATTTCCTCTAAATCAAAATTTTTATCCAAAAGATAATACCTGTACCATCTTTCCCTTGCATGCCTGGGTTTGAAATTATCATCAATTTTTGCATATGCATAAAAAACCATATTTCTGGTATGGGAATTCAATATACCAAATATTTTTTCAATATTTTCATCCGATTTTATTCCAAAGACATTTCCAAGAGCGCTTACATTCCTGTCTGTTCTACTTGATGGATATATTCTTTCTGCAATACCAAATTTTTTAATCACAGAATTTATTTCACCTTCTACCGTAGTAGAATCCTTTTCCATAGAAAAACCATTGAATTTTGTTCCATCATATGCAAATTTTATCAAGTACACATCTATGAAATCTTTTTATAGTATTTAAGCATTGATTAATTGATGAGCTATAAAATTCCTGATGAAAAATTACTTCTGTTCATTATTAAAAAAGTAATTAATGAAAAAAAGGTTATAAAATCACAGAAAAAATTCCTTGAATTTGTAATAGATGAATTAAAAAGCTCAGGTATAAATTATAGGCTGGATGGAAAAAGACTTAGAAAAATTGCTATTAATAAGTTAAAAATAAAGTTGGAGATTGAATACAGAGAAAGCAATGAGGAATCAAAATATTTAAAAACATGCCCGGTATGCGGTAGTAAGCTAAATGACATAAAAAACTCGACACTTGATGGAGAGAAGGTGTTCGCAGGAAAAAAATGTACAAAATGTCCTTACTGGACTGGACCAAAAAAAAGAATACCGAGAAAATATACATTCTATGGGGATGGTGAATATGATAAGCAGAAAAAATGGAAATATAATAATAGCCAAATTGGAGAAAGGCGATGATGTTTTTGAAAGCATTGATAGATTGATAAGCAAGTACAGTATTGCAGGTGGCATAATTGTTTCAGGCGTGGGTATGCTGAAGAACTTTGAAATCGGCTACTGGAACGGAAAGGAATATGAGAAAAAATTCATAGAAAAGAATCATGAGCTTGTTGCAATGCATGGAAGCATTGCAGAAACAGATCCTAAAATACACATACACGTAGGTCTTGCAGGACCGGACCATATGCTAACGGGTGGGCATTTAATAAGCGGAAAGGCAGATCCCATGGTTGAATTGACTATTCTGGATACAGGATTTCCCATGCAAAGGGTCTACAATGATAAAACATCTCTTAAAGAATTGAACTTCCATTAATTATGTTAATTTTTTATATTCTTTTTTTTCTAGTTATTTTATTTCTTTTATCATATTTTCTGAAAATACTTGATTTAATAGGTTCTATTTTTGCATTCGTTCTAGGATTCCTTGTTACATATTTTGGTTCATTTTATTTTTTAATACTTCTTATAGTATTTGTTTCAGTTTCTTTTCTGGCAACAAAGTACAAGCATTCAAAAAAAGAGAAATTTGTTGGCTTTGAAAATACAAGATCCTGGATAAGTGTTGTTTCAAAAGGCATTGTTCCACTTATTGTTGCACTCATGCCTTTTAATTTTATGGATAAGGCAATACTTTTTTCTGTTGCAGTTGCAGCTGCAACTTCCGATACTATTTCAGGTGAAATTGGAGTTCTATCAGACAATGCATTTTACATCACGAATTTTAAAAAAGCAAAACCTGGTGAAAATGGTGCAGTTTCATTGTCAGGTGAGTTCTGGGCATTCGTTGGTTCATTGATCATTGCCATTTTTGCTCTTGCCTTTTTCAACATTGGCATATTCCAGTTCATTTTTATAATAATATTCGGCTTTCTTGGTAGCCAATTTGACAGCATATTTGGTTACATATTTGAAAACAGGGGTAAAATTAAGAAGTACACCGTAAATATTCTTGCAATAGGTATAAGTATAATTTTGGCATATCTCATAATGTTATGAAAAAGATATTGCTCATAATTCTGGATGGTCTGGGGGACAGACCCTCCCCTGAACTGGGAAACAGAACACCTTTGCAGGCAGCAAATAAGAAGAATATTAATGCACTTGCATACAGGGGAATGGTTGGCCTTTTTGAACCAATATCTCCGGGCATAAGACCCGGCAGTGACACCGCCCATTTATCCATTCTTGGATATGACCCTTATAAGGTTTATACAGGAAGGGGGCCTTTTGAAGCACTTGGCCTTGGTATGGATTTGAAACCTGGAGACATAGCATTCAGAGGAAATTTTGCAACGGTTGACAAAAGCCTTAGGGTAATAGACAGAAGAGCAGGAAGAATAGACACAGGCACAGATAAGCTTGCTTCATCGCTTAACATAGAAATAGATGGCATTAATATAATGGTGAAAGAAGGAGTAGAACACAGGGCAGGAGTGGTTTTCAGGGGTGATGGATTGTCACCTAATGTTTCAGATGTGGATCCACATCAGGAAAATGTTTTTGTCCATGAATCTAGACCTCTAGACAACGGAGCTGAAAAGACAGCAGATGTTCTGAATAAATTCACAAGAAAGAGCTATGAAATACTCGATCAGCATCCTGTAAATGTTGAAAGAAAAAAACAGGGAAAGAATCCAGCAAATATACTTCTTACCAGAGGTGCTGGAATTGTACCAGAACTTGATAATTTCAATGAAAAATACAGATTAAAGAGCGCATGTGTGGTAGGTGTTCCTTTAATTTCAGGTATTTGTAAGTTAGCTGGAATTACACCAATAAAGGTTCCGGGTGCAACAGGGACCACCAATACAAACATGCAGAATAAAGTAAAATATGCCATAGATGCTTTCAAAACATACGACTTTTTGCTCATGAACATTAAGGCAACGGATGTGGCAGGTCATGATGGAAATGCCGTGCTAAAGAAAGAAATGATAGAAAAGGCGGATATTGCCCTGGAACCCGTTCTAGACCTTCTAGATGAAATAACAGTGATGATAACAGGCGATCATTCAACACCCTGCACTGTAAAGGATCATACAGGTGACCCATTGCCCGTGCTCATTTCAACAAATGGAATAAGATCAGACGGTATTGAAGAATGGAATGAAATTTCTGCATCCAGAGGGTCGTTGAGAATTACTGGCAGGGATGTGATTAATGTTCTTCTGAATTACAGTGACAGGGCGGAGAAATTCGGTGCATGATTGAATATTTAATTTTAACCTTAATTATTTTTATTATTTTTTATTCCTACTATAAAAATAAGCATGCTGTATTTTTTATAGTTATAACTAACATCATTATTTTTTCAATAGAGCTCTATTACATATATTCAGGTTTTAACATATATGAAATTTTAGGATATAGCACAATGAACATTATATCAATACAGCTTATTACGGGAATATTTACCCATTATGATTTCATTCACATACTTTCAAATATGGTTGTTTTGCTCTTTATAGGCTTTCCATTTGAGATGAGGGTGGGTACAAGGAAATTCATAATCATTTATCTTGTTACAGGAATAATAGCAGAATTAATTTATGCCCTATTCCATTTTAATATGAATTATATTTTATTAGGTGCATCAGGTTCAATTTTTGGCATAATGGGTGCTTATCTCAGGCTTTACCCTAATGATGAAATATCCATGTTCCTTGGTTTTATTTTCTTTCCGAAAATAAAGGTGAAATATGCAGTGTTTTTTGCAGCAATTATTGAATTTCTTGCAATGCTTTTATCATATGAGGATAATGTTGCACACCTTGTTCATATATCTGCATTCGTGATTGGTCTTTTAATTGCCCCATTATTTTTAAAATCAAGGGTAAAGGAATTTTCCATTTCAGACCTTGAAACAATTGCCACAAACCAGAAATCAAAGGATTTGCTTCAAAAAATCAAGGATGAGAAGATTGAAATGGTAAAAAAAATATTGATTGAAGAATTTCTTAAGGAATCATGTAAAAATTACAAGAAAAAGGGAAATATTGTTGAATGTGACGGTAGAAAATTCAGGTTATGATTTCCAGAATTTCTTGTTTTTTGCAAAATTGAGTTCTGCCTCTGCAATGTCCTTTACAAGATAAAGTTCATCTGAGTGCGGTGTCTTTAATATTCTTAATGCAGTTTCATAGCCTACGCCTCTACCTGCAAGTGCTATTAATGCTTCTTTTTTATAGATTCTTATTAAATTGGATATGTCCTGTGCCTTTTTGAAAAATTCATTTTCTTCCCTTGTTTTTGGGCCATTTTTTATTATACTTACCTTTTCCCTTTCGTATTTTCTCAATGCTGTAATCCTGACAGAGCCGCAATAAATACATCTTGCATCTGTAACTTCACTTATCTTCTTTGTCCATGAGCTTCTGCAATCCATGCATACAAAGATCATTTCCTGGTTTAGAAGCCTATTCCTGATTGCATTCAGTACAGTAGGTGTGAGCCTTGTTCTCCCAGACTTGTTCTCAATGTAAGTGAGGAATGAATCCATTGTTTTATCAAAATTTACAACATCGATGGAAATAAGACCCTTCTTTATTGCATCTATTATTTCCTTTGCATTTTCAAGATCAAGATAATCCCATTCTGCTTTTTTAACAGCCTCTTCATAAATTATCGTGTCCCTGTAAAGATCAATGAGCTTTTCAATTTTCAAAGATGCAAAATCTGCACCTTTGGCAATTATGCCGAATTTTTTTGATACGTAAATAAAGACCCTTGGAAAAAACCTTGAACCAGGAATTCCATATTTTATGTCCTGCTCAAAATTTATTTCTGATAATAGAATTTCTCTTACCATTTTTTCATCTACAGGTATACCTGAGGTTGAAAATAATATTGTATAAGGTGTAATGCTTACACTCACATTATAACCTCTTTCCTTTAAAACTGTAGAAATAAGAAGAGCGATTGTTTCGTTAACCTTTGTGCCAAACCAGTCTTCAATAATAGTATCCTGCCCTTTTCTTGATATTCTTATCCTTCTCAATGATGAATGGTCCTGATTCCACCATGCCTGAAGCTTGTTCTTTGCAGCATCATTTAGATATTCTGGCAAATGCTTACCTTCCCTAACAATTATGGCGTTCTTTGCAACCTCATACGGTACTGGAATATCTTCGCCCACCCATTTGGGGGGTGTTGCAATTTCCTCGACAAAATCCACCAAAATATGGTCTTCTTTTATATCTATTACCCTCCAGGTTATACCTTTCATTACAAAAGTCTGTCCTTCAGAAATTTCCTGTGAAACAAAGCTTTCATCCAATGTGCCTATGAATCTCTTTGTTGAAAAATCTATAACACGGTAAATTTTTTCATCAGGGATCATCGATGGATTATCGTAAAAGTATTCAAGTGATTTTGATCCTCTATGAATATAATCACCATCAAACCTCACCATTCTTATACCAGTCATGAATTCGAGGAAGTTTTTAAATTCATCTGATGTCAGATCCTTAAAGGCATATGTTCTCTTTACAGTGTTATATGCTAAATCAAATTGTATTGAACCATCAGTATACACCCATGATGTGATTTGATTAGCCAGGACAACATATGGCTTATTTCTAACGCCTAGTTTTTCTATCCATCCTTTCCTTGAAAGATCAATGATACTAACAGCTTCTTCAATCTCAACTGGATCTGCAGAAATGATTGCGCCCCTGGAAACATGCCCGAGCTTATGACCAGCCCTTCCAATGCGCTGCATTAACCTATAAACCTGTCTCGGGGAATTAAACTGTGCAACGAAATCAGCACCACCTATATCTATGCCAAGTTCGAGGGAAGATGTGCATATTAATGCTTTCAATTTACCATCCTTTAACAACTGCTCATTCTGCGTTCTTATTTCCTTTGAAAGTGAACCATGGTGAACGCCTATATAAGAATCCATTTTTATTTTGTTTAAACGCATTGCAATGTCCTCTGCTGTGAACCTTGTATTTACAAATATTAAAGAAATATTGTATCTATTCACCAGGTTAACGGTATGCATTATTGCAGAACCATATTCTGGATCACACATCATTTCTTCACTTTCTTTTTCGTAAATTTTATCTGGTGCTTCCACTGTCACTTCCATTTCTTTTAAAATTGAACTCTTGATAACCCTAACACTATCGTTAGGTGAAAGAAACCTTGATATTTCATCATCATTTCCAACTGTTGCTGAAAGGCCAATCCTTTGAACTTTTCCTGAAAGATTAGCAAGCCTTTCAATTGCGAGTGAAAGCTGCCATCCCCTCTCGTCCTGAACAAGCTCATGAATTTCATCTATGATAACCGTTGAAATATTTTTCAAATGTTCCTTTAACTTCTTTCCTGAAAAGAGAATTTGAAGGGTCTCTGGAGTTGTAATCAAAAGATCGGGAGGTGTTTCGCTTACAACACGTCTTTCAGATTCTGAAGAATCACCATGTCTTATATTTACTGTAACCCCTAAAGATTCTGCATACCTGTTTATTCTTTCAAAAAGATCCCTGTTCAGAGCCCTAAGAGGTGTAATATAGATAGCATGTATTTTCCTTGGATTTTGATTGGCTATCCTTGCAAGGATCGGTATTATTGCAGCTTCTGTTTTACCACTTCCTGTTGGTGCGATTAAAAGTACATTATCTCCTTTGTATATGAAATCATAAACATCTACCTGATCCTGTGTCAGCTCATGAATTCCAGCATCCCTTAACATAGATAAAATATTATCATCAATCACAACTAGTGTAAATTGATGGGTTATAAAAAATTTCACATATTCTATGTAATTTTCTAAAATAAATCTCAGAGATCTTAGATCCAATCAATTATTCAAAATAGCTATAAATGTATAAGATAAAACATGATCTGAAGCTTTCAGATCACTAACAATCATGATTTATGTTTTCTGAAAATTTACAAAGTTTTTTAATGCACCTAAAGCTTAAGAAAAATAAAATTGATAAAGGTAGTATTCATAAAGAAAAAACTTACGCATGTAAAAATCACTATATCATGCTTTTATGGAATATATTCATATGAGCATATGCCGGTTTATGAATCTTTAAGTTTTAATGTTTCAGCTTAAAAGATGCTCAAGATATGAATATCTATAATTTCTGAGAATAATAAATTTTGAAAAACATATAATATTCAATGATCAAAACTATAAAAAATAAAAGCAATGTATAGAGCATCAGGAACTGAAGGGTATTTAACTCAATTACCATTATAAAAAGAAATGCGAATGAACCAAAGACTGTAAAATTAACATGGTTAACAATTTTGTTTTTATTATTAGATGTGATGACAAATGGTATACTGTTTACCTTGTATGAGAAAAGATTTCTTAAAAGTAAAAATAATACTATAAGAAAGACAAATGAGATTGTTATATAATAAATATTAAAATAGAATATATTTATAATCAAGAATACTGCGTAAATTGAGGCTACTATCCCAGATGTGTAATGCTTTTCACTCAGTGGTATGCTTCGATAAAAGAATACAGACCTTAATGTCCTGGAAATAATGCTTCCTGAAATTTTTAAAAATTCTGGCAAAATTTTAGACAAATACCTTGAAAATCGTGTTGATAGTTTTAACAAGGCGGGCGTGATTATTGTTGTGATAATTACTATTGCACCCGTGATGCTAAAAAGAATTCCAGAATATGGCAGGACACTATGATTTGTTTCTTCAGAAATGCCATTAGCAATATTTGCAAATATAAGGGAATCTTCATTTCTTGGGACTAGACCGGAACCTATGAAAACAGCACTTTTGCTTGAAAAGCCAAGGAGATAAGTTATTGTTGACATAATAAATATCTCACCAATAATTATTAGAACAACAGAAACAATTATGATTTCAACATACTCAATAAAAGCATAAAGATTTACACTAATACCGTAAGTAACGAAAAAAATAGCCGCGAAAGCGTATTTAAAAGCACCGAGTTTTGCTTCTATTTCCTTGGAAATATCCGTTTCTGAGAAAAGCATGCCTGCAAAAAATGCGCCTATAGCTGGCGTTATATTAAAAATTTCAAGCAAAGCACTGACAAAGAAGATTATCATTAAAACAAAAAGGACGAATAGTTCTTCATTCCTTTTTGCAAATACCTTTTTCTTTATCATCGGTAGAAACAGCCTTGAAATAATAATAATAAATATAAGGAAAGAACCAACGCCTAAATACTCAACGTTTATCATTTCGGGTATAACGACCTTTGTTACAAGTACACCCGAAAAAATTACTATTAAAAATATGGATATTATATCCTCCATGATAAGCATATTTAGAAGCGCTTCCGCTTCCTCGGCAGAGAGTTTTCTAAGGTCATCTACACTTTTTGCAGTCACAACAACACTGCTGGCTGAGATTACAAATGCAAGGAATATTGAATCATAAATATCCCAGTGGAACAGCATACCAATAAGGAAACCCACTATGAAAAGAACGGAAATGTCAATAATTCCTAATACAGTTGCAATTAATGTTGTCTTTTTAAATTTCTGGGGTACAATATTCAAACCTATGAAGAAAAGGATCATTACCAAGCCAAGCTGTGAAAATATTGAAGGTATCTGGCTGTTCTGCATTATTCCTGTATAATGAAAACCGAAAATGGTAAAAGTAATTGATGGACTTAGGATAAGGCCTAGAATTAAATAGCCTATCATTGTTGTTTGTTTTACTTTTGTTGCAAGAATTCCACCGAGGAGGGCAATGAAAAATAGTATGCCAAGATCCAGGAATAGGAAATCCATTCTTTTATTCTCCTGATAAGATTATATCCCCTATTTTTGCCTTCTGGTTCAGATCCCTTTCAATCCTTCCGTCTCTGATGAATATGATAGCATTCTTATCAATTTCTATTATTTTCTCATTTTTTTCTTCATTAACATTTATCCATCTCAGTATTGATTTGCCAAAAGAAATTTCACTTTCTCCTTTGATAATTTTTATAGGTGATTCTAAAAGAAGCAATGCTATTGCTCTTGCCTCTTCATCCGATAATTGCATAACTTGAAAATTTCCATTTTCAGAATAATAAATCTCTTTTGAACCATCGGGCTTTATTACCACAGAAAATTGACCTTTTAATCCTTGGAAGGCGTATTTTAAGCCAATGCCTGGGACCATTGATTCAGAAATTTCCATGGATATGTGAAATGATGTTCTTTTTAATAATCTTTTTTAATTTTTAGTATTTTGAGAATATTTTTCCGTTATGGCCGTCTAAAAGTATGTAATCTTGCCTGCCGACACTATTGAGGCTTAAAAACCATACTGGAATGTGAATTACATCCGGTTTTGAAACAACTATTTTTGGTGCATATTTTCCATGTGGAAGTTTGAGTTTTATTGTCTGACCGGTATCTATATGAATGGCTAACCTTAAAGCATCTGAATACTCGAGATCACCATTTTCAAAAGAAGTTGTATTATCAGAAGAATTAATTACCCTTGCATTGGAAAGATTAAATTGGTAAAGTGGAGATTGGTATGGGTAAAATTCACTTATTCCCATTATTGGTATATTAAAAATAACGCTATTACTATCAGATTTTCCAGGAAAATTGTGCGTGAACTTTAAAAGCCAGAATGGAGCATATTTAAACATAATTCCGGAATCATCAAACGGGATATTCCCGTATTTCTGCAGTATAAAATTTTTTATTATTTCCGATGCCTGTGCTTTGGATGTGAAATTGTCAAGAATAAAATGATTATATGCATTCTGCCATGTGCCCTTAATATTTATCAATGCACTTCCACAATTGCTGCACATGACTATTTTATCTGTAGGATTGACAAGAACATCTTTACCGCATTTTTGACATGTAATTCTTTTATAATCTTCATCCAAATTATTTGATATTTCACTAGAAGCAGTATTATTTTCAATATTCTGAGAAAATCTGAAACCGCACCTAAGGCAAAAATAGGCATCGTCAGGATTTTGTGCTCCACAGTTTGGACAGAACTTTACCATAGGTATCAATAGTTCATATCTTAAGGGATAATTAAATTTTTTATGCGAAAAGATGAAATAAACTGTTTGATTATTAGTAAATATGATTAACGAAATTGATGACGAGCACAGGTCTTTTCCTTTTCCTGATTACAAAAAAAGGTATGAGAGGGACAGGCAGTTCAAGCAGTTACATATTAAAGCAGAAATATTCCCTGATTTTGAGATAAAGGAATTTTCAGCAAACGAGGACATATTTCTTGAAACTATTTATAGTGATCTTGCTGAAATTGAACTCGATGCAAAGGAAATTTCAATTGAAAAAATTATTGTTAACCAGAATGAAGTTAAATTTACATACGATGGTGAAAAAATAAAAATAAAGTTCAACGAAAAAATAAAAAAAGGTGAAAGCTTAAAAATTTCTATAATATATTCATCAAAGCCCAGAAGAGGTATATTTTTCGTAGCTCCTGACAAATTTTATCCTGATAAGCCTTACCAGCTCTGGACCCAGGGAGAGGATGAGGATACGAGATACTGGTTACCCTCTTATGACTATCCCAATGAAAGAACAACAACAGAATTAATTGTTCATGTTCCGAAGGAATTCTATGTGGTTTCAAATGGGAAGCTTTTATCAGTTGTTGAGAATGATAATGGTTCAATCTTCCATTATTTAGAGGAATTTCCACATGCAATATATCTGACATCAATAGCAGCAGGAAAATTTTTCGTTTATGAAGATGAAATCGATGGTAAAAAGCTACAGTATGTAGTACCAGTTGAAATGAAGGAACAGGTGCAGAGAAGCTTTGTTAATACCCCTGATATGATCAGATATTTTTCTAGGACATTTAATTTTAGGTATCCTTACTCAAAATATTCGCAAGTAGTGGTCAATGATTTTATTTTTGGAGGCATGGAAAATATAAACGCAACAACACTTACGGAATATACACTTCATGATGATAAAGCCCATAACGATTATACAAGTGAAGGACTTGTTGCCCATGAGCTTTCACACCAGTGGTTCGGTGATTTCATTACCTGCAGGGATTGGTCACATGCATGGCTAAATGAAGGGTTTGCAACATATATGACAGCCGTGTACATGGACCAGTACCTTGGTCATGATGATTTCCTTTACCAGCTGTATCAGGATGAAATTGCATACAAGAAAGAGGATTCATCGAGCTACAGGAGACCAATAGTAACGAACATGTACAAGTATCCGGGCGAGCTTTTTGACAGGCATCTTTATGAAAAGGCATCAAAGGTTCTTCACATGCTCAGGGATGAATTGGGCGATCGTGATTTCTGGACTTTTATAAACAGTTATCTTAATACATTCGGTGGAAAGAGTATTGACACATATGATCTAATAAAGGTCCTTCAGAACTTAACAGGAAAATCCTGGGAACAGTTTTTTGATCAATGGATTTTTCATGCAGGGCATCCTGAGTTCAAGGTTTCATATAAATATGAAAATGGAAAAGTAATCCTTAAATTTGAACAGATACAGAAGGGGAATGAAACACCAGAAGCGTTTTCAGTTTTCATGAACATTGCTTTTTATGCTAAAGATGAAAGGATTTTGAAAAAAATTCACATTAAGGATAAGATTGAACAATTTACATTTGAGATGGATGAGCCCGATGCCATATCCATTGACCCTGAAAACACAATACTCAAGGAAGTAGAATTTGAAAGAACAAAAAAAATGCTAATGAAAGAGCTTGTTTCAGGGAAAGAGATCATGGAAAAAATAGATGCAATAAGATCACTTAAAAAGCAATCAGGTAATGATGTTGTTGAAGCACTTAAGGATGAAGTATTAAAGGATAATTTTTATGGAGTTAAGATAGAAGCAATGAATGCTCTTGAAGAGATAGGCACAAGAAGTGCACTTGATGCAATGGTAACAATAGGCGAGAAAATAATTGGCAACAAGGATGTTGATTCAAGGGTAAGAACAGCATATGCTGACAGCCTTGGAAGATTCTTTAAGGAAGATGATGCAATTAAAATGCTTGAAAAAGTGCTTGAAAAAGAAGATAAATATATGCCAGTTTCAAAAGCGCTGGATAGTATTGGACAGGTGAGGCACGATAAAAGTTATGATCTTCTTTTAAGTGCAAAAAATAAAAAATCATGGTCAGAAACAATAAGAAGAGGTATGCTTACAGGACTTGCCAACCTTAATGACAAACGTGGACTGGATATAGCTTATGAATTTTCTAATCTGGGTTATGACCAAAGGCTCAGGGCAACTGCCATATATGCCATTGGAAAGATTGGTGAACATGATAAAAATGTATTGCCTATTCTTTACAAAGCTCTCAAGGATGAATATTATCAGGTGAGAAGTTCTGCTGTAAATGCAATAAAGAATGTTGGTGAACCTGAAGCAATAGGTGAGCTTGAGAATGCTTATGAGCAGGAGATCGATGCGCACATAATAAGATCCATTAGGGATGTAATATCTTCATTACAAAAAGGGTTGAAAGAGAGCGAGGAACTGAGGAACCTAAGGGAGGATGTGGAGGATCTTAAAAGAAAATACAGGGAACTGAGTGAAAAGATAAAATGATAAACAGGATCATTGAGCTTAGGAATAATGTAAAAAGGGAAAACAGGCCAGATGATTATGTTTCTCTCTGGTTTGAGGATGAACCGTATAGGGGTCAAAGGCAAAGATCTATGGTTCTTGTTCTCAGGACAAAAGGATGTTTCTGGTTCAAGCATTCGGGATGCACAATGTGCGGCTATTATAACGATACAAATGATGGAAATGTGAATGAAAAAAACTTAATCAATCAGGTGGAGAAATCCAGGCAGAAATACAAGGGTGAAAAAATTGTAAAAATCTATAACTCAGGCAGCTTTTTTGACCAAAATGAAATCCCTTTGGAAGCTCAGGAAAAGATCATTGAAAGTTTTCCTGAAGCTGAGAGAATAATTGTTGAAACAAGGCCAGAATTTATAAACGAAAGTTTAATGAAAAAAATAAATAAATATAAAGAGAAATTGATGATTGCCATTGGCCTTGAAAGTTCAGACAACGATGTTCTCATTAATTCTATAAATAAGGGATTCACTATAGATGCATATGAAAGGGCAGCAAAATTGCTTCTTCAGAATGGTTTTGTCATCAAAACTTATATATTGCTTAAGCCACCATTCCTTACAGAAAAAAAGGCCATAAATGATGCGGTAAAATCTATAGAATTTGCAAGTATTTATTCTGAACTGATTTCACTTAACCCTGTAAACATACAGAATAATACGCTTGTAGAATTTTTATGGAGAAAGGGATATTATAGATCACCATGGCTCTGGTCTGTTGTTGATGTTTTAAAAAAAACATCACACCTTGGTAAAGTTGGTTCATTCCCAACAGCACCTGGTACGCAGAGAGGTGCTCATAACTGCGGCAAATGCGATGAAGATGTTATAAAAGCCATAGAAAATTTTTCTTTCACGCAGGATGTCGAATATTTAAATTCAATAAAAGAATGCAAATGCAAAATTAATTGGGAAAAAATTTTAGACTTTGAAGAACTCACTTTTTCAACATTAGGGGATTAATGGCCCGTGCCTATATCATTGGCAATATCTTCCAGCTCCAGCTCGAAAAGCTTTACCCTTGTAGGTATACCGTCCATGTTCCAGCCCCTGGCCTGATAATACTCATCTAGCATGCTTTCAAGTTCCTCTTTTTTAACGTATGAACCCTTTGAAACACCCTTTGGAATGGGATCATTCATCACCCTCTTCGGGAGATAATCATCCTTTCTGGTAAAACCTTCCCTTGCATTGAAAGATCTTTCAACATTGTATATTCTTTCACCTATATATGCGAGCTCTCCGAGAGACATCTCAAACCCCGTAAATGCCTTAATTATATCAACAAAACCCTCTAGAAAGAACATATGCCTTGAAAACTTGCACACACCGAGAGCATCATAAATGCTCATTAAATCCTCATGCACCTTTACTTCAAACCCTTTGCCCTTTGCATTAAACCTATCAACACCCTCAAATTTCCACCATTTGCCTACAAGTTCTGTACCGTAAACACCTGCAGTTAGATGGCATGCACCTCTTACGGATACAGCTTCCGCAAGAGCCATACCCTTTATGCCCCTTATATCGTATGCCGGCGGTTCAAGACCTTTTATTTCAAGAGCAAATTCAGATCCTTTACCTAACTTTGTATATGCGTTCTTAACACCATCTGCGAGCATATTACCTAAATCTCCCTTCCTGTAAGCCATATCATAAAGGATTTTTGCAACTGAATCAGGATCACCGAATTTTAAATTACTCTGAAGTATATTTTTTTCAATTGCTTCTATAGCCCATGAAATCGTTACGCCTGCGGAAATTGTGTCCATTCCGTAAAGATCACACAACATGCTTAGATAAGCAACAGCCTCTGGATCATCTATCTCCAGATTTCCGCCTAAAGAGTACATGGTTTCATATTCAAGTCCATCCACGTACGTACCAGCATATTTTCCATTTTTCACCTCAAAAATATGGCCGCATGGTTTTGTGCAGTTTGGGCAGGGATGATACCCTGTTACATATTTTTTTGCCCAGTTATAAGGATCTATGCCTGATAATTGTCCTTCTTTAAGGTTATCAAAAATTTTCTGGAAATAGCCCTGCTGCCAGTTCCTTGACGGAAAAGTACCTTTCTGCGTATTCATCCATGCATAGAATTCACCAGTGCCATAATTCATGTCATCCCTTGTAGCAGGATGATCCTTCAAAACATTTACCCATTTCTTTATAAGTTCTTTCATTTTTTCATTATCTTTTACTTGAACTTTTTTTGTACCCTTTACAGCAATCGCTTTCAGATTTTTTGAACCCATCACTGCACCGAGACCTGTTCTCGCCGCCTGCCTTTCCTCGCAATCTATTATGGATATCTTGAGTAAATTTTCACCAGCAGGACCTATTGCAGCAGTAGCATGATTTGGATATTTTTGCTTTATCCTTTTCTGTGTTTCCCTTGTATCGAGACCCCATAGGTCTGTTTGTTCAATAATAATTTTATCATCTTCTATGACAAGAATAGAAGGATTTCTTGCCTTACCCTTAATAATAACCATATCATATCCAGACTTCTTTATTTCAGGACCGATCGTTGCTCCTGCTACTGCCCTTCCAAATGCACCTGTCTGAGGTGATTTAGATACAAAGGTAGTCTTTGAAGCTGTGGGAATTCCACTCGATACAAGCATTCCGGGCGATATTATTAAAACATTATTTTCACCTAAAGGATCAGTTCCCTTTGGCACTTCTTTATAGAGAAAATAGGCAGCAAGTCCTATACCACCGAGAAATTTCCTTATAATAGATTCATCAACTTCCTTTGTCTCATGAGTTCCTTGCGAAAGATCAACTTCAAGTATTTTTCCCCAGAAACCATTCATAACTTCTGAAAGATAATTAGTTTTATAAATTTTAGGTATGCAGCGTTAAGCATATGACTAACCTGAATCAAAAAATAGCCTGGATTGTTTAACAAAAGAATAATTCCTGAGCCTTGAAAGATTCTCGTCTTCCAAGATTACCCTTTTTGCCTCGACAGATGAAATGGAAAGGTCTATAACCTTTGTTCTACCGTACCTGCCCATAGATTTTACCTTTGCAGAAACAATACCGAGCATATCTAGGTCAGAAAGCATATCTGTGATCCTCCTAAGCGTTAATACAGGAATATTTGCACTGTTAGCAAGGTTTTTATAAGCCTCAAATACATCACCAGTGGTTGCCTGAGTGGATCCTGATTCCTTGAGCAGTGTTATCGAGAGCAATAATACCTTTGTCTGCAAGGGTAAAGTTTTTAGAGTCTCAACAACGGCATCATATTCAATCTTACTTTTTGCAATAAAAACGTGTTTTTCTTCTACATATTTCTCACCATTTTCAACTGCAATCTGAATAGATGCCTTAAGAAGTTCTATAGCCTTCCTTGCATCTCCATTTTCCTGGGATGCCATTGTGGATATCAATCTAAGAGATCCTTCATTTACGAAATTTTTGACGTTTGAAATATTAAGCCTATCCATAAGGATGTCGAATATGTCATCTGAAGTATATGGTGAAAATACAATTCTTTCCTCGTTGAGTCTGCTCTTCACCCTAGGATCTAGAAATTCGGAGAACCTGAGATCGTTTGTAATACCCACTATGGTAATCTTTGAATTTTGAAGTTCTGAATTCATGAGCAAAAGTTGATAAAGAAGGTCATCACCATTTTTTATTACAAACCTATCTATTTCATCAAGCACTACAATAATATTTCCATTCCATTTGTCAATGTTATTTTTTGCTGTGCTGTATACCCTGTCCATTGACCAGCCTGTAAAAGGAATCTGTTCTCCTCCTACGGCATTTCCTATGGTTTCAATAACTGAATATGCATTATCTTTTACCTGGCAATTTATGTATAAGAATTCAACATTTTTTTTGCCATCGGATATTGATTTTAATTCCCTGCCTATGAACTTTATTACAGCTGTTTTGCCAGTACCTGATTTTCCAAATATGATTTCATTTTTTGGCGAGGAACCTATAAAAATTTTTCCTAAATTTTCAGCAATCAATGATATTTCCCTTTCCCTGTGTGGCATTCTTATAGGTATAAAATTAGGTTCGAATACCTTCATGTCAAATGCGTTAAACTCCGTCCTATCAATGTATTTCTTAAATATATTTTCCATGTAGGGTCCCTGCAAGCATGGTTATATTCTCTTCTCTAAAAAAAGGTTTCTTTACCTGATTTTTTATCAAAAAGTTTAAACTCTTTCATGGATCGTTTATGAATTTCAACTGTTCAATAATTGAATAAATTTCTTTACGTCTCCTGAAAATCTTGAGTTTATTTTAAAAACAATATTTATTTTATTTCCGTGCTCTATTCTTTCAATTTCACCGTACTCATAAATAAAAGATAGGAATGGCATATAATCCTTGTCTGGTGAAATTAAAACATTGAATTCCTTATCATATTTCAGGGATTCTATGATTTTTTCAACAAGCTTGTCTATGCCCGAGCCTGTTTTTGCAGATACAAGCACAGGTTCTGTAAGTTCTTCGCTCACAAGTGCAATTTTTTTATCAATGTCTTGTATTTTAAGATCCATTTTGTTAAGAACTGGAAGTATATTTGACCTCGATTCCCTTTTTAATATATCTAGAGATGTCATGAATTTTTGCCTGAATGTTTCGTAATCATCATTTGCATCAATGAGCAAAATTATCAGATCTGAATAAAAAACATCCTCAAGAGTTGCATAAAAAGCTTCAATAATCCACGGTGGAAGATTTTTTATAAAACCAACAGTATCTGTAATCAGTATTTTTTTCTTTGTACCCTTTATCCTTGATGTTTTGGATGCAAGTGTTGAGAACATTCTATTCTCTACCAGAACATCCTCGCCAGATATAGTTTGCATAAGCTGACTTTTACCGCTGTTTGTATAACCAGCTATGCTCACAAGATAGAAACCTCTCTTTGTTCTTATTTTCCTCCTCTCATTCCTTTCCATCCTTATTTTCTCTAGATCCATCTTTATATTTTTTATCCTGCGTTTAACAAGCAAATAATATTGGTCAATGTCATATTCACCACCTGCCATAAAGCCTGGATGTTCACCTTTTCTTGCCCTGTGTATCCATTCCTTTAAAAGAGGTATCTGGTAGTTCAACTTTGCAAGCTCTACCTCGAGCCTTGCTTCTTTACTTCTTGCCCTGTCAGAAAATATATCTAAAATAAGCATGATTCTATCAAGAATGCTTGTTTTTAATGCTTTTTCAAGATTATACCACTGTGTGCTTTTAAGAACACCGTTAAAAAGTATTTTCTCTACAGGATTTTCATCCAAGTACGAGGATATTTCCATCAGTTTACCTTCACCTATGAAATACTTTGATGAATAATGCCTGAACCTGAATACCTTTAAAATATCATAGTTCAATGATTCTGCTAGTTGAACAAATTCTTCATCCTCTTCAGGTGTGATCAGGATTACCTTTTTTTGAACCATTCTTCAAACTCTCCTAAAAGGTAGAGGGATCCAGTAATCAATACAAAGTCAGATTTTTCAAGTGCAGTTTCAAATGCTTTAGAAGAATCCCTCTGGACTTCAACATCTTTTATGAACATTTTTGCCTCCTGCGCGAGCAATTCGGCATCCTTCCTGCGTTCGTCCTTCACCTCTGTGACAATAATGTGATCTGTTATTTGACCAATCCTTTTAAAAAATTCAATTGAATTTTTGTCCTTTAACTGTGTGGCAACAACAAGAGGCTTTTTCCTGAAAAGCTCATTTATAGTTTTCACTAAGCTTTCTGCTGCTTCAGGGTTGTGGGCTGCATCCGTAATTATTAACGGTTTTCTAGATTTTATTTCAAACCTGCCTGGAAAATGCACATTGGAAATATTCCTGTAATCAAGTTCTGGATCGAATATTTCGGCCATGGTTATAGCAACCAAAGCATTCTTAATTTGGTGTCTTCCTATTAAGGGTATTCTAACGTCATATAATTTATCATCTTTCTTTGCAATGAATTTTGTTCCTTCTAGATCCATTTCAACGTTGCTTATTTTGTAAATTTCATTTATATTATAAAATGGCGCATTCTTTTCCATTGCAATTTTTTCTAAAACTTTCAAAGGCTCATCCTTGTTCTCTCCAACCACCACTGGTGTATTCCTTTTTATTATTCCACCTTTTTCAAATGCTATCTGGGAAAGTGTATTACCCAGCCTGTCCGTATGTTCGAGTGAAATTGTAACTATACCGCTTACAGAAGATTTTATGATATTTGTTGCATCAAGTCTTCCACCCAAACCTACCTCAATGACAGCTACCTGAACATGCTTTGATCTAAAATAATCAAATGCCATAGCAGTTGTTACTTCGAAAAATGTTGGCTGGTTTCCTTCCTTTCCCATCTCTTCTATGATTGGCTTTTTTTCCCTTACCCATTCTGCCATGTATGTGTCTTCTATTTCCCTATCAATGGCAATGATCCTTTCATTGAACCTTTCTATGTGTGGGCTTGTGTAAAGGCCTGATCTGTATTTGTTCTTGATTATTGTATAAAGCATTGTACTTGTTGAACCTTTACCGTTTGTTCCTGTAACATGCAGGGATTTAAAATAATCCTGTGGATTGCCAATCCTCTTTGAAAAATCAAGCATTATATCAAGGCCGAGTTTTACTCCGAACCTTGATAAGGAATAGAGATATTCAATTTCTTCCATCAAATCACCTATATTCTATACCATATCTGCCCTTCTGATGTGTCCTCAACTCTGATACCATTCTCATTTAATTTTTGCCTTATGTAATCAGATATTTCATAGAATTTTTTTTCTTTTGAAATTTTTCTTACATCAAGAAGAATGCCTATAATGTTATCCAAGTTTGAATTATCACGAGGTATAATTTTCAATATTCTGTCAATGTCATCAAAAAATGAAACTGCTTTTTCTTTTTCTTCTTTTGAAAATGATTCATAATTTTTGTTTAAGAACGATACAAAAGATTGAATTACAGAAATTGCAAGTGGTGTGTTCAAATCATCGTCCATTGCACTTTCAAAATCCGTTCTGAATTTTTCAATCTCTTCTATATATTTGTTTGTAGAATTTTTCCCTTTAATTTCTGTTAGTTTTCTGTATGCTATAACTATTTTCTCCCAGCTTTGTCTGGAAAGATCTAGTGACTCAGTAGAATAATCTATGGGTGATCTGTAGTGGGATGATAATAAAAAGAATCTAAGAAGTTCTGGCTTAACATCCTTTAAAATTTCTCTTATGTTTATGACATTTCCTACGGATTTTCCCATCCTTTCCTGCTTAATTGTTAAAAGACCTGTGTGAAGCCAGTAATTAACCATTGGCTTTTTTCCACTCACACTTTCCATTTGCGCAATCTCGCATTCATGATGTGGGAAAATTAAATCTGAACCGCCTCCATGAATATCGTACTGAGGCCCGAAATGAAATTCAGTAATTGCTGTATCCTCAATATGCCAACCAGGTCTACCTTCTCCCCATGGTGAATCCCAGTATGGTTCTCCAGGCTTTTTCTTTTTCCATAATACAAAATCTGCGGGATTTTTTTTCTTCTCATTTATTTCTATTCTAGCACCTGCTTTTATAGATTCGAGAGATTGATGCGAAAGTTTTCCATATTCTGGAAATTTTGAAATATCGAAATAGATGCCATCTTCGGTTTCATACGCATATCCTTTATCGATCAAACGTTTCACCTGATCTATAATTTCTTTTATGTAAAATGTAGCGGGCGCATAAAAATTCACACCGTTTATCCTCAGGCTTAACATATCCTCTATATATGCCCTATAATAAAATCTTGAAATCTCAGATGAAACAGTACCAGATTCATTTGCTTTCTTAATTATTTTATCATCTATGTCTGTAATATTTTGTAAATAGAATACCACATAACCCTTATACCTCAAATATTCTGATAGTGTATCAAAAAATATGTATGTTCTGGCATGACCGATATGGGAATAATCATAAACAGTAGGACCACAAACGAATAAATTTACCCTTTTTCCATTTATAGGTGTAAAATCTTTCTTTTCTTTTGTCATAGTATCATAAAGTTTCATATTGAATTGGTAAAATGTACTGGTATATAAAATATTTAAGTCATTGTTATCAATCTTTGATGATAAACTTTTCAAATAAAATAGTAATATTTGTAGATCCAAAATATATTTTAAAAAAATGTTCAACACTTGAGCGCATAAATAAGAAAAATAGATATGCTCATTATTTATATGTACCAATTGCATGTTCGAGCTTGTTGCTGATCTAATTGCATCAAGAAATATCAAAGTGCTAGACGGATATGAAAAAATAAGACTGCTGCCTATATACAAATCACTGATGTTAAATGAATCTCAAATATTGGGTAAAGTTAAAGACCAGCAAAAAGCTCCAAAGCTTTAGCTAGGAGTAATTGAAATATGAAATTCATAGTTGATAATATGCTAGGAAAGCTCGCCAAGTATCTCAGGTTCCTTGGTTATGATACGTATTATTCTAATAGTACTATCAAAGATGATGAAATTATAGAAATTGCATCCAGGGAGAAAAGGATATTAATTACTAGGGATAAAGAACTTGCTTCAAGATACAAAAATTCTTTTCTTTTAAAAACTACAGATAGCAAGGAACAGCTGAAGGAGGTTATAAAAAAATTCAATTTAGACAATAGCAGAATTCTTACTAGGTGCAGCGTTTGCAACGTTGAGCTTATAAAAATAAATAAAGAACAGGCAAAGGGAAAAGTACCCGAAAAAGTATACGAAAATTTTAATGAATTTTATATTTGTCCATCCTGTGGTAGATATTACTGGTTAGGAACGCATGCAATGAATATAGAAAATATGATAAAAATGGTGGAAAAGGATGAAAATTGAAGAAATTGATGAAAAGCTGAAAAGGGTTTTACTGAAAATTACGAACATGGATGATCTCTGGTTTTTGAACAACTTCCTTGAAAAAGGTGATATTGTTTTTGGAACAATATTTAGGAAAGAGGATGAACGTGCAGATTCTGTTCGCTCGAAAAAGACTGAAAGAATAAGAATCAGGGTGGGTATAGAGGTTGATTACTCTGAGTTTCAGGACTTCTCGAGCAGGCTAAGGATCCATGGCATTATAAGAATAGGCCCTGAGGATTACATAGGCTTTCACCAGAGCATAAATATCGAACCCGGAATGGAACTTGAAATAATAAAAAGTGAATGGAAAAAATTTTATATAGACGAATTAAAAAAAGCTGAAGAATCAGGTCAGAATGCTCTTTTCGTTTCAATAGACGATGAAGGGGCAACGGTGGCAATTTTAAGGGATTATGCAATCCAAATTCTTGCTGAAATAGGCCTGAAAAAGCATTCAAAGGATAGTGATGAAAAAGAGGGGACAGTAAGCTATGAAGAAATAATTTCAAAAATTAAACAATACTGGTCAGAAAAAATGCCTGTGATTCTTGTAGGTCCTGGATTCTTTAAAGAGGTTTTTTATAATAAAATACCTGATGCTGAAGAATTCAAGAAGAATATGGTTTTAATAAATACATCCTACGCTGGGGAAAAGGGCATTTATGAAGCGCTGAGATCAGGTATGCTGGAACAAATACTGAAGGAGCATAGGCTAAAAGTTGAGGTTGAACTTGTGAATAAACTTCTTGACGAGATAGGGAAAGAGGGCAGATATGCATATGGTCTTAATGATGTTGAAAAGGCAATTGAATTTGGAGCTGTTGACGTGCTTCTCGTTACAGATTCGAAAATGAGGGATGATAGAATTCTTAAATTAATGAAAATGGCTGAAGAGCAAAAGGCACAAATACATATAATAAGTTCTAGGCATGAATATGGAAGAATACTTGAAAACCTGGGTGGAATAGGTGCTATTCTAAGATTTCCTTTGCCTAACCGTCCTTGACACCTTCAGAATTTATAACGATAACTACCTCACCCTCTGGATATGCGGGTGAATCTATTAGCCTTGCAATTCTCTTATCACCCTTTGATTTTCTGAGCGATATCCTGAATGTTGCAGTGTGACCAACAATATTTCCACCTATAGGCTGGTTAGGGTCTCCAAAGAAAACATCAGGTCTGGATGAAACTTGGTTTGTTACCGCGACAACTGCATTGTAAATGTCCGCAAACCTCAATAAATCGTGCATGTGCCTGTTGAGCATCTGCTGCCTTTCAGCAAGAGTACCTCTGCCAGAATATTCAACCCTGAAATGTGCAGTCAAGGAATCAACAGCTATCAATCTTATGGGGAATTCCTTAGCTGTTTCAAAGGCCTTTTCAACAAGAAGCATCTGATGGCTTGAATTGTAAGCCCTTGCAACATGAATTTTTTTAAGTACCTCCTGAGGATCAAGGTCAAGAGCTCTGGCCATCTGTACAATCCTTTCAGGCCTGAATGTATTTTCTGTATCGATTAGCAATGCCTCACCGTTGAGCCCTTTTTTATCTTCAGGTAATGTGACATTTACCATTAGCTGATGTATTATCTGTGTTTTTCCAGAACCGAATGGACCGAAAAATTCAGTTATTGCCTGTGTTTCTAATCCACCACCAAGTAGGTTGTCAAATGCGGATGAACCTGTGGTGAGCTTTGAAATGTGCTGTCTTCTTTCAAGCACAACATCTCCAGTCACAAAATTACCAACATCAGCAAATTTTCTTGCACCTTCAACTATTTTTTTTGCCTGTGCTTCGCTTATTTCTGCTGCTACTGCAATATCTGCAGGAGGGGTCACTGCAATAGTAATAAGGTCTGTAAAACCTGCCTCTCTCAATTTTTCTGCTATTGCTGGACCCACTCCCGGAATATCTTCCAAACTATCTACTTTTTTATCTTTTGCCAATTTCAAACACCATCATATTCCTTTTGAGTACATATATTCGATCAGGTCAACAACCCTGCATGCGTACCCGTACTCATTATCATACCATGCTATCACTTTTATTAAATTTTCTCCTTGTACCTGGGTCAATTCTGCATCTACAACACTGGAAAATGTCGTACCCTTAAAATCCATTGAAACGAGTGGCTCATATGAAATTCCAAGAACACCTTTCATCCTTCCACTTGCATATTTCTCAAATGCTTTGTTAATATCTTCCTTGGTTGTAGGCTTTTTAACCAGAGCAACAAAATCAACAACACTTACTGTTGATGTCGGGACCCTCATGGAAAGGGCTTCAAATTTACCCTTCATTTCAGGTATTACAACAGCAACGGATTTTGCAGCACCTGTTGAAGTTGGTATTATTGACTGTCCCGCAGCCCTCGCCCTCCTTAAATCTTTATGTGGTGCATCCTGCAACCTCTGGTCCATGGTAACTGAATGTACAGTATTCATAAACGATTTTTCAATGCCAAACTCATCGTTTATTACTTTTACAATAGGCGTGATGCAGTTCGTTGTACAGGATCCATTAGAAATTATTTTGTGCTTAACAGGATCATATTTTTCTTCATTGACACCGAGGACAACAGTAAAATCCTCATTCTTAGCAGGAGCTGAAATTATTACCTTTTTTGCACCTGCATTTATATGGGCAACAGCCTTAAGACCATCCGTGAAAACGCCAGTTGATTCAACCACAATATCCACGCCCAGATCCTTCCATGGCAATTTTGAAGGGTCCTTTTCGCTGAAAGTTTTTATTTTCTTTCCATTTATTTCAATGTAGTTTTCTCCAGACTTTACTTCAGCATCAAGGATGCCATAATTGCTATCATACTTCAAAAGATGGGCAAGCGTTTTTGCATCCACGAGATCATTTATTGCAACAAGATCAATGTTCTCATTCTTAAGAGCAATCCTAAATGTCAACCTTCCTATCCTTCCAAAACCATTAATTGCAACCCTAACTGCCATTTTTGCACCTTCCCTAAAAAGGTATATTGCAGGAGATTATAAAATTTTTATCAATAAATTTTATTTTAATGAATTTTATTCTTTAAATTTCGGAATCAATGGTTTTAATACAAATTTTCACCGTATCCATACTTTCCCCTCAAAGGTACAAATGCTACAGAACCCTCATCTATCTTTTCAATACCATTTAATTTCTTTTTAATTAAGTACAACTCTTGAAAATAGGTACCGCCTATGGGTATTAACATTATACCATTTACCTTTAACTGTTCAATTAAAGGTGGAGGTATTTCAGGAGCACCACACGTGACAATGATCCTATCGTATGGTGAATATTCTGGCAAACCTAAAGAACCGTCTCCTTCAAAAGTGTTAATATTTTTAGAATGGGGACAATTTTTAATGTTTCCCTTTGCAATAAGGTATAATGATCTTTGTCTTTCAACTGTATATACAGTTCCCGGATATGCAATATATTCCATTAGGCAGGCATTGTACCCTGATCCCGAACCTATTTCTAGAATATTCATTCCTTCCTCAATGCTTGCAAGTTCAAGCATTATGGCTACCATATGTGGTGCAGATATTGTCTGGCCTTCACCTATGGGCAACGGCTCATCAACATAAGCTTCGTCCCTGTAAGCATAAGGGACAAAATCCTTTCTGTCTATTGCTAGAAATGCCTCCTCTACCTTTTTGCTTTTAATAAATCCTTCCCTTTTAAGATATTGGACAAGATCCTCATTGGATCTCATCTTCACACCTCCATAGAACATAAATGAAAATGGAATGAAAAGATAATTTTTTTTCATTTATTTTCCTGAAACAGTACTGTCTAAATTTTTTCTTTAAATATTCAATATCATTAAATGAACTGAATATTATGAAAATTCTACCATTTTTTTCAACATGCTCGTATGCTTGAGAAAGAAAATCTCCAATGACCTCCTGACCATTTTTTCCTCCAAAAATTGTTCTATCCTCATTAACATTTCCTGGCAGATATGGTGGATTAAATATAATGGTATCATACTTTCCATCCACATTCTGAAAAAGATCTGAAACAATGGCTTTGATGTTCTTTCCCTGGCTTTTTATTCTATTCACAGCCTCTGGATCAATATCTACAGCTGTAACATCAAATCCTTTTTCAGCCAAAGCAAAAGAAATATATCCGGAACCAGCACCCATCTCAAGTATTTTTCCTATCGGATTCAGATTATCTAGAATAAAGAATGTGTCTTCTTCAGGTTCATATATCACAAACTTTAAATATGATCCAATGTTATTTATAGTTTGTGATGCCATATGTACATCAGGTATCATGGCCATGCATGTTTTGAAATCGGAAATAGTAAAAAGATTGTTTTTGATCCTCATGATGGTACAAGCATCGGACTTCCAAGACCGGATGCATCTGCAGATGTTGTTTTTATAACGCACGAACACTTTGACCACAATGCCGTACAGGTGGTTAAAGGTAGTTTTTCTGTAATCAGGGAACAGAAATCAGGGGTTGAAAAGGGAATTAGATACGAATCGATTAAACAGTACCATGATGATGCAAGGGGAAGTAAAAGAGGAGAAATGAGAGTTTATAAGGTCTATCTAGATAATGTTTCATTCACACACGTAGGTGATCTCGGTCACATTCCTGACAATAATGGTTTAAACTTTCTGAAGGGCTCAGATTTCCTTTTCTTGCCCGTTGGTTCTGTTTATACAATAAACGGTGACCAAGCAGCGGAAATAGTTAAATCTGTGAAACCAAGGGTTGCGGTTCCTATGCATTTTTACATTCCTAGAAGCGATCTCAAACTTGAAAAGGTGGATAGATTCCTAAAAAATTTCGATCCATTAATTGTTAAAAATGTTGGTAAGGTGAAAGAATTTAAAAAGGAGGATTTACCAAAAGAAACAGAGATTTGGGTATTTTCTCAGTAATTAAATGCCGAGGGCCTCTTCTATTTCAAGAACCTCTACTGCTGTACTGTTATCGCCTATATATGCACCTTTTGAGTTTGCTATCATAGATGCACCGATGTAAAGGGATCCGAAATTTGCTGTAACAACGTATATCGGAATTTTAAAAATTTTTTTGAGATTTTCTATTTCATCATCGCTTACCTGAGGGTTAACAAGAAGTGCCTTCTTTGTTATTATTGCTGCTGATCCCACTGTTGATATGCCACCAATTTCAGATTTAATTGTTTCTACATCAAGAACTTCACCTATGAGCTTCACTGTCTCATTGTCAAACCCTGGATGAACAAATGCGGCCTTTTCTCCTGCAAGTATATCATTTCCAACTGCATTTATTTTATCATTTACAAAGAGAATGTTATATTCATTTTTTAAAAATTTTACATCATCAATATCTGCAAAATCAGTAATAACGGCACCATGCGAATTAATAACCATAAGACTGCCGATCAATGGTGATCCTCCGAGTTTTGTTTTGTGTATATTTACATCCAGCGATCTCTTTATTGCCGCTTCCTCTTCCTTTGTTATATCATCTGGAACTATTGCAATTTCTTCGTTTGCAGCTGCGAATACGCCAATGTACGGACTGTTGTGTATTTTTCCCTTTAAAAGCATTTTTACCTTCTATGGATTATAGACTTCCACCGAATTTTCCTCTGGGAATTTTACTACTTTTACCGAAACCTTCGATTGTGGCTTTTCTATTCCCCTTTTCCATAGGTGCTCGTTAAGCTTTGGATCAATCCATACATTTTCAACGGGAACCTTAAACTGCCTAGATACATGCAACTCTATAAGCCTTAAAGCAGCATTTGCCCTTCTTCTTCTAGAAATAAGTTTTAACCTTCTCATTGGAATGTTTACAATTGTTTCGTTATCTGCCATTTATATCACCTATACCTTCAAATGTGACCTTCTCCAGTTCCGCCTATGCGGATGATTTGTGAACTTCCTGTCCGTTCTCATCATCACCCATGCCGGAACCCTTCTGTTTGATTTTACTTTCTTCAATAGCCTTAATTTCCTAGCAACATGTTTATTCCTTGCCATTTTTATCTCCTCTCAATCTTAATTTCATGCCTACCTTGATTAAGTCTTGCAAGAATAGACTTTAGCTCATCATCCGAAATTACCCTGTTAAGCCTTCCAGTCTGTGCAAGGTATATTATCTGGTTTTCCACCGCCTCGGCAAGCTCAGGTTTTACAAGTTTCACATTTGTGAGCCTTACCCTTGCTTCAGATGAAAGATATTTTCTCAATATCTTGGCCTTCTCTTCCTGATACTCCTTTTCCTTCTCTTCTTCCTGCTCTGATACTGACTGCTGAGCAAGGAGTTGGGCCATCTTCCTTTTTCGAATTTCTTCCAGCTCCTTATCCTCCTCAGCCATAAAATACCACCTCAACTCTTATTTTTAGAAATTATTTCATCGGATAATTTATCCAGATATGATCTGCCTTTTGGCGTTACTACCCTTCCCTTTTTATTATGTTCAACATATCCGAGCTGCTCAAGCTGCTGCAGGCATTTTCTAACTATTGACCTGCTCCCTTTCCTTGCATGGTATGGTTTTGTACCCATATCCGTCTTTCCACCATATTCAGCAGAAAGCCTTATTGTTCCAATCGGGCCCAAAATATAGATCTTTCTGAAAACGCTTGCTAGTCTTAAATACCACCAATCCTCTTGAAATGGTGCTTTTTCCCTGTGCGTTCCAGTTTTCACCCATTTAACCCATTCAGGAACACTAACATTTTCATTCTTCAGCCTCTCTGCCAATTCATGCAGGAGTACGTCCGGATCAATATCGTAAACTGTAGTCATATTTATCAACCTAAATATTCCGTATTACTTGGAACTCAATACACATCATATATATGATTGTTTCGCAATTTTTCTTTTATTTTTTATGGATATAAAAATTACAATATTCTTTGACCAAACAATGTTCACAACGATTTTTCAAACAATTTTTTCCTATAGCAGAGAGAAAATTTTCAACATAACCATAATCAATGCCAACTTTTTTTGAATATTCAAGAGGATCAATGCCAATATTTTTTGAGGATAATAAAACCCTTTTGTCTGGCATTGGCTCAAAATTATATTTTCCAATAAGTTCTCTTAAAAAAATACCTACTGTTACGTTTCCAACACCCTTACCAAGATCTCTCAGATTTTTTAACAATTCAGTACTATTTTTTGAATCATTAACAATTTTTTTAAAATTACCTTTTTTTAAAATTGCATTAGATATGTCAATGAGTTTTGTAGCTGTCTTAAAATCATACCTGGTATAACCACCCTCATCTAGAATTTCCACAAGTTTGTCCCATTTAGCATTTACAATAGCTTCAGGTGATGTTAATCCGTATTTTAAAAAAAGGTCAAATGTTCTTCTTGCTATTTTTTCCATGATTTTACCACCCAAAAGCATTGATAGTAAAAACCAGGGAAATGGATCTTCAAGAACATTTATACCATATGTTTTTGTATACATATAAGAATTTTTCAAGATTAAATCCCTAGGTAACATAATTTTTTCAACAATTATACATTAATAAACTTAATGGACCGGCCGGGATTTGAACCCGGGGCCTTTTGCTTGCGAAGCAAACGATCTACCAACTGATCTACCGGCCCTTCTTGATTTCCTCACTCTTTTCATTCATTGACTGAAAATATTCATAAATTTTTTTTGCGTACTGGAGTATTTCATCTATTGATTCAATTTTTCCAGAATACTTAAAATTTATTAGAGGTTTGAGGAAATTCTCCATTATTTCCTTCCTTCTATTCTCGAAAACATTTATGAAATTAATATTTGCAACAAATTTAACAGAACCATTTTCCCTCAACTTTTCAACCAGATCCTCTTTTATAAGTATACCAAGTGATGCATAAATCCTTGCTATGGAATAATTTGTCCTCTCAATAATTTCTTTTATTGTTAATGGTTTTTCCGAAACAGCAAGAGTAGAATAAATAGTGCTAGATGCCTCGTCAAGACCCAGATAGAGCATTAATTTTTTTAATATACTCCTTAAATACTCTATTTCTTTCATTCAGATCATTAAGTTATAATAAAATTGGTTTAAATACTTTACTTTTTTAATGATGAAAATAGCAAAAATTGCTCAAATACTTTTTAATAGTACTATCTGTTTTTAATTTAGATATAATTTCACTTTGGTACGGTTACTTTTTTATTGTTAATGAAATACATTTATTTCATTGCTAAAATAATCTTGTTTTACTTCTACTCAAGAACTTGAATTCACTTTAATAAAAAAGCGGTCTGAAGACCAAAATATTAATTTAAGTGAAAAAAATATAGAATATGCAGGTGGTATAAATGAAAAACATAGATGAGCTTGCTAAACAGGCTCTTGAACTAAAAAATAAAGGTATACCTGAAAAGGAGATTGCAACTGAATTACACCTTTCTACACAGACCGTTCAATGGCTGCTTTCAAAGGGTTTTGAAAAAAAAGTATCAGCTCCGCGTGATGTGAAGGTAGGGTGGAGGTCAATTGGCATTTATCCTTATAGGATATCCAAATTAGCTGAAATATTTGCAGACATCATCATTGAAGAAATGAACAAAAGAGATTTTCAGCCTGATTCCATAGTTGGTATAGCAATAAATGGTATACCTATTGCATCATTCATCGCAGAACAGCTTGATTCTGAACTTATTGTTTACAGGCCACAGCCTACTAACAAAGAGGGAACATTCAGTTCAAACTTTGCATCCGTGGCTGAGAAGGAAATTGTGATCGTTGATGATGTAATAAGCACTGGAGAGACAATGACAAAAGCAATAAAAGACATAAAGAGCATGGGGGGAAAGCCTGTACTGGCATTAACAATAGTTAACAAAACGGACAGGAATGAAGTTGAAGGTGTTCCATTGAGATCTTTAATCAGGGCAAGGCTAATAGAATGAAAATATCATTCTTTTTTTATTAAATCACCAAGTGTTAGTGAGTTTTTAACTGTTTTTTGTTCTCCAGGAAGAACTGTGACCTTTTCCATAAGCTTTATGTTATAAAACCTTTCTAACTTTTTTATCAGTTCCCTGTCAGGCTTCATTTCACCCCTTTCAATTTTTGAAAGAACATTCTTTTTTTCAAGCATTTTTTTGGCCGCATCTTCAAGTGAAATATTCATGGCATCCCTTGCTTTCCTAACCCTTTCACCATAATCATCAACGAGGACCATTTCCTCATTAAGCATATCTTCCTTCTTTTTCTGGTGTTTTTCCTCAACATGATGTGTATGTATATTTTGTGGCACTGGAGTTCTCTGCACTTTTACTTTAGGCTTTTCTATGGGTGTGCCGAGTTTCGCACACTCATCACAAACATTCATGATTGCACCCTCAATTAAAACTTTCCTCAACCTGGGTACATTTTTACCACATACCTCACAAATCATTTTCACCACCGAGATAATGCAGAAGAAAAGCATCATTATATATATTTTTCCATTACATATTTCTATTTAAGCTTTATAATAAAATGATAAATGTCTATTTTTTAAAGAAAAAATAAATATATCAGAACCAGATAAAGATTAAAAGGTGAGCTAATGGCAAAGGATGATGTTGAATCTGGCATATCCTACGATTTAGAAAGGGATGAGTACCTTAAACAAATGCGCATCCTTGAAAGCGAAAAGAAATTTTTAGAGTCTGAATTAAAAAGGATGCAGTATGAAAATGATCAACTTAAAAAGGAACTCAACAGGCTTAGGACACCTCCATTATTACTCGGTTATATTGAGGATGTTTTAAATGATAAAAAAATTGTTGTTAGAAGTTCTACAGGCCCTTCTTTTGTTGTTAATGTTTCTGAACATATTCCAGGAAATAAATTGAAGGCAGGTGCAAGAGTAGCTTTAAACAAGACAACGCTTTCAATAATAGGTGTTTTACCTGAAAGTTATGATCCATCTATTGTTGCAGCAGAAATAGTTACTAAACCTGATATTACATACGATGACATTGGGGGACTTGAAGAACAGATAAGGGATGTTAAGGAAACTGTTGAATTACCATTGCTTAATCCTGACCTTTTTAAAAAGGTAGGAATAGAACCACCCAAGGGCGTTTTGCTTGTTGGACCACCTGGAACAGGGAAAACATTGCTTGCAAAAGCTGTAGCGCACAACACGAATGCCACATTTATTAGAACTGTAGGGTCAGAACTTGTTCGAAAATACATAGGTGAAGGCGCAAGACTTGTAAGAGAACTGTTTGATCTTGCTAGGGAAAAATCACCTTCAATTCTTTTTATAGATGAAATTGATGCAATTGGAGCCAGAAGGCTTGACCTTTCGACATCAGGTGACAGGGAGGTCCAGAGGACGCTTATGCAGTTGCTTGCAGAGATGGACGGATTTGACCCGCTTGGAAATGTAAAGATTATTGCAGCCACTAACAGGCCAGATATACTTGATGAAGCTCTTGTAAGACCGGGAAGGTTTGACAGGATAATAGAGATACCCATGCCAAATGAAGAAGCGAGGGAAAAGATATTCTTCATTCACACAAGAAGAATGAACATTTCAAACGTTGATCTAAAATATCTTTCAAAGTTGACACAGGGCATGTCGGGTGCGGATATAAAAGCAATCTGCACAGAATCCGGTATGAATGCAATCAGGGAAAATAGGGATTATGTAATACTTCAGGATTTCATAAAATCAATAGAAAAAATAACAAAGTCAACGAAGGGAACAACAGAGGTCCCTGAACACATGTTCAGGTGAATCAGCACTCATAGGGATCATCACAGCAATAATGCTCAGTTGACCCTCTTTTCATCACATTCAATTACTAATAAAATGTAGAATAAAAAATTTAGCTATAATTATATCCGAGTTCAACAGCATCCATGTTTTCTTTTTCAGTACCCTTAGGCACGGATTCTGCCACTGCTTTCAGAACCGACTGTTTTGAAACGATGTTTGTTATTTTTACTAGATAACCAAGCATTGCCATATTCACGGATGTAGTTTTATTGAATTTTTCTTTTACAAGCCTTGTTGCAGGTATTCCGTACATCTTTTCTGCCTTTGCAGGCGAGACTAGATCGCTTTCGTAAATAAGGATACCATCCTTTTTTAGTGTATTGTATGCTGAATCATAACCCTTCTGAGAAAAAGCAACAATCACATCTGCGTCAATGACATATGGGTAATCAATTTTTTCATTAGATATTACTAGTGAGGAACTTGAAAAACCGCCCCTTGTTTCAGCACCGTAACTCTCCGTATAAACTGCTTCCTTGCCCTCATATATTGCAGCTGCTTTTCCTAGAATCAAACCTGCAAGTATTACGCCCTGACCTCCACTTCCAACGAATTTTATACCTGTCATAACGATTACTTTGCCCTTATCTTGTTTCTATCAATCTTAATCCCGGAAGGTGTAACGAAGAGATAATTCTTGCCAATGGCAACAACGTCCCCATCTACATCCTTTGCTACACTTTTAAGTTCATTTATTATTCTCCTCAAAGAAAGCTCATCTTCAGCTATTGCAGTGTAGTCAAGAATAAGTATATCCCCGTTGTATACATATTCGCTCAAATCCTTGAGCTCTTCATACCTGAAAATTTCTCCTACCCTCACAACAGGTCCCGTAGAACCAAGTTCTATGCTTGGTTCATATTCGTTAAGGTCAAGATATTTCCTTGGTTCAGCACCACCCGAAGGTTTGTCCAATGGTTTAATGGGCTTTTTCCTGAAAAATGCTGGCATACTTTTAATCACCTACTAAGGTAAGGTTTTTTCTAAATAAAAATTTTTCTGATAAAATTTAATTTTAATCATATAGCCTAATTATTTTTAGTTAAATTTGTAGCATGTGACAAAATTCTGTCCTTAACATCATCAATTTTTAAATTTGATACCTCTGTGATAACAGCAAGATTGTAATGGTCTATGAATAAATCCAAAATTTTTATATCCAGAATCTTTATTTCCTTGTCACTGAAGGTATCAAGAAATTTTTTCTTAAAATTGTTTAAATTTACAGCTGCAGGGACATCAAAACGTACCTTTACAATCCTTTTTTCATTTTTTGAGTAATTGTAAACCATGGCATTTATTATTGTTGAGTTCGGAATTGTAACCAAAATGTTCTCGTCATTGATCATCTTGGTGTACAAAAAACCTATTTCTTCAACCATACCAGTGAATTCCGGAATCTGAAATTCATGTGGATATGTGGATGAAAAACTGCTGAACTGTGAATTATTTATCGTTACCCTTTCACCTATATTAAAGGGTTTAGCGAATATGAGATAAAAACCTGCAAAAAAATTGCTCAGTACAGATTGCGCAGCAATACCCAAAATTATGCTTGCAAAACCTGCGCTAATAAGACCTACAGTTATATTTGTGCCAATTGTAAATATTATTATTGCTGAGATTATCGTGAAAAATATTATCTGAAATGTCGTCCTGAAATTCTTAGCATTTTTTTCGTTGAACTTCTGTATTGCATAAGCATATAATATATTACCAAAAAATTTTGTAACGAGGTAAGTGATAAATATGGCAATTAAAACGGTTATTGCTTCATCATACACTTCAGGAATAATATTTAAATGTTCAAGCATTTTTAAAATAAAAAGAAGAAATAAACCTAATATTATAGAAGCTATGATGCTAATACCATTGCCGATCATTGTTCTGATTTTCAATTTTCATCACCCCGTACATTTTTTATTATACCATTCATCCTTTCAAAATCTACTATTACAAAAATATTATTTCCTTGGATATTATTTTTAATTTTGTTGGCTATGTACAATTCTCTTTCATTTTCTAATCTAGCATAACCCTTTAATCTATTTATCTCTAAATCCCATTTCAAAACAAATTCTTCTGGCGACCTTGCCTTGAAATCCTTTTTCATTATCCTTTTCTTCCTGAAAGTGTACCTGATAAGATCAATAAATTTTACATTTTTTGTATACGCTTGCGCATATTCATTTTCATTCATATCAATTGCCACAATTTCTATATTTTTCTCTTTTGCAAGTTTAACTGCCTTTGTAAAAGATGGTACAGGCATTTTTACTTTTCCAAATTCCTGTAATTTTAAACCGTAAATGATTTCATAATCGGATAAATCAACATCAAATGGTTTTTCTATGTAAATTTTTAAACCTTCAAGGTCTTCTGGTGAAATGCCAAGCATTATGAGATCAAAATTATTATTTTTTAAAATTTCATCAATATCATTTTCTTCAACAGCATAACCCCTTACTGTACCGTACAAAACATAAGTTTTAAAGTTTATTTCAATTTTTTTCATTTTTTCTAAATTCATTTTCTCCTTTACATTTAAAATTGATTAAAAACTTTTTCCAAAAAATTTTAAAAAGTTTTATATGCAGTTTTGTAATTTCACCTCAAGGAGGTAAATAAATGTTAACTACTGCAACTGCTATATACGCTCTTGCAGCAGCAGTATCTATGGCCGGAGGCCTTATTGGTACTGGACTTGCTCAGCAGGGTATTGGTGCAGCAGGTATGGGTGTCGTTGCTGAAAAGCCAGAAAAAATGGGTCAGGTTCTTTTTTTCCTTGTTATACCAGAGACCCTGTTCATATTCGGCTTTGTATTTGGCTTAATCATACTGATGCATATTCTTGGTTGAAAAAATGGCAATAGATGATGTGATCAAGGGCATATACGATAAGGGTAATTTAGAAATAGAATCAATAAGAAAAACTACTGAAGAGCAAATTTCAAAAATACTTGCTGATGCAGAGGCAAGGGCGAAAAAGATTGTTGAAGATGGAAGAGAAAAATTCATCAGGGAACTTGAACTTGAAAAAATGAGAAAAATATCATCAATAAACGTTGAACTCAAGCGCGTATATATGGATTCATTGGATAAAATCATTAACGATTATGTTAACAAAGTAAAGGATTCAATTAAATATTTCAGAAAAACAGAAGTTTATAAGAATTATCTCATGAATTCAATAGAAAAAGGTCTTAGGGAATTGAACATAGATAACGATAATGCAATAATTCAGATTTCAGAACTTGACAGGGATTTGATACCTTCATTAAAAAATGTAAGTGTAAACAAGATGCTTGATGACCTTGGTGGTGTAATAATTTCAACCATGGACGGTAAAATTATTTCAGATAGATCAATAAAAAACCTTGTTGAGGAAAGATCAATAGATTTAAAGGAAAAAATATATCAAAAGATTAAGGAGGAGCTATAAATTGCAAGGATTTATCTCCTATGCTTATGCCTATGCGAGGGCTAAGGCCATTGAGTCAAGTTTGTTAAATCAATCGTTAATAGATCAGCTCATATCTACACCTGATGTACAGCAACTTATAAATCTATTAATGGAAACACCTTATAAAGAATACATTTCCTTTTATTCAACAAAATATTCGGGTGTGGATCTTATAGAAATGAGCGTAAATTCTAACCTTGTAAGAATATCAAAAATTGCATTGAACATTACACCCAGGATAGGTCTGGATGCCTTAAGAAGCTATATTTCAAAATGGGACATTGCCAACATAAAAATCATAATTTCATCGAAGTTACTCGGAAGGAAAATAAGCGAGACTGAAATGTTTCTACTGAGTGAAAGAGATCTGCCTGCGGGCATAGTGGCTGGTCAGATGACTTCAGAGGATTTCAAAATAATGATAGAGGAACAGGATATAGATTCAATAATAAAGTATCTTTTAAAATTTCCATACGGAAGGGTACTGATGGAAAATGTCGAAAGTTTTAAAAAGAGCGGTGATCCGGGTGAAATGCTTCTCTCACTTGATCTATTTTACTTCAGGAACCTTCTTGAAAAAATAAAACTATTTCAAGGTAATGAAATCCCTGTGCTACATTTAATTTCTAGCCAGATAGATTCAAAAAATATTATGACCCTTATAAGAGGTATGGATATGGGCATACAGCCTCCAGAATTGAAGAAGTACATGATCGATGGTGGTAATTTGAAAGGGCAGAGACTCGATGATCTTGTCCATGCATCAAGCATAGGTGATATTGTAGAAAAAGTAAGGAACATATACGATCTGAGCAAGGCCCTTGAAAAATACAATGAATCAAAAGATTTAAAAGAGTTTGAAATACAGCTTGAAAATTACATAGTAAACAGAAACATTTCATCCTTTAGGATTGCATCACCTGGACTTGCTTCCGTGATTGGGCTACTTTTAATGTTCGAAACTGAAAGGGAAAATATAAGAAAGATTTCATATGGGAAACAGTACAGGTTATCAGAGGATAGAATAAAATCAATGCTTATTAAGGTGGTTTAAATGGAAGAAACATACAAAATTGTTGTCATAGGTGAAAGGGAACTTGTCCTGGGTTATAGGTTGATTGGTTGTTCCGAATGTTACATAGTTGATGAAAAGGATTGTGCAGCAAAATTAAATTCTCTATTAAGCAGAAAGGATGTTGGTATAATAATTGCATCTGATTTTATAAGGGATCATTTAAGTAATGCTGATCTGGAGAAAATTGAGTTTTTAACAAAACCTCTTGTTGTTTTTGTTCCATCACAGGTAAAAACTAAAAAGGGTGAGGAAGAGGTGCTAAAGGAAATTGTAAAAAGGGTACTTGGAATAGATATTGGAGCGTGAATCATTATGGGTTTAATTTACAGGGTTTCTGGACCTGTTGTTGTTGCGAAGGATGTTGAAAATGCAAAAATGTACGATGTTGTTCTTGTAGGTGAAGAAGGGCTTGTAGGCGAAATTATAAGAATTACTGGAAACAGTTCAATTATTCAGGTATATGAGGATACAAGTGGTGTAAAGCCGAATGATAAGGTGGTTAATACAGGCATGCCTCTTTCTGTTGAACTAGGTCCGGGCTTATTAAGAAGCATATATGATGGTGTGCAGAGGCCTTTACAGGTAATAAAGGAAAAAAGCGGCAATTTTATTAAAAGGGGCATTACTGCAAATGCTCTGGATATAGATAAAAAATGGGATTTTGTTCCTACTGCAAAAACTGGTGATGATGTTTTGCCTGGAAGTATAGTTGGCTATGTTCAGGAATCACAGACAATTGAAACAAAGATCATGGTTCCTTCAGGCATTAGGGGTAAACTGTCAAGCATCGAATCGGGCAAATTCACCGTAAGGGATAATGTTTATTCTGTTGAAATGAATGACAAGAATATAAACCTGGGCCTTTCTGAAAAATCAAACGTTAGATTTCCAAGACCAATTAAAGAAAAACTTCCTCCAACAACACCACTTATCACAGGTCAGAGGGTTATAGATACATTCTTCACGGTTGCAAAGGGTGGCACTGCTTGTGTTATTGGACCCTTTGGAAGCGGAAAAACCGTAATACAGCACCAACTAGCAAAATGGTCAGATACAGATATTGTTGTTTACGTTGGATGCGGTGAAAGAGGAAATGAAATGACAGAGGTTCTTGTCACATTTCCTGAATTAATAGATCCAAAAACAAAGGGTCCTTTAATGGACAGAACTGTCCTTATAGCTAACACGAGTAACATGCCTGTTGCTGCAAGGGAAGCAAGTGTATACACTGCCGTAACAATAGCAGAATATTACAGGGATATGGGCTACGATGTTTCATTAATGGCGGACAGTACAAGTAGATGGGCAGAGGCAATGAGAGAAATATCAGGCAGGCTGGAAGAAATGCCAGGAGAAGAGGGTTATCCAGCATATTTGAGCAGAAGACTTGCAGAATTTTATGAAAGGGCTGGAAGGGTAATAAATTTAAATGGCACGCAGGGTTCCGTTACTATTGTTGGTGCAGTATCGCCTCCAGGGGGTGATACATCTGAACCCGTCTCCCAGGGAACGCTCAGACTCACTAAAGTGTTCTGGGCGCTTGATGCTTCCCTTGCAAACAGAAGACATTTTCCGTCTGTTAACTGGTTAACAAGTTATTCACAGTACCATGCTACCGTTGGATCCTGGTTTTCAAAAAATGTTAGTCAGGACTGGAATACGATCAGAGACAGGACCATGGCACTGCTTCAGCAGGAGGAGGAACTTCAGGAAATAGTTCAGCTTGTAGGTCCAGATGCACTGCCCGATAGAGAAAGAGTAATACTTGATACTGCAAAAATGATAAGAGAAGATTATTTGCAGCAGAGTGCATTTGATGAAGTTGATACATATTGTTCTTTGAAAAAACAGAATCTTATGCTCAAAGCAATTCTACTTTTCCACGATAATGCAATGGATGCAATAGCATCCGGCGTGGCCTTGAAATCAATTCTAACCATGAAGGTCAGGGATCAGATTTCAAGGATGAAAGAAATAAGAGAAGAAAACCTTGACCAGATAAGTTCAATAATGGAACAGATTAGAAATGAGTTCAGAACATTGAAGGGGGTGTAAAGTCATGCTTGAGTATAAAACTGTAAGCCAGATCTCCGGTCCTTTAATTTTTGTTGAAAATGTAGAAAACGCGGGTTACAATGAAATGGTAGAAATTACTCTTCCAAATGGTGAGAGAAAAAGTGGCCAAGTCCTTGATACAAGGAAAGGTCTTGCCATTGTTCAGGTGTTTGGTCCAACAACAGGACTTGATGTTCCAAATACATCTGTAAAATTTTTGGGTGATATAGTGAGACTTCCTGTTAGCGATGAAATGCTTGGCAGGGTTTTCGATGGTCTAGGAAATCCAAGAGATGGTGGAGGACCATTGCTATCAAAGGAAAAGATGGAGATAGTTGGTTATGCAATAAACCCTTATGCGAGGGATGAACCGTCAGAATTCATACAGACAGGTATATCAGCAATTGATGGCATGAACACGCTTGTAAGGGGTCAAAAACTCCCTATATTTTCCGGATCAGGCCTGCCACATAACGATATTGCTGCACAGATAGCAAGGCAGGCAAAGGTTCTCGGTGAGGGTGAAAACTTTGCTGTCATATTTGCTGCAATGGGTATCACAAGCGAGGAAGCGTATTTCTTTATCGATAATTTCAGGAGCACTGGTGCATTTGAAAGGTCTGTAATGTTTCTCAATCTTGCATCAGACCCAAGCATGGAAAGGATAATAACACCTAGGATGGCACTTACAGCAGCAGAATATCTCGCTTTTGAAAAGGACATGCATGTACTTGTTATATTAACAGATATGACAAATTACTGTGAGGCGTTAAGAGAAATATCTGCTGCGAGGGAAGAGGTACCAGGAAGAAGGGGTTATCCAGGCTATATGTACACTGACCTTGCCACACTTTATGAAAGGGCAGGAAAAATAAAAGGAAAGAAAGGTTCAGTTACCCAATTCCCTATTCTTACAATGCCCGGGGATGATATAACGCACCCTATTCCTGATCTAACCGGGTATATTACGGAAGGTCAGGTAGTTTTATCAAGGGATCTTTTCCACAGGGGTGTCTATCCACCGATAGATGTACTAATGAGCCTTTCAAGGCTTATGAACCAGGGTATAGGTAAGGGTAAAACGAGGGAAGATCACAGGGGTGTAGCCGACCAGCTCTATTCATCATACGCTAGGGGTAGGGATCTCAGAAGCCTAAGTGCGATTGTCGGGGAAGGCGCACTTACACCCGAGGATAGGCAATTCCTGAAATTTGCAGATGTTTTTGAAAAAAGCTTCATAGGTCAGGGAAAGGATGAAGACAGGACAATCATAGAAACACTTGATCTGGGATGGAAATTGCTTGCAAGCATACCCGAAAGCGAATTAAAAAGGGTAAAGAAGGATCATATAGAAAAGTATGGAAGGAGGTTCAGGACAGAAGATGGCACTGCAGAACGTTAAGCCAACAAGGATGGAATTGCTTAAACTTAAAAAGAGAATTATTTTAGCAAAGAGGGGACTAGATCTTTTAAAATTGAAAAGGGCAGCACTTGTGATGGAATTCTTGAAATTGATCAAAAAATCAAAGAATTTAAGATCTGACCTTGAAAAAGCTGCTATAAGGGCGTATGAAACTGTTAAAATTGCTGAAATATACCATGGTACGGTTGGCCTAGAAAGCGCAACCATGATGGTAAGAAAGATGTCCGGCATTTCCATAAAGACGAGAAACGTAATGGGAATCAAGATTCCTGAGCTAGGCAGGTCCTCTTTTGAAAATCTTGTAAACACTAGCTACAGGCTTGTTGGCTTTTCTGCGAAAATAGACCAGATCATAAAGGATTTTGAAAATTATCATAATATAATACTTGAAATTGCTGAAACTGAAAATTCCATTAAAAAATTACTTGCTGAGATTGAAAGAACAAACAGAAGATCGAATGCAATAGAGAAGGTACTGATACCAAACCTGGAACAGCAGGCAACGTATTTGAAAATGAAATTTGATGAAATGGAAAGGGATACTTTTGTCACACTTAAAAAAATAAAAAGTAATTTGGAGAAAAAGGAAAATGCTGAAACTTTGGTTGATTAGGAACCTGTGGAAGATTAACCTGTTCGTTGGTATGGTTGCAATACTCACAATATTAATGATAATGGTGATCTGAATGGCTGATGTAAATGAAGAACTGAAAAGAATCAGAAAAGCTGAAGAGGAAATATCAAGAATGATTAAAGAAGAGAATGAACGATCATTGGCAAAGATAGAGGATGCTAAGAAAAAGGCTGAAGAAATATTAAAAAATGCAGAAAAAGAGCTTGAGTCAATTAAGCTTAATCTTGAAAATAATTACAACGCGATGATTGAAAAAGAGATTTCAAAATTAAAACAAGAATGGGATGAAAAAATGAAAAGGTTGGAAAAAATATCCATAGAAAAGGAGTATGTTGAAGATTTAGCAAAATCCATATTGGAGGAAAAATAATGGTCCTGAGACCTGTAAAACTCGTTAAAATATCCGTAATATCTCTCCTCGATTACAGGGATAAAATAATAGATTATTTTCATGACATAGGGGCTATACAGATAGAAAATGTCGGTCCGGAAATACTGTCATATTTATCACAGGGTACTGTACCGTCCAATTACAGGGAAATAAGCGAACAGCTTGTTAGATTCAAGGGTCTCGAAAAGTATTTATCTCCGCGCAATTCAAATAAAAAATTTAGGTTTAATGGATATGAAGATTTAAAAAATGCCATAAGTTCCGTTAATATAGATAGTGAAATAAACAGGATAAGGGATAGACTAGAAAAACTGAAAACAAACAGGAAGGCAATTGAAAACGATCTTGAAAGCCTTAAAATTCTAAAAAACCTGGACATAGATGCCATAAACTTAAACTCAAAATCAATATTTTTCATTATAGGCAGAACAGGCGTTGAATACAAGGATGATCTTGTAAAAGAGCTTTCTTCCATTGAAAATATTCTTTTTAAAGTAGCTGGGGACCATTACATTGAATTCATCGTTACAGGACCAAGAGTTGCAGAAACAAAGGCTATGGAAACTGTGAATAAATTCAAACCCACCATTTATCAGCTTTCAAGGCTTAACGATACAACGGATAATGAAATAAAATTGCTTAATGAGGAGCTCGATAAAATAGACAAAGAAGAAAAGAATTTAAAAGAAGAGCTGGAGAAAATTTCTGATGAATATTATCCCATTGTATGTGCAATAGCAGAGGAACTTGAAATTTATGTTAAAAAGCTTGAAATAAATGTTAAGTTTGGTATGGGAGATAGAACATTTGCAATAACGGGCTGGGTACCTGAGAGGCAGATTGAAAAAATAAAAAAAGACCTTGAAAATTTAACGGGCAGAATGATAATATTCTCTGTTCTTAAAACAAATGAAGAACCACCCACATTGCTTGAAAACCCTAAGCCGGTAAAATTTTTCGAGTTCTTTATCAATTTTTATTCATTGCCAAATTCTCTCGAATTCGACCCTACAATAATATTCTCAATTGTTTTTCCAATTTTCTTCGGGTTTATGCTGGGGGATGTGGGTTATGGTGTTGTTATACTACTTTTTAGTATTTGGCTTCTAAGGCGTGTAACAAAACCGCCCAAAAAAAGCAGGCTTCCCAGGGCTATATCAAGCTTTGGTAGAACAATGATGTCAAACTGGAGCTGGGGCAGACTAGCTAGAGCCATGATATGGGGATCTGCAATAGGCATAATTTTTGGTATAATTTTCAATGAATACTTCGGTCTTTCACTGCCATACAAACCGATTCTTGACCCCATACATGATGTTTCAAAACTTTTGCTCATAACGGCCTGGATAGGTGTGATTTATGTCACGTATGGCCTTGTCCTCGGCGCAATTAACCATTACACAATGTATAAATACTATGGTGAAAACGGGAAGAACCATATAAAAGAAATGTATGGAAGAATTGGCTGGTTATTCATTACATGGGGATTCACATTGCTTGGGCTGTGGCTTCTCAAATGGCCACCCGTGAACTTTTTCATAGGTGTTTATGTGAGCATTCCGCTGCTTGGAATAGGTGTTGCATTACTTCTATTCGGCGAAGGTATTTTTTCAATAATGGAAATGGCATCTATTATTAGCCACATACTTTCATTCACGAGGATTATGGGTGTTCTTCTTGCATCTGTAATCCTGGCTTATGTACTCGATAATATTTTCATAAAAGCGCTTCATTATGGTGTGCCATCACATATTATAATTGCATTCCTTGTCCTTATCATTGGTCATGGCACGAACATTCTGATTGCAATCTTTGAACCTGGCATTCAAGGGGCAAGGTTGCACTATGTTGAATTCTTCTCAAAGTTTTTCCATGGAAATGGAAAGCCATTTACACCTTTTACATCAAGAAGGAGATTTACAGAAAAATAGATCAAATGCTTATTCCAATTACAGAATGTATAATATTTCCTATTACATATGTGCCAATAGCTGCTAAAACTGTTAAAGTTACTGTTCTCAATAGACTTTTTAATATGGGCGTTCCTGAAAGTATTGATATGATAATGCTCGTAACTGACTGTGATATTACAACAAGTGAAAATGAAAGTACGAGGGCATAAATACCACCCATGAAGAAGAATGGTAAAATGGGAAACATAGCGCCAATTATGTAAAAAAGTCCAGTGTTAATTGCTGATGATAATGGATTTGAAAAATTTTCCTCTTCTTCATTTGTTTTCTCTCCCTTTATCTCTTCTTTAATCCTTTCCAGTTTTATTTTAGAATCACTGTAATCCCTTTGTGCCTTAACGGATAGATATGCGCCAATAGCCATTGACAGACTTCCTGATATTCCCACGACAAGACCGCCTATGGCAACGAATATGGATTTCAATAGAACAGGTGCAAGACCGGCAACAGAGGCTAGCACTTCCACAAGGCCATCGGACATACCATAAACAGCATCCCTTATTTTTTCTGTCCTTTTCGCTACCTTTTCTTCACTTTCTTCGAAGAAATCCTCATGAAACATTTCATCAATGATTATATTTTTCAAGAGCTTTTTATCATTTTCGTCCAGGTCTGAATTCTTCAGATAATCAATATATTTTTTTATCGCATCCGATTCTCCTCTTTCTAATATTTTCAGCGTAAGTGATAGACCCAATATGTATCTTAAGAATATTGAAAATAAAATTGAAATTTTGCTCACTTTTTCATTTTCTACGTTTATTCCCTGCTTTTTCAAAAGCTGTGAGAAGAATTTTGCATGTTCCCTTTCTACCTTAGATAAATTGCTAAGCGAATTTTTAAGTTCATTATTTCTTTCAAGCCTGGATAATCTTTCGTATACTTCATGATCCTTCATCTCACCCAAGTAGTATTTTTTTGTTAGGCCAATGAATTCAGTCCTGTCCATCTTTTTCTCCAACCATTAGTTCGAAATATGATCTCCTTTCAAGACTATTTAGGCCGAGATCACTTGCCATTTTTAAAATTTTTTCCTTTCCTGTTTCCAGATCACCAAACGTTTCAATTTCTACAAAATGTCCAAGGTTTTCTACGTTATCAAGGCTTATTACCATATCATTTATTCTGTAATTTTTTCTTATTTTACGTACAGCACCTGCAATTGAAAAACCAAGATTTTTTAATAAATCTAAAATTTTCTCATCCGTTTTTAATTCTATTTCTTCCCTTGTTTTAGTTTCTTTATCTATCTTGGGACCTTTGTACGTTAAGAAAAATTCATTGTTCATTTTTCTCAGCCTTAAGGTTTCATCTGTTATTTTAAAGTCTTTACAGGGATGCTGGAAATAAATATCTTCCTGAGTTATTTCCATTTCAAATTTTGCACCAATTTTTTTAATTTTATACTCCATCTGATCAGGATCGTCTATTCTTGATTTTATTTCTATTTCAAACATTCATTCACCCCTGGACTTTTCATTTATTTGTGAATCCAAAAGAAATAGTCTTTTTTTCAGCGCTTTTTCAAAATGCTTTATTATGAAATAAATAACTATAGATATTGCAATTGATATTACCCAAGTCCAGATACTGTATATTGAAAATGAAAAATAAACTATCAAAATCATCATAATGTCGAATAAATAAATTAGAAAAATAATAAATGAAACTATGTATGTGCCAATGAGAAGAATAATTACAGTAACAATTAGAATGAGCAATGAATAAAGGTATGCAGATGAATAGCCATAGAAAAGTATTCCCAATCCTAAGAAAACAAGACCGGATAAAAGTGCGCCAACAAGGATATATCTCAGGGATTGAATATATACCATGACCTCCATTGAAATTATTACGGTAAGTGCAATTATAAGTATTAAAGCACCGCTATTGTTTCTGAAAAATTCAATGATGTAATTTAATGAAATCATAACCTTTCACCTTCAGGAATAAACATCCTTCTTTTTAAAGATAAGAATAATAAAAATGTCAAAATTGCTATTACGAATATAACAACTACAATTAAAGAAATGCCAATGTAAGAATTAATGTAAAATTTAATTAAAGGAAAAAGAATTAATAAATAACTTATCATAAATAAATTTATTACTGTCATTGAATAACCATTTTTAAATGCCAGATAAAGGAATGGCATAAAAATTAGAAGAGCAACCAATAAACTCAAAATTAGTTTAGATGTAAGATTTGAATAGTAACCGATAAAAATAAAAATGAATAGTAAATAAAAAAGGAAAAATAAATACTTAAAATATCTTGAGAAAAATATCATAAGTATACCAATAGCCAGTATTAGTATACCATAAAAAATTTCCTTACCAATAAGAAAACTGTACAAATTTGTTAATATAGAAGGGATGTAATGTTCCAGATATGTGAAATTCATTATTTTACCGTATAAAATAACTCCATTATAATTTTTTTCTTTCAATTCAAAAAATTTAAATTAATGTTAACATTAATCCTCTTTATGGTTGACATTAAATTAACAAGAGAACAGGAAGATTATTTTATTTCGATTTACGAACTACAGGAAAGTTTTGGAATTTCACGCCTGACATTATTAGCAAAAATTATGAAATATTCAACAGGAGCAGTTAATGATGAAATAAATAGATTTGAAAAAATGGGTCTGGTAAAAAAAATACCCTATAAGGGAATTGTTTTATCTGATAAGGGAATGATAATAGCAAGCAATGTTGTAAAAAAACACAGGATTGCTGAAGCTTTTCTTTATAATTTTTTAAATGTACCCTGGGAAAAATGCCATATTCTTTCATCCGATTTCGAGCATGCTATTAACGGCCAACTCGAAAAATTTATTCTTAAAAAGTTAAAAAATTTAAATACATGCCCGCATGGTAATCCATTTTCAATAAAAGAGCAGAAAGATGAAATAAGACTAATTGATGCAGATTTAAAAATTACCTATAAGGTTCAAAGGATTACATTTGAAGAACTAAATATTCTTACAAAATTCAAAACCTTTGGAATTAAACCAAATGAAAATATAAAATTAATAGAGAAAAATTCAGAAGGTGCTATAGTTTTAACAAAAAAAGGCAAATTTATCCTGGACAACAATGATTTACTGGTTATTCGGGTGAAAGAATGAAAAATAAATTGCTAAAAATTTTGTCTATACTAGGCCCAGGGTGGATTGTAATGATTGCAGACGTGGATGCACCAAGTGTATTCACCGCTTTGGTATCTGGATCAAAATACGCTTTGGGCCTTACCTGGCTTTTAATATTTTTAATAATACCCCTTTATTTTGTCCAAGAAAGTGCTGCAAGACTTGGAATTGTAACTAAAAAGGGTTTCGGGTTATTGATAAAGGAAAATTTTGGAAAACATCTTTCACTGCTTTCAATAGGTTCTATGGTAATAATAAATTTAATAGCCTTTGTTGGTGAATTTGCTGGCATAGGAGCGGCCGGTCTCATATTTGGTGTACCCATACCCATAGCAATTTTACTTGCTGCAATTTTCCACACATTCATAGTGATGAGAGGTAGTTATAAAAAAGTGGAAAATGTGCTTCTTTACATTACATTAATACTATTTACATTTTTCATCTCTGCATTAATAAATAGGCCATCTCCAGAAGCACTTGCAACAATAATATCCTCACCTCAGTTCTTAAACCTTGGATACATAACGCTCGTTCTTGCAAATATAGGAGCAGTAATAATGCCTTGGATGATATTTTATCATGAAAGTGCAGTTGTAGACAGAAAGATGGAAATAAAAGAATTAAAAAATGAAAGAAAGGAGTCACTTATGGGAGCGATAATAAGCGAAGCATTAATGGTAGCAATAATGGTAACATCTGCATCCATGTTTTACGGAAAACTGAACGGTGATGTAGGTATTCTGGATCTTTCAAAAGTATTTTCTGCATACGCCGGGTCCTATTCACCTTATCTATTCGGCATTGGTATACTAGGTGCTGGCATACTTTCAGGTGTTGTGATTTCACTTTCATCTGCATGGTCACTTGCAGACTATTTCAATCTGCCACAAAGCCTAAATTATAAATTCCTTCAGGCAAAGATTTTTTATACATTTTATTTTCTAGAAATTGTACCTTCAGCACTTTTTACAGTATTTTTTCCTGATCTTGTCAATTTAATGATAGATGCAATGGTATTGAATACCGTTCTTCTTCCAATACCAATGTATTTTTTGATTAAACTTTCATCAAGTGAAAAATTGCTTGGCAAATACAGAAATTCAAAAACTACAAATCTGGTACTATGGGCAACGTGGATTCTAATTATTATATCAATTTTTGTTACAGTTTATACAATCATCTAAACAAAGCTTAGTAGAAATCCTCTTAGAAAAATTAATCTTTTATAATTTTTGATTATTCT
>ERZ1669250.74-NODE-74-length-52762-cov-21.493748_pt1 | contig 52762 bp, 53 predicted proteins | sample MGYA00579295_ERZ1669250 | MGnify/ENA primary metagenome ERZ1669250 (study PRJEB41166, sample SAMN08046056) | hot springs metagenome | biome: hot spring; feature: acid hot spring; material: thermophilic sediment; isolation source: thermophilic sediment from acid hot...
CTGCGATCTGTGTTTTTGTTAAACAGTCGGAGTCCCCTAGCCACTGCGACCTACTCCTTCGCGGAGTAGGCACCCCTTCTACCGAAGATACGAGGCTAGTTTGCCGAGTTCCCTCGCGTAGATTCGTCCCATACGCCTTGGGCTTCTCACCCAGGGGCACCAGTGTCGGTTCTTGGTACGGTCGCAACCATGACCCTGAATAACTTTTCACGGACTCCAGGAATCAGCTGGACTCCCACTAGGGAAGCCATACCATTTTCATCCGCTTCTCACCATTACGGTACTCCACGGACTTATACGGCATGATGATGCGACGGCATCACCCAGCCTATCCCGAAGTGTCATTATTCAGGCAAACGGCTGCGGCAACGGAATATTAACCGTTTTCCCTTTCGATGATCTCCTATTAGGGATCACCTTAGGACCGGCTAACCCTCGGCTGACGAGCGTTGCCGAGGAACCCTTAGCCCTTTCGACGGAGTCGATTCTCACGACTCTATGCTGCTACTTTCACCAGGATCCGCGATACTGTCGGGTCCATACCTTCTCTCGAAGATACTTCTGCCCCGGCAGCACGCCCCTCTACCGAATCACCTCTCGGTGTCCGAAGGTATCGGTGTATAGTTTAGTCCCGTCCATCTTCGGAACCCATAACCTCGGTGGGTGAGCTGTTACGCACTCTTTAAAGGATGGCTGCTTCTAAGCCAACCTCCCAACTGTCTTGGGTTACAGATATCCTTTAGGTTACACTTAACTACAACTTGGGGACCTTAACCTTCGTCTGGATTCTTTTCCTCTCGGGGATCAAGCTTATCCCGATCCCCTAGCACCGGACTTCTACGACTCTAGCAGTTTCGGAGTTTGTTAAGAGGGCCAACCCTTTCGGGTTAGCTTACCCTATACATTTCTCTACGCCACCAGACGTCTCCATCCAGGTCTACCTGCGGGTAGTCTCGAGGGGAACCCGCTATTACCGGCCTAGATTAGCCTTTAACCCCTAATCCCAGGTCAACCGAACGATTTGCACATCAGAACCGGGTCGGTCCTCCACCCAGCTTTCGCTAGGCTTCGACCTGCCCAGGATTAGATCGACCGGCTTCGGGTCTCCCACCAGCGACTTCACGCGAGCCCACGTCGCCCCTCCCTTTCGGTGCGGGCATGTTGCTTTCGCTCCGGCTTCCTCCATACAGGAGTTAACCTCGCCACCAGTCAGAACTCCCTGGCCCGTTCTTCAACACGGACGATAGGACACTGATCAGCCTTACGGCGTCATTCCTTTCATGCCCTATCAGTTTATAGCCACTTGGTTTCAGGCCCTTTTCACCACCCTTTCGGGTTACTTTTCAGCTTTCCCTCGCGGTACTAGTGCGCTATCGGACTCAGGACGTATTTAGGGTTGGATCTTAGTGAGACCCTTATTCCCGCGCGAAATCCGACGCACGGTACTCTGGTAGCCAAGTTCGTCGCTCGGAAGATTACGTCAACGGGGCTTTCACCCTCTCTGGCGCCTCTTTCCAGAGGACTTAGACTTCTCTTCCAGGGCTTTGACTTGGCCCCGAACTCCACATCTTCCCTATCTTTCGATAGGTTATTCGGTTTGCCCTCTGCCGCTTTCGGTCGCCCTTACTAACGGCATCCCTATTGGTTTCTTTTCCTCCCGGTACTAGGATGTTTCGATTCCCGGGGTTCCCCCTCCCTTTCGGGAGTTCCCCTTGCGGGGAAGGAATTCCCATTCAACGATCTCCGGATCTTAGGCTCCCTGCGCCTCCCCGGAGCATATCGCAGCTTGGCACGGTCTTCCTCAGCGCCTGAGCCGAGCCATCCCCCAAGTGGCCTATGTACTGTTTGCACTCCAATCTACCTATGCTGACCTTCATTAATCCTGATTATAGGATCTCAGTCCTTCCCCAATGATATATCCTATCACTGGGTGCACAATGAGCAAAAACAGTATAGTTTCACCCAATATATATAGATTTCTTACCAAAATGATTTAATAAAATCACATAGGCTTTGAAACTTTAATTATTTTATTATCTTGACTAGACCCTGAGCCTCAAGTATTTTTGCATGCCTCTCAGGTAATGTCAATATATCTTCCCTGTTGAGCCTTATGCTTTTTCCGCTTACATACAACGTTGGCGTGTCTTTATAAACGTACACAACCCTTAATTTGTCAGCATTTTCCTCCTTAATTGTCTCCTTGTCCTGAGATAGATTATGGCTTTGCTGACTATTAACTTCATTTATTACTACATTTCCTGTTATTAATGATTCCATATGATTCTTAAAAATTGAACTTATGTTTTCGTAGAGAATCTTCTCCTCCGGTGTCATCTTACCTTCAATGGACATTCTATAATTTTCAGCCCGTGCCTTCAAAATTTTTGATGCTCTTATTTCAACAATTCTCCTGAAGTTATCTTCGGCCGTTTCCAATTCACTGCTTAATTTGGATACTGTCTTAAAATTCTTTTTGAGCATTTCAGATTCAATCTTGTTTCTAAGATTGGAAATATAAGTCCTGACATCTTTATAAAAATCATCCCCTACTTCAGTGAGATCTTTCGACCTTAATTCTAGCCTGAGAGTATTACTTAGATATTCCTCACTGATCTGGGGCATCATTCTCATAATATTTTTTACTTATTAACTTAATCGTAACAGGGGTTCACATTATTACATATGTATTCCATATGGAATCGTTTCATTTTCGAATAGATTTGAAGAGTTCGGTTATTTCCGTCCACCAGCTATAAGATTTTGTTGGGTTTTTATATTAGAAGTATTCCAATGCCTAATTCTATTGAGAAGAAGTTATATTATTGACATCTGGATTTGATTTTTCAATGTTCCTAAACTTTCCTTCCAAGTAATTGCTGAATTCCACAAAGAATTTGTCCAGACCTCCCTTTCCTGGATTCTGTGGCGATAATCTGAAGCATTGATATCTACCCTTGATGCCTTTAAAGTCAACGTCTACCCTCTTGACATAAGAGATATTTCCCCTCTTTCCAAGCTCATCCTTTAGAAACTTCAGAACAAGAGATTTTTCACTGTTCAGATACAAGTAGAATTCTGGAATTATGAACAGTATTTCCCTATAGGAATCCATTTGATTGAGTATGCTTGCAATTTTTTCCTTTATTTCCTCTTCATCATCTATGTTATTATTAATGGTCAAAGGCTTCCTAACAGGGCTTTCAACTGCCACGGGATTTATTTCTCCAGTTATACCGTTTTTATTTACTACATAATAGAAGTGCAAGTTAGATTCTATAGGGATTTCCATGCCAATTTCTCTCTTGAGAAATTGATTATCCCACGTGCTAAGCTTCATAAAAATCATGTTACCTATGTTTGAGAATAGTTTATTCCTAAGCTTTTCCTCCAGTGACAATAGGCTTGTGGTTACTAGGAAGACCCTCAACCCAAATTTCCTTCCTGCCGAAGTAATATCGAATAGGATATTTGAAAGATAATCCTGGGATTCCTCCAAGATTAAAAGAATCTTTTTGTCAATATTGGCGGATTGAATTTCTTGCCATAATTTTACAAGAAAGAGATTGGATAATATCCTTGAATTTTCATAACCCAACACTGCCCTGTCCATGTTGATTGAGATAATTCTATCACCCGACAATCTTAGTATAGATTCTTCAGATTTCGCGCATATTAAATTCCTGAGCATTGGGTTTAGTACAAGCCTTCCAATAGCCCTTATGCTACTTGATAGTTCCTCATCAGACAATTTGTTAATTTGATCCATAAATTCAGAATTTTTAATGTTTTCATCTAGATAGCTTGGTTTCTTTCTCAGTAACTTATACAAATCGTACAATGTACTGCCTTCATCTTTTGACAGTTCCACTATTCCCCTTACAATTATATCTTCCATACGTGGTCCAAAGAACTGCTCATTGTACTGAGCTTCCCTCAAGGATTTTATTATTGTAGTTATATCTTCAGCTAGCCTGTACACGTCTCCGTTGGGAGGCCTTGAAAGCAAGTTTATGCCATTTCCTTCATAGGGAGATATTTCATAAATGTTGTCAAGTATTTTCATTAGTTTATTACTAGTCTCTCCATGTGGGTCTATGATGATTACTTTCCAGTCATCCTTCTTTGATAGGTATTCTATGATCCTGAGAACTATTGTAGATTTCCCTGATCCAGTTGCACCAACCAAAAGTGTATGTGGGTTTTCGTCATCGTCTATCTTTATTCTTCCAGATTTATTTGCAAAACCAATCGGAATATTTCCATAATTGAAATTCTTATAGTTTTTTGGTATTAGGGATACCAGGCTATCCTTAGCTAAAATTGGATAATTGTAGAAAAATGAATGACCAGTTTTATTCTCTCTTTGACCTAAATGAAATTTTAAAATATTTCGAATTTCTGCATTGTCTGTTCTTGCTATCAGTTTCCACCCAATTCCCCTGGTATATCCCTTTTCATTTAGATTTTGATGATACACTCGTTCTATTTTAATGAATACCTTTCCATGATCTAGCTTAGCAATTGTGTCAATAATTTCCCTAAACAGGTCAACCTCCCGTATATTAAAGGCATCGCCTGAACCCTTTAACTTAAATTTTGATCCAGAGATATCCATTCTAATTTTACTCCCTATGATTATATCTGCGCCTGATAGGGATTTCAGGGTTTTGATATCCATAAACAGCTGTGGAAATTTATCCTGATTTTTTATAATAGCATACTGAAAATACCCATTTAAATTGATCTCATTCATTATTTGATTCAAGATGAATGTGATCTTTCCAAAAGATATTATTTCAATGAATTCCTTCGATCTTTTCATGCTCATCCGCACTGCTTTTAATCTTAACAATTGCTCTAAATCCAGGGATTTGCATGTATCCCCAGGTTTCCTTGCCATCAAACCCTGCTGAATACTTAATAAAATACTTCAAATTCTCATCAAGATGATAGAAATCCACAATTTCCTCAGAAACATTTTGATGTCTCAATAATATATGAATTGAACAATTTTCCAATATGGAGACAGAAAATTTGGATTTGAAAAAGTCGTTTGCCGATTGTGAAACCATGATCATTGAAATATTATCGTGTCTCGCGTGTCTGACATACCTTTCCAGGGTTACAATCGTTCTTTCATCCAAAAGATAATGGGATTCGTCGATCACTACAATTCTCCTTCTTTTGCTCTTCTGCCTCATGACAAATTCAAGTGATAAAAGCATGTAAAATGGAAGGAGCTGCTTTGGAACTTCACCAAGATTTATTCGTAAGCTTCCACTCAGTTCTTCGCTTTCCCCTTTTGAAAACATTTTCAGGCTGCCCTCGAAAATTGGTGAAATTTTGTTGAAAGTTTCTTTATTTCTTATATTAATAGCTTCCATTAAGCTATTTAATTCCATATTACCTTCAAAGAATCGCGTCAATTCAGCATCTAGAATGCCTTTGTCATTTTCTGAGAGGTTAAATATTAGGGAGAGAAGTGAAATAACCCTTTCGGTATTCTCTTTTGGACTCATGAATTCCATTGGTTTGAATATGTTTATACCCCTATTAATAAGGTCCAAATCCTTCCCCATTGTAAAATTATTTATCTTTCCATATTCGCCCATGGGATCTATAATTATCACATCTGTATCATTTACAATCTTTTCCCTATAGAGCATCAATTTCACCAGATATGATTTACCGAAACCTGTCATCCCTAAAACCAGCTGATGTGAGGAGGGAAGCCTATACCTATTTAGAAATATAGGTGATTCCGTGCTTGAATCTATGCCAATAAAGACCCCATTGTAATCTAGAAGATATCCTCTATTGATGGGCAGAATAGATGCCAGCGACTTTGATTCAATGTAGAAACTTACATCGGTTTCGAGTCTTGAGAGATATCTATAATCTCCATATCTTTTATTTTCTGTTTTAATACCAATTTTTGATAGATGCTTTTTTAAATTGGACTTCCTCTCGGTTAATTTCCTTGGAAAATCAGAAAATCCTATGAGAGCGTTGAAGGCAAAAAGTTTCGCAGCTCCTGAAGTGATTTCCTCTTTCAGTATATTAAGATTCTCTCTTTCCAGCTTCTTTTTTTCCAGCTCCCTGCTGATAATATTTCCTGATGTCTCTAATTCCGGTATTACCTTTGATATTTCCCGGGATACTATAGACCATGCCAAATCACCAGATACCGGTTTTAAATGGATAATTATCCTTGTCCCCTCTGAATCTTCTATGTATCTCATTCTGAAATTCTCATGGACAGAGTAGGGTATGTTCCAAACTCTTGAGATAGTTTTGATTGATCCGTCCTTGATGTAATAATTTTCCCTCTGTAAAAAATTATAATTTCTCTTCAAGTTCTTCCACCTCGTTTTTATCCAATCTATAATATGAAAGTGAAACCTTGTCTAAGGTAGATTCCAACTGAGCCGCATCAATTTCATTTACAACTATGAAATAATGCTCAATTACTGGTTCCAATTCCTCAAAGAGGCTGTTATAGTTGGCATCATTGACCTTAAAATCTTCTAGATTCAATTTTGATTTATAGACTATGATAGTAATTGGAACGTTCAACATGGAAAGTATTTGATTCCATAGGGAAAGTACCTCCTCATTGGTGTAATCATCCAATCCATACGTATATGTGAATATCTCATAAGTTGCCTTATTTTCGAGTAATCTAAGATTGTGAGATCTGTTTCCCATAAGTTTCTTTACAATAATTTCATCAACATAATCATCGCCTATTTTTATAATTATAGCAGCTAGCGGGATTACCGCTAGAATTGCCATCCATCCCATTGAGAGCAGAAGAATCGAAGAAATGAATACGAATAGAATCAGCCTGAGAAAATTCTCCCCATATATGTTCATGAAACCTATTTGGTTCTTGGAGAACTTTATTAGTTCTATCATGGCCTCACCTTAAAGAAAGTTTTATTGCTTGGAGGTCTAGAGCTTCTCGAACTATAGTTTCTCACTGATTGCCTCGCCTGAATATTTTTATTTTTTCTAGACATGTTTCCTGTATATATTGCACCACCAGTGACAATAGCAACGTTTTTTAAGTCCCTTGATACATTTTTAAGAATTGGAATAGTTCTTGTTGCTGTTGACTCAGCAGAATAACCGAATAAGAATCCCAGGTTTCCAATGAATGAAGGTTCCTTCATCAATATGAACGGTATGGTATCAGAGAGGGCCAGGAAGCCCAATATTAGAGACGAATTATTAGAGTATGTAGCCAGAATTAATGGTATTCCTATCAATATTGGTGAGAACACGGCATCGATGTAAAGCCACCATATCTTGATTCCCAAATCTCTAGTTTGAGGAAGTATTAGAAAGATGGTGAATATAGGTATCAGTATGGGAAATGTGAATATTATAGCTAATCTGATTGAGAGTGTCATCAGCAAGAATAGTACAAGGAAGAAAACCAACACAATAATAAATATGCCAATAGTTGTGTTGGGATTAGGACCTAAGTTAACGTTCATAAGAAAATTGGACCCATCATGAAAATTATGTCTGCTTCCGCCAAAATTATAAATTTGGGTGTATATGGAGTTGCCCAGCATCAATAGATCCTGTGAAATGAAAAAAGAGACGTTTGAGAGAATGAGAATTAAAAGTACCTTTATCCACATATTTCTGAGGTTATATTTGAGCTCCAATGAAGCGTTTAGCAAATATATTAATCCCAACGCAGTTAATATGATGGTTAAAATAGGATCATAAAAATTGAACATAACAAAGTAATAAAGCGAACCCTCTCCTCCCGACAGGCTGTTGAAATTTAGGTAAGGGAATGCTTCGCTTGGCGTTAGGAGGTTTCCAGCTATGTAGCCATTATACAGAACTGTTGCCACAAGTACGCCTTGCGCTACTAAACCTGACAGAAGTACCCCTATGGCATCTACTATGGCCCTTGAGATTATCCCCACTATGTCCATAATCAGCCGACAACTATGTAATGTATCACTCCATAGAGTATTCCCGATACTGCCATAACGAATATTATTGTCCCAATCAGAGCGTCCTTGGTTCTTTCCTTTGCATCGGCTTTCCTGTCTAGGTCCTTGGAGAAGTAACCTATAGCTATTGGAACCCAAAGTAATGCAATAAGAAGGCTACTTATCCCAACCACTATTTCAAACGCTCTCTGAATAATCTGGTATACTGTTGCATTCTGTGTTCCTGTAGCTAGGACCTGCTGGTTTGTTATTTCTGCCGCATGGGCATTACCCAAGCTAATTGCAAATATTCCTATTATAATCAGTAAGGCAATATATTTCATATGCCTCCTCCCATTCACGTAAATATTAATTAATATTTAATTTTTATTCCTAGATACTTTAATATGAAAAGTATTTCAATACTTAATTTATTAATATGGCATGAATGAATTATGCGATGTTACTGGCTGCAAAAATGAGAAATTTAAAACCGTGAGCAGAAAAGAGGCTGAAAAAATATTTTCTCTATCTTCAGGTTCAAATAAGGTACATCTTTGCAAAGAACACTATAAGGAATTCAAAAAGAAAACAAAAAAGGATAGAGAGATTGAAAGATTGAACTGGGTAAAATAAACGGCGATTTATATGGAGAATCTCCAGCTAGATAAATTTTGGAGAGAAAAAGGAAATCTTTCAAAAGCCTTGATATTACTTGAATTTTCAAAAGGTAATTCAAAATTTGTTGACGTGGGAAAAAATCTGGGGCTAACTGCTCAGGCAGTTTCATTTTATGCAAAGGAACTGCAAAGGGACAGATTTATTGACTCTTCACTGAAAGTTACCATGGAGGGTAAGGAATTCCTACAAAAATTCCTGGCTTCCATGGGAAGCTTTCTATCGAAAGCCTACCAGGATTCTGGAATAGTCTTGACGTGTGAAGCCATAGCTGCAGAACCTTTAAATAGGGGTGACAAAGTCTATCTCTATTTGGAATCAGGAGATCTATTTGCCACAAAGAGGCAAATGAAAGGCTCTAATGGGATCGCCCTAGATGATGCAAAACCTGGTGAGGCATTGAGGATCGGCAATTTATCAGGAATAGTGGACGTAAAAGTTGGAAAGTTCTATATGATTAGAACAGATTTAGAATTCTGCAGGGAAAAGAAAAATCTAGATAGAGTGCAGGAATTTATAAAGAAGAATGAGATAGAGAAAATATTTGTTTTTGGAACCATCGCAAAAACATTGGCTAAAAAAATAAACCTTAATTTTCATGAATTCGCTCCAGTGGAAGGTGCTTTTGAGGCTTGTGCCAGAGGATTTAATATTCTCTTGATTTTCTCTCCAGAGATGGTAAAGTTCACATACTTGAAGATTTCAGAGAATGTAGATAAATATGGAATAAATCCACAAACAGTTGAAGTATGAAAACATACGAAGGGAAAGCTAGAGCAATAAGTGTTGCAGAATTTTTTGATAAAAATAAGCAGATGCTGGGGTTTGATTCTCCCCAGAAAGCATTATTTATGACTGTAAAGGAGGCTGTAGATAACTCTCTAGATGCATGCACTGATGCGGGCATATTACCGAAAATCGAAATCTTGGTTAAGCCACTGGAGAAGGAAAAATTTTTGATTGAAGTAAAGGACAATGGACCCGGAATCCCTAGGATAGAGGTTGGGAATTCTCTTGGTAAAATTCTCTATGGTTCCAGATTTCATTCAGAGAGACAAACTCGGGGACAACAGGGAATTGGTATTACTGCAGCAATTCTGTATGCCCAGAGAACCACAGGGAACCCAGTTGAGGTAATTACTAAGACCAGAAAGGACCTTACCGCCTATAAAATAAAGATGGAAATTGACATAAAGAAGAATGAGCCAATAATAATTTCAGAGGAACCTTTCATCTGGGACGTGGAAAGTGGTCTCTGGATAAAATTGATATTGAAGGGAAAATATGTCAACAATAAGCAGGGGATCGAAGAATACATAAAACAGACTGCCATTGCTAATCCTCAAACCCATTTCGTTGTTAAACTCCCTGATAAGGAGTTTGAAATCCCCAGGAGTATCAATGACCTCCCTCCCATTCCCATTGAAATAAAACCTCATCCTCAAGGGGTAGAATTAGGGGAGCTTATATCCATATTAAGAGATTTTCCCGGTAGTAGAATTGAGGATATTTTGACAGACTCATTCTCCAGGGTTTCTCCCGATGTAGCTAGACAGATAGTCCAAAAGGCAGGGCTGGAAGGAAAAAAACCTTCTGAACTAAAGGAGAAGGATTTTGAGGCTCTTTACGAAACCATAAAATCTTTCAAATTTATGGACCCCAGAAAGGATTGCCTTTCACCCATAGGAGGCTCTGCACTCTACAAGAGCGTTACTGTATCGTTTGAGGAATACCACCCCTCGTATTTTTCCCTTCCTGTCACAAAAGGGGTATACGTTTATTCGGGGCATCCTTTTATAATCGAGGCTATAGCTGCATATGGGGGAAACATTCCCAAGGAAGAACCCATCAAGGTACTTCGCTTTGCAAATAGAGTTCCCCTTTTATACCAGCAAGGAAGCTGTGCGATAACCAAAGCCATTTCCAGCATAAATTGGAATCAATACGGCATCTCACAGCCAGTAAAGGATCAGTTGCCTATAGGCCCAGTGATAATAATAGTACATGTGGCAAGCTCAAAGATACCTTTTACCAATGAAGCTAAAGAGGCCATAGCACAAGTACCGGAAATTATGGATGCATTGGATCAAGCATTGAAGGCAATCGGAAGGCAGATTAAAGCAATGAAATCAAAAGAAGAGCACAAAGGAAAGGTCGAGGAAAAATTTTCCTTGATAGAGAAAATTCTACCTGCCATATCCCAGAAAGCTTCAAAGATCCTAAATATGCCTGAACCGGATATTAAACCGATAATTTCCAAGGTCATGGGCGTTGTCTCTTTCAGGCAAATGGATGATGCTTTGGTAATTGATAACTTCACAGAGATTGATCAGAATTTTGAAGTACACATAATTGGGGAAGATAAGTTAAAATTTGAAATAAAATCACTGAAACCCTTTGAAAGAAGGGAAATTAAGATCGGCAAGGGGGTACTATCAATATCAGAGGTTTATGCCACATTACCGGATAGCGTTTTACTTGGAGCATATCCACTTCCGGAGGCGTTGAAAGATGAATGAGAAATTAAAAAGTATAGTCGAGGAGATATACGAAGATATTAAAAATGGTAGAATTCCAAAGGTTGAGTTAAAGTCAAGAAATAAAGAAAATATAGTATTTGACAATTTATCTGGAGTTTGGAAGTATGGAAATGAGACTGTAAGGAGGTATGCTTCTAAGACAAGCTCAGCCCTTTCTATTTTGAAGATGCTTTATATCATTGATTTTGTAGATGAGATGGAGCGTGGTAAAAAGACCTCAACCTTGAGAGAAATGTATTACATTTCGGAGGGCTGGGGTCTTGGAAAATTCCAGAATCAGGATGAGTCCGATTTAATGACTGAGGACCTAGAGGTTATGACTGGTCTTTTAAGGGAAGAGATGCATCTGAGACCTGAAGAAAACGGTGCCTCCCTCATAGGTAATATCACGATAGAGGAATTGAACAGAAAGGGGGAATGGAAGAGAATCAACTGTAGAGATGATGTGGGTGATGCTGGATACACCATCCCCTCCAATGTGGAAGCTGAAAAACTAAAGTTCGTCGGCCATGATGTAGATTTTGTACTGGCTATTGAAACAGGAGGTATGTTCGACAGGCTTGTGGAGAACGGCTTCGATGAGAAGATGCGCTCTCTATTGGTTCACATAAAGGGTCAACCAGCGAGGTCCACCAAGAGATTATTGAACAGGCTGAACAAAGAGCTTGGTCTGCCCATTGTTGTTTTTACAGATGGGGATCCTTGGAGTTTCAGGATATTTGCTTCAATTGCATATGGGGCTATTAAAACAGCCCACCTTTCAGAGATTCTGGCTACTCCCAATTCCAGTTTCATAGGGATAACCGCATCAGATATTTTAAGGTATGAACTTCCAACGGATAAATTGAACGACAGGGACATAGATGCCTTGAACGCAGAATTGGAGGATCCAAGGTTCAATACCCCCTTCTGGAGGGGAGAGATTGAAACCATGCTAAAGATTGGGAAAAAGGCAGAGCAGCAGGCACTTGCTAAGTATGGACTGGATTTTGTAACAGATACCTACCTTCCTGAAAAACTGGCAGAGATAGGAATAGAATGAGGAGATCATTTTTCTTATTTTTATCTGGAATTTCATCACTGTTAGCATTAGGTGATAGATACGAGATATCCTTGTTCTACAAGCATCTTATGGATCTTTATTCCATAAATTCGATTGTGTCCTTCTCATACATATTTTCAGCATTTTATCTTGGCTATACCATGACTCAAATTCCTGGAGGTGTACTAGCGCGTAAATTTGGACCCTCAAGAGTAATGGGATTTAGCCTTATATTATGGTCTTTATTCCTCATTCTCATATTTACAACACATTTTTTTATCGCAGCAATTTTTCTAAGTTTCCTTATGGGTCTTTCCCAGGGACCCATATATCCCTCAATGATGCAGTTCCTAAGAGACAGGTATGCTGACAAAGAGTATCCAATTGCAACAAGTATTACAACTTTCTTTGGGGATGTTTCACCCGCAGCCATATTTGCAATAAGCTTACTGTCATATGAAATATGGGGAGGCCCTTACATCTCAGCGTATCTGTTAGCGTCAGTGGGCATTGTCACTGGGATAACCCTTGCCTGGATGCATGAAAAAACTAATTATACCATGCCAATGGGTAAGATAAGAGATTTAGTAAAATACTCTGAATATTGGATATTGGGGATATCGTTCCTATCATACGATGGATTTTTCTACATTTTCCTATCCTGGTATCCTGTTATTGAGAAAATAAAGGACGTAAACACTGCCAATTTCTACATTTCCTATTTACCCTGGGTAATAATGGGAGTATCCGCAATTCTATTCGGAAGGATCATGTCTAAATTGAACAAGGATTTCATATTATCTTCCATTTCCTATATCCTGATATTATTCTTTGTTGCCACCATGATATTATTTACTTCACCTTACGTATTTCTTATAAGTTCTAGCTTGGTTCTTGCTCTGCTGAACCCTGTTTTACTTGGATTCTGGAGGCTTTCTTCCAGAATATCTGGTAGTGCTAACTCTTCTGTTGCTGGAGGATGGATGAATTTTTGGGGGAACTTGGGAGGATTAATTTCGCCTTATCTGGCTGCATTATCAATTGAAAGGTTCAAATTATTCGGTTTGATGATAGTTATGTTCTCGTTCATAATCTTAGGCCTTGTAACTAGAATTAGACTGGGTGAAATTGAAAATGAGGATTAGTGATCCTTTCCTTGAAATTAGCAAAATAGCCGAGATTCCTTATGAGCTGGTTCCAAAAAACTATGAAATTATAGGAAAATCTATGCTTATAAAATTTAAGAATAATTTTCCTTTTGATAAGTATAGAATAGCTAGAGCATTTAAAGAGGTTTTCAAGTTGCATGCGGTGTATGAAATCTTGGAGATAAAAGGCCCGCTTAGGATTGTTAATGTGAATTTGCTTTCCGGCGAGCGGATAGTTGAGCAGCATATGGAAAATGGTATAATTTATTCGTTAGACCCCTCAAAGATAATGTTTTCTAAAGGGAATAAATATGAAAGGTGGAGGATAAGCCAGTTGGTCAAAGAAGGACAAATAGTCGTGGACATGTTTGCAGGAATTGGTTATTACAGTTTACCTGCATCAAAGTCCGCAAAAGAGGTTCATGCTATAGAAATCAACCCTGAATCTTTCCATTATTTAGTAATGAACAGATTCCTTAACAATTCCTTCAACGTCATTCCTTATCAAATGGATTGCAGAGATTTCCCTTATGATAATTTTGCAGATATCACTATACTTGGACATTTCGAAAGTCTGAATTTTCTTGGGAAAGCCACAGAAATAGCTAAAAATAACTCGCTTCTAATGATACATACTATCGAGAAGAGGGGCTCCCAATTTCCAGACATCTTTAGAGAATACAATCTAAAGATTACCTCACGCAGAATTGTTAAAAGTTACTCACCATCCACTGTACATTCTGTTTATGAAGCTATACTTTCTAAATGAGTATTGATTCAAGTTGATATAAAACCCTTTGAAAGGGATTGTATTAATCGATAAATAAAATGCAATATAATAAGTTCTGAGAGTGTAACAATTACTCCTTATTGCCCAGTTCATATTATCTATCAGGGCACTCTCAACCATTTTTTATTGATTCGAGATCAAGTCATTTTATGATCCCTTGTTACATCAATATATATATTTTAATGTTCATGTATTAACTATGATGAAGATAACAATTGCTCCGGCAATTGAAACTATCTTCATGACTTCCTCATCGTTGGGAATGGTACGCGCAAATACTTCAAGGGGTAACAGAGGTATAAATATAAACAACAGTTTCGTGGTATCCAGCGGATGGGGGCAACCCATGGTGGGTTGGATCAATTCAAATTACGTATGGCAACCTTACCCTTAGAGAGGAGGGGTTAGTATAATCATGTATGAATGGTCAAGGATATTGAAAAGATCCATAATTTATGCGATAGTTACGGCACTTGGATTTAGCTCTCTGTATTTGCTGGATCACCTAATAGTATATCCAAATCTGCCAAGTTATTTCTTTACCCTTCCCAGTTCCTATTATGCAAATTTTGTTTCCAGAGTTGATTCAACAAATTTGTGGCTCTTCATGTTCAGGTTATTTCTCTATAATCTGCAGTATAGAACCTCCATATTCTTGATAAACCTTCCAATAATTACGGCTTTTACCATAATTATATATCTGTTATGGGATAAGGTACATCACAGAACATATAATTTAAGGAGGTTCGTTATTTCCGTTGCCTATGGTATTGCATTTTCCATAAGCTATTATGTTGTCCTGATTCTAAATGAATCAACAATCGATTTGTTCATAGCTATTAACGTTATCTCCAACTTGTTCAGCAAATATTATGGTGCTAATTATGGTTGCGGCCCTCTAAATCAGAACAGATGTGTATGGATTGTTCCCACTTGGGTGAAGGATATGACCTATGTTATATTTGCATTGCTCAGGATACCTGTGAACATACTCATACTCTTTCCAATATTTACCCTGATTCTTTATGTATACGGAATATATCAAAAGAATACTAAGCAATGAAATATGCAAGGGTTCCCTCTGGTGCACCAATTAAATTAATTTAATCTTCATTTTAATGAGATTTAGATTCAAGCATGCCCATTAAATATCCACATCTGTCTATTGATAACAAAAATTTTGAAACTCACTATAAGATACCATAAACTTTGAAAGCAATTATTTATAAGTATGATAGATTAAATATATCATGAAATTGGATGAGTTGATTGCCCAAAGGGAAAATTTTATTAGGAATGTTGTTCCGTTACAGCCTTCTGAAAATTATATATGTTCCAAGGCTAGATCCTATCTTTCATCGGATTTTCAAACAAGATATTCTTTGAAAATGAATGAATTTAGAGGATTATCAATTGATAATGCTTACGCAGGGGCCTCAATCACCGAACTGATGATAGAAGAGGTTCAACGACTTGCTATGAGTTATTTTAATGCTCAATTTGTTGATGTTAGACCCATATCCGGTCATCTCGCTGCCATGCAGGTTTTAGGAAATCTGTTGAAAAAGGGGGATAGGTTCCTCTATGTGGGTCTACAGAATGGTGGATACGATGGTTATCAGCCCCAGTATTTGCAGAATTTGTTGGGAATTAGAGGGGACACACTTCCTTTTTCAGGCTGGAACATTGATTATGAAAAATTAGAAACATACCCTAAAAAATATAGCGCAGTAGTTTTAGGGGCTTCCATAATATTTGAGCCTTATGACGTTAAGCTAATCAGAGAAATTTTTCCTGATTCTTTGATACTCTATGATGCATCCCATGTGCTATCTCTCTTTTCTATTGATGGCTTCCAGAAGCATAAGGAGTTAATAGACGTTGTTTATGGAAGCACCCACAAGAACTTCCCCGGACCGCAAGGTGGGATAATATTCGGTAAAAGTGAATTTGAAGAAAGAGTAACCAGCGATGTAATCTGGAAATACTATGATAATTTTCACCCTGGAAGAATAGCTTCCCTTGGAGCATCCATCGAATTCGCAGCAAGGATCAATTATGCTGAAAACTGCTTAATTAATACCAAGGAATTCATATCAAGTTCCCTTTCCCTAGGTTTAAAGCTTCATAATCAGCCAGATGTTTCCAAGTCCTGTATGGTCCAATTGGATTATTCAAACAATGCACTCATTTCGAAGAAACTTGAAGCACATAGAATTCTAATAGATAGGATAGGAAGAGTTGGATTGAATGAAGTAACATCTTTGGGATTGTCTCCTGCAGAGACCTCAAAATTACCGCAAATTATCATGGATGTTTTGCATGGAAATAAGGTCGATGAAAAAGTTGATGAGATAATTGAAAAATTTAATAGGAGCTAATTGCTAAGAGCTAATTACAAAACATATTTACATAATGCAGGCATACTGAAATATGACCTCAGGTCAGCAATCCCAGATGAAATTTTCTGATATTGCAATGTATATGCAGCCATCGGCTATCAGGAGATTACTCAAGGTAACGGAGACCCCTGATTTAATATCATTTGGTGGTGGACTTCCAAATCCTGAATCATTCCCTATAAAAGAAATTAAGGAGATCTTCAATGAACTAATAGAAACGCATGGAAAGAAGATGTTTCAATATGGAGCAACGGAAGGGTTGACATCTCTAAATATAGCAATTTCAAAAATGCTTAAAGAGAGGGAAAATATTACAGTTTCTAAGGAGGAACTCATACAAACAACAGGTTCGCAGGAAGCACTTTATATGGTAGGCAAGATATTTGCAAACCCTAACGATGTTGTTTTCTCTGAAGCTCCCACATATACAGGTACTATTTCAGCATTTAAAGCTAATTTCATTAAAATGATTGGAATCAATATGGATAATGAAGGAATAGATACACATATTTTGGAAAGGGAGATTAAGAACAAGAGGAATGCAAAGCTGATTTATGTAATTCCTAATTTCCAGAATCCCACCGGTATAACCATGAGCCTTGATAGAAGGAAGCATCTGCTCGAAATAGCTTCAGAATATTCCATACCCATAGTGGAAGATGACCCATATGGAGCACTCAGATATTCCGGAAATAAGATTCCTTCCATTAAATCCATGGATAAGGATGGGCTGGTTATCTATCTTGGAACTTTTTCAAAAATACTTGCTCCAGGCTTTAGGCTTGGATATGTAGCTGCCAATAAGGAAGTAATTGAAAAATTGAATCTTGCAAAGCAGGCAGTAGATCTGGCATCAAGCACATTGTCACAATACATCGCTGAAGCTTATCTAAGCAAGGGATATCTTGACAGGCAATTGCCTAAAATTATTGAACTGTACAGGCACAAGAGAGATTTGATGCTGGAATCCATGGAAAGATATTTCCCTAAAGGTGTTGAATGGACCAGGCCAGAGGGAGGCATGTTCCTATGGGTAACAAAGAAGGGCTCAAATATGGACGCCCTATTCCCAAAAGCTCTTGAAAAGAAAGTAGCATATGTGGTTGGGTCAGCATTCTATCCCGATGGAGACAATCACGAAAGCATGAGATTGAACTTCACATACAGTGGAGACAACGAAATTGTTGAAGGGATTAAGAGATTAGCAGAGGTTATTTCTTAGAAAAATTAAAATTTTAATAAACTTTTAATATTTTATTTTAAATATTCTTTTAATTCCTGTGCAATTAAACCTGAAACGGTTATGGAACTGAAAGGCCCCTCAACAGTATCCGTAGTTACTATCTTATCCACATAGCCTGAATATTTTGAAGTTCCCGATATGAATAGACCATGTATACAGTATACATTCACTTTAGCTGCACCCTTCGACTTTAATAGCTTGGAAGCTTCCAGTATGGTACCTCCCGTGGAAATTAAATCATCTACTAGTGCTACCCTTTTACCGTTAACATCCAGGTCCTCAGGGAATTCAATTAATACCTTGGTGTCACTTACCCTCTTCTTGTTCAGCGAGGATGATGGTATTCCAGCTACCTGTGAAATTATTCCTGCCTCCTGACTGAATCCATCATCGGGGGAGACCACAATATCATTGCCATCTATCCTTATTTGCTTGCCAATTTCAACTTCTGACCTTATTTCCTTCCCTTTTTCGCCTAAATAAGACAGCCCTTCAGGAGAATGGATATTAACAACGAATATTTTCTCAAATAATGATTTGTAAATGGATGCAAGTGCCTTGGCACTTACTGCCTCATACTGTTGGAACATGGCATCCTGCCTTGCATAGCCGTAATATGGAACCACTAAGATCTTCCTTTTTCCTCCTGCATTATTAATGGCATCCTCGGTCAAAATAAGCTCTATTATGGAGCTGTCAGGGTATGTATTCCCTATGATTATAGCATCATCAATAGGTTCTTCCAATTTCACATAAAGTTCCCCATCAGCAAATCTTCTCCTGGTAATTCTTTCCAAAGGAATTCCAAGCTTTGTAGATACCTTGCTGGCCAGACCCTCCGAATTTGATAACGGTACTATCTTCACGCACAATAATACATTCTTTATATTTACTTGTTAAGTAGCAACAATTCTTTGAAATCCTTTTGGCATTTTTTCTGCAGGTAATTATGAAGCCTCTCTAACCTTGGGACTTCCCTTTCGAGTCCCTGCTCAATGTAATATTTCTTCACTTCTTCGATATCAGTCACTCTGTCACCAGCAAGAAGTGTGTCGGCATGGCAAACAATCTTTTCCTCCAGTGTCCTAGGAATGTAGTCCATATCTGGAAGACCCAATCTTTTGGCTTCTGATTTCCTAATGCCTGCACCTACATGTGTGCTGCAGAATCTGGCAACAATTTCATCATAGCCCTCATTCTTTAATATGTAATAGCCCTCAACTCCATGCCTAATTCCCTTCACAACAGTTTTCCCTATATCGTGGAGCAGAGCACCGGCTTCTATTAATCCCCTATCCACGTCACAGTTTTCTGCCATCTTCAGTGCTACCTCTGAACACTTCATGCTGTGCTTCAATAGCTTTTCATCAGCACCGTACTTTTTTAAGAGTTCAATGCATTCTTCCCTGCTTGGAACTCTCAGAACCTTCTTCCCTCTTTCTTGAGGGATTATTCTTAATTCGCCGTAGAATTTCCTTTCTGGTACTAAATCCTTTAAGAATATGGCAAGAGCCGAAACCTCAGAATGTGGCTGGTTCCTCACTGCAAGATTATAATCTGCTCTCTCGTAAACTTCCCTAGGCACTTTTTCCGCGCCGACCACTATTAAAAGGTCCTTTTCCTTCTTCAATTCCTTTATTTTCCTTTCATAGGGAATTCCATACATGGTAAGATGGACAACCTTTCCTTTATAATCCTTGAGATATTTTCTCCAATCGTTGAACTCAATGCTAAAATCTCCGCCAAACTTCTGTGTAACCTTTTCCACAGTATTCCTTAGTTTTTCGTCTTCCTTGTCTACAACAATTTTATCTGCTCCAAATGCCCTAGACACCAGCGCCACATGCGTTGTGATGCGTTTATCCCTCTCCGGCCTATGGCCTATCCTCAGTACAGTTATCATTGCAATCTTTCGACTTTCATTCCCTTAAGAACTAGATTTTTACTCCTCTTTATTATGCCCCTCAGAAACGTTAAGCTAACTCCCATTTTAGTTTGAATTTCCCCTACATACTGTATTCCAGAATTGAGAAGTTCCTCGATTTTTGCCGAATAATTGTCAACCTCTTCATCAGGCATGGAGGCTACATAAAGCACTTCACCGGTTTCTGAAGTGGGCAGTATTACATCTATTTGTATTGAGTCATAGTAATTGTGATATATCTTTTTAGGCCCTTTTGGAGTATTAGTCCACTGCGATTCTATGAATTTTATTTTCTCCAAGTATTTTAGAAATTTAACCCCTTCTTCGCCAAATTCGGTTCTCAAATCCTCCTCCATAATCCATTTTTCATTCAACAGGGAAAGGATTTTCTTTTTCTGATCTGTATTGGATATGGTAAAAACTGTAACTAAATCTCCTATATCATTAATTACTTTTATTTTATTCATAAACTTTTCCCATATTAAATCCAGACATAAATATTTTTTAGAATTACTTCAAAACAAACTTCAAAACATTCGCATATTCCTATTATACGTAACAGGAGCTCAGATAGGAGTATCGCAATATTTTAGATTGAATAAACATTAACCAGATCGTGGATATCTTTAAGTTCAAAGAGAGAGTGGACGATTTCCTTAACTCGTACTTCAATGATATAATTAAGGGGAAGCAAGGAATAGAATTAGAGCTGTTAATAAACTTAAAGGATTTCACCATGAGAGGAGGGAAAAGGCTGAGACCCCTGTTTATGATCTTGGGATATTGGCTCAATTCTGATGAAATAAATCATGAAGTAATCAAAGCATCGTCTTCATTGGAATTAATTCAATCATATCTTTTGATACATGATGACATAATAGATGAAAGCGACTTAAGGAGAGGTGGACCTACCTACCATAAAATGTTCAATTACTCCTCCAAGATATCCCATGATCTGGCAATTGTTGCGGGTGATGTGGCCAATTCATTGGCTTATGAACTTTTGCTCAGTTCTAAATTTCCGGAGAAGAACCTCAATAAATCGGTCTATTACTTAACCGAAATATTAAAATTCACAGGAATAGGACAGGCTATTGATGTTATATTGCCCCTGAAAAGCAATAAGAACGCGTCTGATGTAGACCTTGTGCATGAGTACAAGACTGCCCATTACACCATAAATGGCCCCTTAAAAATGGGCGCTGCTCTTTCAGATTTTACAGATGTGGACAGGATAGACGAATATGGTATTCCCTTGGGCAAAGCATTTCAGATACAGGATGATATATTGGGTCTATTTGGGGATGAAAAGGTTTTGGGAAAACCTGTAACAAGCGATTTAGAAGAAGGCAAGATAACGCATCTCATTGTATTTGCATTGGAGATGGCAAGCGAGGAGGACAGAAGAACCTTGATGAGGATTCATGGGAAAAAGGGGATCACAAAAGAAGAACTTGACCTTGTTAGGGATGTTATCAAAAGATCAGGTGCTTATGACAGAACTATTAAGCTAATGAACAGCTATCTTGAGAAATCATTGGAAGCGATTCCGAAGATTGCAAAAGATCAAGAAAGGGCGAAGGCTTTGGAGGAAATAGCTCATTATATGGTAAAAAGGAATTTCTAATCCCTATTGAATTTTTGGCCTGCATTTAATGGTTTAGTTGCATTAATTCCCATTTTTGCTGTTGTTCCATCCTTATCTATGCTTGGATCCAGGGATGAACCTCTCTCCCTTCTTATTATGATTCCCCTGTCCGCTTGGAAACGGGTGGCCTCTGCCCATTCTATATCCCTGTCATCATATATATCTATGTCATCATCCACTACTATAACCCTTTTCAATGATTTGTGACCTTCAAATGCCCCTTCAACTGTCTCCTTAAAATCGTTTTCGCTCTTCTTCCTGATTTTAACAACAGCGTGTAGCCAGGAGGCCCCTCCCTCCGTCAATCTTACATCAATTATGTCCACATTTCTTTCCCTGACCTTCTTGAAAATTGTAGGCTCCCTGGGCAATCCCATGAGATTGAAATGCTCATAGGTGGCCGGCACTAATGAGTGGTATATCCAACCTTCCGATACCTCAACATCTTCAAAGACAATTTGGGGCTGATTTTCCTGTATATCATAGGTACCGGTCACATCCTTAAATGGACCCTCCCTTTCCCTCTTTGGAGTAAGCTTAGCATTGATTACTATATCCGATTCTGCTGGAACCAGAATATTGTTTCTTGATCTTGAAAATCTGAGCTCCTTACCCTTTGTCAATTTATATAAGGAGGATGCAATGGCTGATTCATCAACACTGTAATCCACGGATGTTGCTGATGCCAGTAAAAATTCAAGTGGTGAGCCGATCACAATGGATACCTTTAGTTCTTCGCCACTCCTAACAGCTTCTTCATACATTCTGTAAAGATCCCTGGGTACCAATCTCACAAGCCCGGTTCCATCATTCCTTACCAATGTTCTGTGAATGGATAGATTCCTTTTACCTCTATATTCGGCCACATATATTCCTGATGTTATGTAATAACCGGCATCTCTTTCATAATACCAGTTTACTGGTAGTTCTTCAATACTTATCCTATTAACAAATTTCTTAGACCCCTCTACCAATGGAGCTGGTTCCGCAATAGCCTTTATATAAGTCTCTAAGAACTGTCTCCTATCCACACCCAATTCCCTATAGATTCGCTCCCTGTCTGCCCACAGATTTACAACTACCTTTCTCCCCTCTACGTTCTCCAGCAATACCGGTTTTTTTCCATATTTTATGGCTATCTTTGTTGGTTCAAATTTTCTACTTACTGGTTCTTTTATAATCACAAACTCGTCATTTACATAATCAGCTATCAGGGAGACCCCTCCTTTTCCACTGGAAGCCCTCAGGGTGTAAGCCTGGTTCTATCCCTCGGGAATAAAGTTGCTTCCCGGATATTGTTTAAATCCAGAAGCACCATGGTTAACCTTTCCAGCCCTATGGCCCATCCAGCATGCGGTGGCATGCCGTATTGGAATGCCTTTATATAGAAGGAGAATGATTCCGGATTCAAGCCTTTCTTTTTCAGGTTTTCTATGAGAACCTCTGGATTATGAACTCTCTGCGCTCCGCTCGTTATCTCCAGTTCTCCATATTGCAGATCAAATCCCCTTGAATATTTTTCATCATAGGGTTGAACATAAAATGGCTTCAAATCCCTGGGCCACCTTGTGATAAAATAAAATTCTTTCAAATCGGCTCCCACACCCTTCAAAATTGGCGTAGATAGATCTTCTCCATCTTTTATTTCAAATCCTTTACTCCTTGCCATGTTAATGTATTCTGAATATGTAATTCTCTTAAAGCTATAATTGGTATTTAATGGTTCTTTATTCAGGATTTCCAATTCTTTCTTATTCTTGTCCCTCACATTGTCAGCCGATACCTTAATTACATCTTCAAGAATTTTCATGACACCTTCATCATCATGAAAACTTACCTCTATATCTATTGATGTGAACTCGTTTAAATGCCTCGTGGTGTTATGTTCTTCTGCCCTGAAGGCCGGGGCTATTTCAAACACTTTATCGAAACCTGCTGACATCATTATCTCTTTATAAAGCTGTGGAGATTGGGAAAGGAATGCTTTCCTTTCAAAATATTGCACGGGGAATAATTCGGTGCCCCCTTCAGTGGCGGCCGCGACTATTTTGGGGGTGTGTATTTCAATGAATCCATTTTCAATGAAATAATTCCTTATGGAATTTGAAATTGTGCTCTGTATCTTGAAAATAGAAAGCTTTGAGGGCTTTCTTAAATCAAGGAACCTATTCTCAAGCCTAGTTTCTAGGTCAGCCTCCACTGGATCTATTATTCCTAGCGGAAGTGGAGCCATGGATTCATTTAATATTTCCACTTCGCTAATCTGTACCTCAATACCATATTTTGATTGGCTTTCTACCACTTTTCCATTTATCCTGACAACACTTTCTCTGTTAAGTTTTTTTAATTTCTCGAATAATTCTTGATTTGATTTCTTGAATAACACTGCCTGTGTTATTCCTGAAACATCTCTTATCTCCAAAAATATAAGCGACCCAACTACCCTAGAATTTTGGACCCATCCGTATATATTGACATCCTTCCCAACTAGTCCTCTTAGTTCTGAGATATAATTTCGCATTGCAACAATATGTTTTACTATAATTTTAATTCTATCATCCCTGAATAGCTGAAATAATTGATATATTAACGGTCAACTGGAAATTTAAATGAATGTGATAGCAATACGCCATTATGATTATTGGTGTCCTTGACATTCAAGGTGATGTGAGCGAGCACATGGAAATGATAAAAGCTTCGGGTGAAACTCCCAAAAGGGTTAGAAGGGTAGACGATTTGAAGGATGTATCCGGCTTGATTATACCTGGTGGAGAAAGCACCATGATAGGCCCATATATGAAACTTAGAGGAATTGATAGATACATAGTTGAAAATAACATTCCCATTATGGGAACATGTGCCGGCTTAATCGTAACATCTAAGGAAGTTATAGGAGGTAATACTTACATTCCATTGTTCAATGTTAAGGTTTCAAGGAATGCTTATGGAAGGCAGAGAGAAAGCTTTGAGAGCGATATAGAAATAAAAGGAATTGGAAATTTTAGAGGCGTTTTCATAAGGGCACCTGTAATAGAGGAGGTTTATTCGGGAGATATTCTTTCATATTACAACGGAAAACCCATAATGGTGAAAGATGGAAAAAATCTGGGAATGACTTTCCATCCCGAAATTTATGGAGATCCAAGAATACATCAATTTTTCATAAATGGATTATAAAAAATTAAACCAATCTTGGTTTTTTAATTACACCTTTTCCAACACCATTTTTCAAAGTGAATTCCACTTCTGTATCTATCTTGATGCTTTGATCAATATAACCTAAACCTATGCCCTTGCCCAATGTAGGAGAGTACCCACCTGATGTTAATATGCCAATCTCCTGTCCATTCAAATAAACCTTGGAACCTGATCTGGGAATGGATTTATCCAAAGATATTAACCCCCTGAACCTTTGGTTAAATTTATTTTTGGATTCTATTAATTTCTCTTTGCCTATAAAGTCATGATCCCAGTCTATTATCCAGGATATTCCAGCCTCTATTGGTGTTCTATCCTCATTGAAATCCTGACCTGATAACAAGAAACCCTTCTCCATTCTAAGTGTATCTCTGGCCCCCAGTCCTATGGGCTTGACTCTAGAATCTTTTAAAAGCAACCTCCAAACCTCTACTGCCCTTTCATTGGGTATGATAAACTCAAAACCATCCTCACCTGTATATCCCGTCCTGGCTATAAAAGTGACATGATTCAATCCACTATATCCAAATTTATTAGATGCATTCATGAAAGTAAAATGATCAAGATTATTAGCCTCTGGGTAGATTTGAGTAATGACATCTTTTGCCATTGGTCCTTGCAATGCCAAAGTGGATAGTTTGTCAGAAAAATTTATTATCTGTATATCGAAGCCTTTGGAATTTTCAATTAACCATTTATAAATTTTCTCTGTGGTGGCAGCATTTGGGATCACAAATATACTTTCATTGGATATTTTATAAGCTATGGTATCATCAATCATTTTTCCATCCCTATTGAGATATGCAGAATAAATTGCTTTGCCCGCAGAAGCTTTTAATATATCACTTGGCAGAAGATAGGACATGAATTTTGCGGCATCCTTCCCCTGAATCAGAATATCTCCCATGTGAGAGACATCAAACAATCCAACTGAGTTACGTACATGTTTATGTTCCTCTAAAATGCTAGTGTATTGGATTGGCATCTCCCAGCCATGAAAATCAATGAATTTGGCACCCAATTTTACATGCTCATCATATAGAGGGGTTCTCATGATTTGATATTTCTTTCTAATCCTTAATGTTTGTCCATGGCAAATGATCATTATGCTTCATGAGATTTCCCAATTATGAAAAAATACTCACTAGTTAAAGGCAGTTTCAACGTATATGTGAACTTCATGTACGCTCTTCTTAAACTGGCTCCAATGGAAATGAGGGGGTGGGAGGGGAAAATATATTTAATCGTTGATTATCTCGCCATGTGAGCTGCCGCGGTAGCTCAGCTGGGAGAGCGCAAGACTGAAGATCTTGAGGTCGCCGGTTCGATCCCGGCCCGCGGCATAAGAATTCAATCTTTATCACTTCTCCATAGAGCAAAGGCTAGGGGTACAAATATCCAGATCAATATTGCAATTGTTATGTTCAGCGGTGTCAATCCAATAGAGTATGGATTTATGGATTGTGTAATAAAAATGTTAACTGTATGGGTTTCATATTCTACTATTAGCCCCGGGATCTCTGAGGGGAAAAAGAAAGAAGCCATTGTATAAACTCTCTCGTAATTGATTGACCCTATTGGGCCACCTATTTCAGAAACTAGTATCAGGAGGAATATTGAGGCAAAAAGTGCTGTAATGATGTAAAATACAATAAGTGAAGCCAGCAGCGTACTTTGGGACTTTGCAATATGTGCAAAGAAATAAGAAATGCTCAGATATATTAGTCCGGTGGAAGCAACACCGAGAAAGATCGGTATAATTTCGCTAATGTTTATGTATTGACCATATTCAATATAAATAAAGTAGGATAGGAAGCCAGAAACTAGAACGCTTAGAATGACCACAATTGAGGTAGCTGAATACCTTGCTGCCAATAATTTCCTAGCGGTTATGGGTCTTTTCAGTACGGATTCCAATATTCCAGAGGTTTTATCCTTTCCGTATGTGAGATATCCTCCAAATATTCCCACTAATGCGATGAAGAAGTTCAGAACGCCAGTCATGGTATAAATTTCCGCATTTTTCTGTAGTACATTTGAGGTTTGTGAATAAATTGTCAATGGCCCCAGAACCTCTTCATAAGTGTTGTTTCCATAATGGATTATTATCATTTGATTTTTTTCCAGTTGGCTGTAATTAAGGTTTGGGAAAATGTAGAAAATATTTCTTCCAGAGAGGCTGTAATTTTGCTCTAGAATAAGATTATTATTAGAGGAAACTGGGCCATTCTTTTGGATAGCATAGAGACTCAAATTAAATTTGTTTGCAGGGGACCCATGGGGACCATAAAATAAAATTATAAAACCGAGCCTAGTGGAATTCTGAGGATTTAAAATTCCATTTATAAGTGAAAAGCCAGAATAACCCTGAGTTGTATTGATTATGAAGACTCCTGAATCCTGAGAATACTCCGTACCCAAGTTGTAACTTACAAGTATATTAGATTCATTTTTTAAGGAACCTAAAGGAATTGAAAAATTTGCGTAACCATTTATCGTCGATGAACTATAATTGACGTTGTTTATACTTATCAAAACAGACTGGGAATCCAGAGGAACTCCAAAAGAATTAACAACATAAGCAATGATATGAATAGTGTCGTTGGAGATAAAATATGGGAACGAAAAATGGATTCCACCATTACCTGTTGAAGAAACCATCGTAGACTTTGCAGATTCGTATGATATCAACGGGGTTAAAATCAGAATTATCATTAACACAATTATTATGAATTTGCTCCTCAGAACCCTTCTAATTTCATACCAGAAATTCATTTTGCCTCACCTATCAGCCTGAAGAAATACTGCTCCAGCGACTCTGAAACAGGTTCAAATGAAATTATCTTATATCCATTCTTCACTAAGATTTCAGGGATTATGTGAATTTCATCAATCTTTAAGGAAGGGCTCATTATTTCGTAATAAGAATTGTTTTCAATCACTTCCCCATAATTTCGCAAAATCCCGGTTAGTTCGCCATTTGAATTCAATACTTTTAATCTAATGCGATAATTGGAAGTTTTGGAAATCTCATCCCTTGTAAAGGTCTTGATCACGGAACCTTTATGTATAAAGATAAATCTGTCGGCTAGGTTTTGCACTTCGGCAAGAATATGGCTAGAGAGGATTATAGCCTTACCCTGTTTCTTAAAATCCAATATAAGATCCCTTACAAGCCTTATTCCTTCAGGATCAAGACCATTTAACGTCTCATCCATCAAAATATTCTGCGGGTTGTTTATGAGGGATTCTGCAATTGCAAACCTCTTCTTCATACCTTGGGAAAACGTGGATATCTTTTTGTCTAGACTATTGCTCAAACCAACCAATTTTAGCAATTCTAAAGACACCCTTTCAGCATCCTTTCCCCTGAGTCCATAAAATCCTGCAAAATATTTCATCAATATCATTGGTTTTACATTCACTTCCCAGTTAGGGAATTCAGGGATCCAACCTACATCTTTTACAGCTTTTTCCTTTTCCGTGAAAATGTTGTGACCATTAACAGTAACAGTCCCCTCCGTAGGCTTCAGGACGCCAGCAATTATTTTTAACGTGGTAGTTTTCCCTGCACCGTTTAAACCCACCATTCCCAAAATTTCACCATCATTCAATTGAAACCTTACATCCTTAATGGCGGGATTTTTAGATCTATTATAAAACTTCGTTAGATTGTCGATGGAGATCATTTTAGCCAAAAAGCAAAAAATTATATATAAATTTTATTCAAAAATATTTCTAAATCGTTACCAGTCAAAGCATTTCTCATAAAATAATAACAATTTTTTACCAAATCCGTAAAGTGCTTCCTCAATGATTGCCATTGTGTATTAAAATTGAACAAGGTCATATAAAAATGAGGGTTTTTAATAAAAAATTAAGGTTGAAATAATTTAATAATCTTCTCTATAGATTTCTACAGGAAGCTCTTCTAGGAGGGGAAGTTTCTCAACATCCTGTAATTCTGGCAAAAATTCTTCTAGATTTGAACCTTTGGGTAAAACATATCTTGTTCTGTTAAGCGACATCCTGTAGGATCCTGGACACATAGATCCTGGCACAGCCACAATTGCATCAGGCTGGAACCTTAAGATAGTTGCCATGGCAATCTCTTTGCCACCATGGGGCTTATTGTACCCGGGGTTTTCATACTGGATGATCTTTTTTTCATCCGTGTCAATAACTGAAATCCTGCTCCCCATATCAAGAGGTACGAAATTTCCTTCCTCATCTGTAACCACTGCAAGTTTCATAAAATTAAATGAGGTTAAATAATTTAAACATATTGTAATTTCAAAAATTCTGTAGAGGAAAAACTCATGAAGTTTTTAACTTAGGAAATCATACAATCATAATGAAAATACTTCTGGGTGGTACATTTTCAGTGCTGCATGAAGGTCATAAAAAAATGATAAGAGAGGGGTTAAAGTTAGGTGATTTGTACATAGGAATAACCTCAGACTCTTATGCGTTTAACAAGAATTATGAGATTCCTAAATTTGAGAGGCGCAGAGAGATGGTTGAAAAATTCATACATTCTATGGGCAAGGATGCACACATATCAGCTTTAAATGATCCTTTTGGTTCAACCCTATCTCCCGAATTTGATGGGATGGTTGTTAGTAATGAAACACTGTGGTTTTCACTGAAGATAAACACAATAAGAAAATCTAAGGGAATTAAGCCTCTATGGCTTTATAATGTAGGACAGGTACTGGCAGAAGATCTCATGCCGATAAAATCAGAAAGAATAATTAGGGAAGAAATAAGTGCTGAAGGAAAAAGATTAAAAGAACTAAAAATTGCAGTTTTTACAGGAAATCATGAGAAGTTAAAAGGCGTGGAAAACGGACTAAGATTATTCTTAAAAGATTATCGACTGGAAAGCATGGAAAATACAAGTGAAATTAGTGAACCATTCATGGATGAAATAAGGCAGGCGGCTATTTCACGCATTAAAGCCTCTAGCGATTATGATTACTTCATATCAGTGGAGGCCGGTATAATTGAATTGTTCGGTAAGTCCTATGACATACATCTCGCTATTGTTAGAGATAAATATGGCGTGGAATCTTATGGAATTTCATCAGGTTTACCTCTAAATAAGGGCGTTATGGATGAGTTAAAGTCAGGGAGCGATTTGAGCCAAGTAGCAAAGAAAATGCTTAATTTAGAAGATGTAGGCAATAAAGGTGGGCTTATTTATCACTTCAGCAGAGGAATTAAGTTAAGAAGGGATCTTGTTCAGGAGGCAGTAGTTTCAGCCTTAATAGAAAGGACATCAATGAGTTTGCCCATTGTCAGAGAACATGTGGTACCTCTTCCCTAACACTGTACTCCTTTACCCTCCCATCCCTGAAAATGATCAGGGTTCTATCATCAAGCTCATACCATTTGCCATGCATTTCCTCGGATGAAACGGTAAATCTATCCTCCTCAAATCTATAGAAAAGTGAATGGAGTGCCCAGTTATTTCTGACCTCCCTGTATACAGCTGCATACTTGCCATCTGTCAATATGAAATTTAAAGAATCAAATTCCATCTGCCTTAAATTCACAATGGCATGGGCAAATCCTTTTAGTAGGAGATTGAAGATCAATTTACCACTATTTTCATTACCATCGATTTTCGAATCGCTGACGAATGATAGCATTTCAGATGTATATGGTTGAATATTAACAATGTTTATTTCATTAGAAAAATCCACTTCATTTCCAGCATATCCTATGAAAGTAGTTCCGTAAATTTCACCCTTATCTTTAAGTGATGCAGGATCTGTTAAAACTTTTCTCACTTTTAATTGATCTTCAAAATACACACCATAACCAATCCCTGATTTGTATGGCCCACCCCTACCCTGGCTAGCCATGGTTATCAGGTGGCTTAGATATTCATTGAGTCCAGACATCTTTCCCAATGATAGGATTATCCTGCTCATTTGCGAAGGTATCTTAAATAAATATATTAACTAACTGATTTAAAACTAAATAAGTTAATATTTAATCTTTATATTACCTCTCAATGAATATTATCGATGGGGATTTTTCCCTAGAAATAAGGAAAATACGAAACAGTATAGAGAGGTCTGAGAGAAAGGATTTTGTAACAACATATACTGAAAGGGAATTCCTAAATGGAAAGACATCCAATGAAAGAGTCCTAATTTTGAGAACGAGGGGGTGTTCATGGAGCTACCATTCGGGTTGTTCCATGTGTGGATTTTGGGAAGACACTAACCCTAATATAAGGGGAGACGACATTGAGAAACAGGTAGATGAGTTTCTGAAGATTCATCCAAAGGGTGAGGTTTTAAAGGTATTTACATCAGGTTCTTTCCTAGATCCATTGGAAATCCCCAAGGATGTACAGGCCAGAGTCTTGAAAAAATTGATGGATGCGTACGATTTTGTTGTAATTGAGACAAGGCCTGAATATGTTAACAAATCCATTGATATGATCAAAGGGTATTCTGGAAAAATTCAGGTTGCTATCGGGTTGGAATCCACAGATCCCAAGGTATTAAAATATTCGATTAACAAAAATTATACCTTTGAAGATTACAAAAGGGCAGCCATAATGCTGCATGAGAATGGAATTTCGGTAAGAACCTATGTTCTGTTAAAACCACCATTCTTAACAGAGAGGGAAGCCATTGAAGATTCCGTAAGAACGATTAATGATTTGTTGCCATACAGTGACATAATTTCCCTGAACCCTCTTAATGTTCAAAAAGGAACATATGTCGAATACCTATACAAATCGGGTAGATTTAGGCCTCCTTTTCTCTGGAGTGTGATCGAGGTTTTGCTTAGAACAAGGAACCAGGAAGTTCCCATTGTTTCACTTATAACAGGTTCCGGTAAGAAGAGAGGTGCACACAACGGGCACATCTGTGACGTCAAAATCTCCGAAGCCATAAGGAGGTATAGTGAAACATGGGACTATGGCTATATTGAAGGATTGGATTGTGAATGCAAATTGGATTGGACAAATTTTATGAATGCCGAATCGCAAATATCTTTTCCCATAGGTGAGCTTCTTTGATACCTGAGGCAATCGATTTACTTGAAAATGCGAAGAAGGTGAAGATAATATCACATCACGATTCCGACGGTATAGCCTCAGCGGCAATCGCCAAATTTACTCTGGAAAGAATAGGGGTGCCATATGAAATAGTAATAAAGAATCAGCTCCTTCCAGATGATCTTATTGGGAATGAGGGGCTGGTATATTGGTTCAATGACCTCGGATCCTCCAAAATGGACGTCATGAGAAATATAAGAGGTATTATCACAGATCACCACACGCCCGCGGTTAAAGAAGTAGAATATAAGGAAAATGGAAATGAAATATACCAATTCAACCCCCACTTAGAGGGTCTGGATGGGGGGCTGTCGCAGTCTGGGGCAACAACAACGTTTCTATTTTCACTGAACGTTGTGGGAGATGTTTTGGGGGTGTCATATCTTTCTGTTGTAGGGGCTTTGGGAGACCTCCATGACAAAAGGTACAGAAAATTAATTGGTACAGACAGGGAAGTAATGCTTTTGGCTCAGCAGTCGGGCCTGATAGAAGTTCAAAATGATATAAGGTTCTTTGGAAGGAGTTCGAAGGCAGTAGCATACATGCTCAGGTTTGGAAATGAGCCAAAGATTCCTGAACTCTACGACAATCCTAAGAAAGTTTATGAGATACTCGCTAAAGCTGGCATAGGGAAAGAAGAGGGAAATAAGGTTACATGGTTAGAACTTGATGAGGAGAAGAGGAAAACTATAATTGAAGAGATCAAAAAGGTTGCACGTGAGAACAACATAGACGAAGAATCCATTTTCGGAGAAGTATATGAATTGAAATTTGAAGAAAAAAATTCCATATTAAAAGATGTGAGGGACTTTACTTCAATAATAAATGCAGCATCAAGAAGAGGTTATCCTGAAATAGGGATAGACCTGTGCTTATTCAAAAGGGGAGAATCATTGAAGAAGGCTCTTGAACTTTATAATGACCATGCGGATGTCCTAAGGAAAGCTTCAAAAGAATTAGAAAAGATAAAGCCAATTAACATGGGCAACATTTATCTCTACGATTTTTCTGATTCATTGGACAACAATATCACAGGAACAATAGCCACAAGAATAGCCACTCACCACAGTCTACCTGAGGATGCAATTGTGCTTGTGATGGCCAGTATGGGAGAATACAAGAAGGTATCAGGCAGGATTAATTCACAACTGGCCGAAAAGTTGGATCTATCCGATTTAATGAAAGTATCAGCAGTTGAGGTGGGAGGTTCGGGAGGAGGGCACAGAAATGCAGCGGGAGCCCTTATACCAAAGGGAAAAGAAGGGGAATTCCTAAAAAAATTATATGAAAAATTAAATTTCAAACCCTGACAATTGTTTGTGCCTGTTCCCTAAGGAACTGTGGAAGATAATAGAAAGAACCTGTTCCCTTTCCCGTGGTGCCGCTCATCTTCCATCCTACAAATGGCTGGGACCCAACCATGGCACCAGTTGATCCTCCCCTCTTCCTATTGGCGTATATAACGCCAACTTCAATGTTGTTGAAATAGTAATCTATTTCATTCTTGTCTTCCGAGAATATACCTCCAGTAAGCCCATAATCCATGGAATTAACAAAATCAACAGCTTCCTTGAGGTCCTTTACAGGTTTCAGTGCTATAATTGGAAGGAACAGCTCAACCCTTTCAATATCTGGGTCATTTACATTGTCCAGAATTGTGTTCTCCACGTAATATCCATCCCTCTGGATTATTTTCCCACCTAGGAGAATCTTTTCCTTTGGTACCTTTGCCATTATCCTCTGGAATTTTTCATAGGCTTCTTTGTTGATTATCGGGCCGGTGAATGTCCCCTTTAATCTAGGATCATCGATCACAAGTTTCTTTGAAAATTCTACAAGCCTTTTCTTGAATTCATCGTATATGGATTCTTCAATGAGTGCCAAACTTGCCGCAGAGCATTTTTGGCCAGAATATCCAAATGCAGCCCTAGCAGTTCCCTCTACGGCTTTATCCAAATTGGCCTTTGAGGTCACGATAATTGTATCCTTTCCTCCCATCTCTGTAACCATAACCTTGGGTCTCTTTTCTTGAGCCTCCCTGAATATCTTCATTCCCACGTCTCTGCTTCCAGTGAATACAACGCCCTCTACATGATCATTGGTGTATAGAGTCCTTCCAACCCTTCCGCCACTTCCTGAAAGATATATCAAATTTTCCTTGGGAACACCTGCATCATGCATCAATCTAACGAAGAGGTAAGAGCTCAAAGGAATGTCTGATGATGGCTTCAATATTACACTGTTTCCCGTTATTAATGGTCCGCTTACCATTCCCACGGTTATAGAGAAAAAGTTGAATGGTGCTATTACCAGAAATACACCATAGGGTTTCATTACGCTCTTTGATTCCTCACCATAATAGGCAGTTCCAGTGAATTTTATGTAGCCCTCGTTGGAGATCAGCTGTAGCGCATAATACCTCATGAAATCTATTGCCTCATCAACGTCCCCCATGGCCTCATATCTGTTTTTCCCATTTTCATAAGTTAAAAGTGCGGCAAATTCAAACTTCCTCTTGGAGAGCATATCGGCCGCTCGAAGGAATATTTGCGCTCGATTAAGATATCCAGATAAGTACCAATTTTTATAATTGGCCCTTGCTATTTCGACTGCTTTATTAGAGGTTTCCGGTGTGGACATTTGAAATGTTCCAACTATAGTTTTTCCATCAATAGGGCTTATGTGCTTCAGTTTATCTTTCTCGAAAACATCTTCAATCACAATATTTGGGTATTCCCTGTCAAAATAGCTAACTACTTTCTTAACCTCCTCTTCGTAAATTTCATGGAATTGCTGCTCCTTTCCACTCTCAACCATTTTTATATAAGTGTTCTCATTATCAAAAGGCATGATTCAGTATTACAATTTGAAATAATAATTTTAACAGTTTCCACTGAATTGAATGGTGATTAAATTGCTGTTAAAGTTGCAATGTGATATTTAAAACATTTAAAAGTCGCAAAGTAATTGACTTTAAAAGGAATAAAATGGTCTTAATTAAAAATATTGGAGAGTATAAATAAATGGTGGAAATTAAATCGAAAAAATTTAGGGAGGGCTCAGGTCACCGTAAAATGGAGAAGATCGTAAGCTCCCCATTCATCTGCAACAATTATTGTATATTGTCCTGCAGGAAAGGGAACAAAGTGGTATGTCCCATTGAATGGGCTTGAAGTAACCCAGTAACCTGAGAATGAAACTTCTGAATTTAAGGTTATTTCAATCGGAGGATTTCCAGAGCCTATCAAATAGGCAATATCACTCAAACCTACAATTTGGTAACTTTTAACATTATACAAAGCTGGACACATATAAATTCCAGGTTTCCAGATATTAATTGGCTTAGAAGTTATTATGGAATTTCTGTTAAAATTTCCCGGGACAACAGCAAATCCGTATGGTAAATTTAGGCTGCATGGCCCTATTTCCAATCTATTTTTTTCTCCTCCAATGGTTGGCCAATTATTAGAAACATTGAACACGGAATCGGGTCCTTTATTATAAATCTCTATTGTTATACTCAAATTTTGACCTGATGTGATGTATTGTGAACTTTCTGTGCCAATTAGTTCCAATTGGTTGTAATCATTCCTATTTAATAAAAACAACCCCCCAAAATATGATGATATGAATATCGCTGTTATAATTACCGCCACTATTCCCAATAATATAATTTTTCCATTATGCCCTAATTTTCTCATACTCAGCTCTCTTGAGAGTTTCCAAGGACTATGAGAAAATTATAGGTAATTAATATTTAGATGTTTGCTAAGCATGCTAATTTAGACAATTTGAACCCAAACCCAATCATAAATTTTTGATTGGCAATTATTTTCATCTCCTGGTTTGGATCAGCACAGACGCATCCTGAAGCTTGCATCAATATTATTGAAACTGAATGGCACTCGTTGACAGTTACTCCCCTTTAGACTTCAAGGGTGTGGATACAAGAGAATCAGAAAAATTTCACGGTATAGATTAATGGGGTATTTCCTGTAACAAGAATTTTCCTTTATGTTTGAGGTGATAATTATAGAAATAAAAATGGATACTTGTGTGCAGAAAATAATTTTATAGGAAAATAACATCGCGAAAAGGTAGATTTGGAAAAGGGTTTCATTATTATAGATGGATTGGGGACAATTGAAGGAGAACTTATAGGGGCAGATGTTTCTGTTTTTGGTGAATTGGTATTCACAACGAGTCCATCCGGATACATCAAATCCCTGACAGATCCAAGTTACAAAGGTCAAATCTTGGTTTTCTCATTCCCGTATATAGGTGCTTATGGAACAGATGAAACAGGAGAGTCAAAGAAGATTATGGCAAATGGAGCAATTTTTTCGCATGTTCCAGAATATAGAAAACAAGAACTATCAAGATTCCTGAAGGATCAAAATGTGCCAGGATTGATTGTGGAGAATACAAGGAAAATTGTGGATCATATAAGAAAAAATGGTAATAAGCTGGGGGCCATTGGGATGACAGAGTTGATAGATCCCTACAGATCTAATCTAGTTGATGAAGCTATATGGATAAGTAATAAGGGGAGAGAAGCCGATGTCCTCGTGGTAGATTTGGGAATCAAGGGTAATATCCTGGAGTTTCTAAGCGATTTGAAATTAGATGTTATACCATATAAAGAGTTCAAGAATGGAATATGGGAAAAATACAAGGGGATTGTGGTTTCCAATGGTCCCGGTGATCCAAGCCATGACGCCCTAAGGGATTTTGGAATTGAACTACAGGGTGCCATGGGCAAGAAGCCGATCCTTGGAATATGTCTTGGGCATCAGTTAATATCACTCTATTCAGGACTAGAGACTTACAAAATGAAGTTTGGGCATAGGAGCATAAATCATCCAGTGTTGGATTTGAAAACAGAAAGATTTGGTATCACAACTCATAACCACGGTTTTTCTGTAAAATTCCACGAAGGACATAATCTTGACCTTAGATTTCAATCATTAAATGATGGTTCTGTAGAGGGTTTAGAAGGATACAAATTACTGACTGTGCAGTTCCATCCTGAAGGAGGTCCTGGTCCAAGGGATGAACTTGGGATATTTAATGAATTCAGGAGGTTGATGGGAATTGAGTAACAATGAGGAAATAAGGAAGGTAATGATAATTGGATCTGGACCCATAGTGATTGGTCAATCAGCGGAATTTGATTATTCAGGAAATCAGGCAATAAAAGTGTTGCTTTCATTGGGGAAGGAAGTTGTTGTAATAAATTCGAATCCAGCAACAATTCAGACAGATCCAAGGCCCGGATTAAAACCTTATATGGTACCAATGAACGTTGATGCTATAGAAGAAGTAATCAAGAGGGAAAAACCGGACGCCATTATGGGCACTTTTGGTGGACAGACAGCATTAAATCTAGTTACTCAACTGGAAGAAAAAGGAATTCTGAAAAAGTACAATGTCAGAGCCTTAGGTACTGGTCCGGAAGCGATAAAAATTGCTGAAGACAGACTTCTTTTTAAGGAAAAAATGAAGGAAATTGGTGAACCTGTACTTGAGTCGTACTACTGCAGTTCGGTGAACGATGCCATAGTTCATTCCAAATCTCTTGGATTTCCCATAATAGTAAGACCCTCCTTTACCCTAGGTGGAACCGGTGGTGGAATTGCCTATGATGGTGACGACCTTAGGAAAATAGTTTCAAGAGGCATTGCCCTATCCCCTGTGAAATCAGTACTGATTGAAAAGTCAATTATTGGATGGAAGGAACTGGAGGTGGAAGTTGTCAGGGATTCAAAGGGGAACAAAATTGCAGTTTGTACCATGGAGAATGTGGACCCCATGGGTGTACATACTGGTGATAGCATAGTTGTAACCCCATTCCTAACACTGAACGATAAACTTTATCAAAAAATAAGACAATCTGCTTTGAAAATAGCTGATGCAATTGGCATAGTTGGGGGGTGCAATGTTCAATTTGCACTAGATCCAAATGGAGAAGATTATTATGTTATAGAGGTTAATCCAAGGCTATCCAGATCATCGGCACTTGCCTCAAAAGCCACTGGTTATCCCATCGCCAGGGTATCTGCCCTAATTGCACTGGGATACACCTTGGACAAGATAAGGAACGACGTTACTGGAGAATCCAATGCTGCAAGAGAGCCAGCTATAGATTACATTGTAATAAAATTCCCAGTATGGCCAATCGACAAATTTCCAGATGCAGACTTCACGCTAGGCACTCAAATGAAGAGCACAGGAGAAGTAATGTCCATAGGAAGGACATTGAAAGAAGCTTTTAGAAAGGCTTTGAAATCAACTGGCCTAATAAATAGGAAGGTTGAATTTAATGAATCTATGCTCGTGAAGCCAAATCCTCTCAGGGTTTTGCATATATATGAGGCTTACAAGAGGGGTTATTCCATTCAAAAGATTGCAAAGCTCACAGGATGGCAAGAGCTAATGGTGGATGAATTAATAAGGGCGTTCCAAGAGGAGTATAATGTTTCAGGGTTTGGATTAGTTGATACTTGCGCAGGTGAATTCGAAGCCATAACGCCATATTACTACTCCAAAAATGATGGAATAACAACAAATGTGGATGTACTGATCATCGGGGGTGGCCCAATAACAATAGGTCAAGGTATAGAATTTGATTATAGCACGGTAAATGCATCAAAAACTCTCAGAAAATTGGGTTATAGGGTTGCTGTGGTAAATGATAATCCTGAAACCGTTTCCACCGATTATGATGAAAGTGATGTTTTGGTATTTGACCCAGTGGAGTACAGTTACATAAAAAACGCCATTTTAAGTCTGAGACCAAGGTATCTTGTACCATGGTTTGGAGGTCAGAGACCCATAAACATGCTTGATAAAATAAGCAGGGATTTTCCTGATTTAATCATACCAGGTACATCAATAGAAGCAGTAGATATGTTAGAGGATAGAGATAAATTTGCAAAACTAATGAATGAAATGGGTATACCGTATCCGCAATTCCAGTTTTCAAAATTGGAGGATCTGGAAAAAGTTGCAATTAAAATCGGTTATCCAGTAATTGTGAGGCCATCATATACAATTTCTGGGGCTCATATGGCAATTATTAGGAATGATGAGGATCTTCAGGAATATGTAAAAAACCATGGCCAGCTGGTTAAAGAATTTCTGGTGGAGAAATACCTTGAGGACACCATAGAAGCAGAAATCGATGCAGTTTCTGACGGAAAAGAAGTATTCATACCTGGAATAATTGAGCATGTGGAGGAGGCAGGAATTCATTCAGGAGATTCCATGAGTATATTTCCCTCTGTTAACATACCAAGATTCATACAGGAAACCATGAAGGAATATACAAAGCTAATCTGCAGGAAATTGAATATAGTGGGGCCATTAAATATTCAATTTGCCATTAAAAATGACACAGTTCATATAATAGAAATAAACCCCAGAAGCTCCAGGACGTTCCCATTTGTTTCCAAGGTTTCTGATATTAATTTGGCAATGCTTTCTGCCGAAGTCATCATGGGAAGAAATGTAGAAAATTCTAGGTTGAAACTAGAAAAGGTAGGAGTAAAGATACCAATATTCCCTTTTGACAAAATTACGGACGCTGACGTTGTACTTGGTCCAGAAATGAAGAGCACAGGTGAGGTAATAGGTCTGGGAAGAAGGCTGGAAGAGGCTCTTTATCAGGGGTATAAGGCGGCAGGATACAACATAGAAGCTGAGGGGGTAGTGGTAACCATTGCCAAGGAAAAAAGACACGCATTTTTGGGAATCATTAAAATGATCTATGATTCTGGAAAGACACTTTATGCAACCGATGGCACCCACGAATATCTTAAGAAAAATGGCATTCCTTCAATTAAAATAAAAAAGATCAGAGAAGGAGAGCCTAATATTCTCGACATTCTGAGCAATGGCCAGATTTCTGCAGTGATAAACATTCTTAATTCCAATTATAAGTCAGAAAAGGATGGGAAGATAATGAGAAGGACATGCTATGAGAAGAAAATCCTTTACATAGGAACCAGGACACAGGCATCAGCATATGCTGATGTTTTATATTACATTAGGGAATTGAGAATGTAGTCCACATCAACATGCTCCTCAACAATTTTCGAAAATTTCTCAATTTCCACATCTAATGAAAATGGTTTTGTCTTTAATTTCTCTCCTTTTTCCTCCGCAACCAAATTTAAGAATTTCTGAAGGAAATCATAGTTTTCAAATAATCCGTGCAAGTATGTTCCAAATGTTTTTTCTTCATAGGAGCCGTCTGGCCTCTCAGTAGGCACACCATCCTCCTCAGTTATCAATGAGAAAACTTTCTTGTTATTAGTATAACTTCTACCAAGATGTATTTCATATCCTTTTACTTCAATACCCTCAATTTGAGGATATAATATTCTGGCTTTGGAGCTAACGGTAATTTTCGACTGAGCCATGACGGTATAAGAATCGAGGAGTCCCAGACCTTCAATTCTTCCAAAACCGGTCTCATATTGATCTTCAATCCACTTTCCCATCATTTGGTATCCGCCGCACAACCCAATAATCCATTTTTTATTTTTATAACTGGATAGTTTTTCTGCAAATCCTCTCTCCTTCAGATAGATTAGATCCTTGACCGTCAATTTAGATCCAGGAATTATAATAATGTCAGCCCAATCTAGCTGGTTCGGGTTCTTTATGAAATCGAATCCGATTTCATCTTGAAATTCAATGGGTTCTAGGTCAGTGAGATTAGACATAAAAGGCATCCAGATTACACCAACGTTAACTTTACCACTTCTGGGCTTCCATTGTCCCAGTGAATCCTCTTCACTGATATTGTGGTTAACCTTGGGAACGGTTCCAATTACGTTTATGTTGTATTTTTCCCTTAAGAAATCATATCCGCTTTTCAATATTTTTTCGTCACCTAGGAATTTATTAACGATAACTCCAATATTTCCTTTCATATCTGCAAGTTCAAATGTTCCCACAATGCTTGCAAAGACGCCTCCCCTCTCTATGTCCGCCACCAAAATATTCCTGGCATTTACCATATTGGCGAATTTTAAATTGGCTATATCATTGGGTAAATTTATCTCAGCTGGGGATCCTGCTCCCTCAATGATTATCGCCTCAAACTCATCGGATAATTTCTGAAAGCATTCCATGGCAATCTGCAAAAATTGTTGATTTCCATAGGAAAAATATTCATTGGCTCTTTTAGTTGTATTATACTTCCCTTTGATGATAACATGTGTCTTATCCCCTTCAGGCTTTAAAAGAATTGGATTCATGCATATTTCTGGTTTTGTCCTTGCGGCTAAAGCCTGCATGTATTGCGCATAAGCCATCTCACCACCCGGAATACTTATTGAGTTTAGTGACATGTTCTGTACTTTGAAAGGTGAGACGCTAATTCCTCTATTGTTGAATATTCGGAGTAGAGCCGCTGTTATAAGGGTTTTACCGGCCCCAGATGAGGTTCCAAGCACAGCAAGCGGCCTGATATCCATCCCCTTAAAATTTATTGAAAATATATCTATCTACTATTTCCCATTCTTCCTTACTTAGTGTAATTTTGCCGGAACCGTTGCATCCCGCTATTTGTAATGCTAAATTTCTATTTTCTTCGAATATCTCGTATATTTTGAAATGCAAGGAGCTGGCTCTCATTGAGTAATACAGCTCTTCAAACGAAGCTTTTTCATTCATCCTTGCATCTCCTGAGTATTTCCTTCAGTATTTCCCTGTCCTTTTCCATTCTTTCTAAAATCTGCAATTTCTCAAGAAATTCTCTTTTGCTATCCATGAATTCTTCAATGTAACGTTAACATTTAAAATTTTTTGAGGTGCTGCGGGCGAAGATTAAGAATGTTAGGAGGGCAAAACCATCGCATTGAATCAAAATATGGTATAAAGGATAGAAATAATATATTAAACGAAAACTTCTTTAAAATCAATTAAAGGAATCACCGAAAATAAACGTTCTGTTTAAAGCAAACAGTGTTCACAAATTTGTTTTTGCTGCAGGGCATAATAGGAAAGAAGCATATAGAAAAATAGTTTAGTAATCCATGACATTCAAGATTGGTGAAATCTAACCTAAACATCTCCTCTCTCCCATACTTCGAAAAATGGTTCATAATGGGTATAATAATAGGCATAATCTCAGGTTTAGGTGCCTTAGCTTTTTATTTTGCGATACAACTTTTCTCCTATCTTTTTTTGGCAAAATTTGTGGGAATTTCAATACCCAAGCCAATAGGAGAGGGAGGGACCTTGGCATATGAGTATAGTGTGCGCAATTTTTATCTTATACCTGTTTCAATTGCTCTAGGGGGTTTATTATCAGGTCTAATTGTCTATACCTTTGCTCCTGAAGCCGAAGGTCATGGAACTGACGCCGCCATAAAGGCGTTCCATTATGAGCAGGGCCGGATTAGGAAAAGGATACCCATAGTTAAGACTCTAGCATCTGCAATAACAATAGGCTCAGGTGGAAGTGCCGGCAGAGAGGGGCCAACTGCACAAATTTCAGCTGGACTGGGATCGTTTATTGCAGATATTCTGGGCCTAAGCGATCAAGACAGAAGAATAGCTGTTGCTGTGGGTATAGGATCCGGTATAGGAACAATTTTCAAGACACCCATAGGGGGAACTATGCTAGGCGCGGAAATACTTTATAGGAGGGATCTAGAAACTCAAGCTATCTATCCGTCATTGATAGCTAACGCAACGGGCTATTCCATATTTGCATCCGTAGTAGGTTTTGTTCCTATATTTGGATATTATACCGGTCCATTCAACGTTTTGGATATTCCATATTTTGCAATTCTAGGCCTAATCTCTGGGTTATTTGCTATTTTTTATGTTCGTTTTTTCTATTTCATTGTTTCCTTGTTCAAGAAGATGAAGATCAGGAATTATTACAAACCAGTTATAGGTGGAGCAATCACAGGGTTAATTGCGCTTGCCTTTCCAGAGGTTATATCCATTGGGTATGGTTGGATAGATCTGATGATGTTCGAGAAATTCCAGTACTTCCCAACCTTTGGCATTCCCATAATCATAATATTATTGGCACTGCCCTTCGTGAAGCTCATAGCCACCTCTTTCTCCATTGGATCGGGCGGAAGCGGTGGAGTGTTCGCACCTGGAATGTTCATAGGCGCATCATTAGGTGCAATTTCAGGAATAATGTTTCATTATGCAACTCCAGGACTGGTACCATATATAGCGCCTTTTGTTATAGTGGGGATGATATCATTCTTTGGAGCAGCGGGTAAGGTACCGTTATCGGTTATATTGATGGTCGTGGAAATGACGGGGAGTTTGCAGCTTCTTCCTGCAGCAATGATAGCAGTATTCATATCCTACATGATTTCTGGAAAATATTCAATTTATCATAATCAGGTTGAAGATAGAAGAAGCTCACCTGCACATTATGGCGAATTCAACACTCCCATATTGACTGGAATTAAGCTCAGTGATGTTAAATGGGAAAACATCTACATCCATGATAGTGCTACAGTGGAAGACGCAAAGAAAATTATGGATGAGAATGGATTGTCAGCGGTACCTGTGGTCTCGCATAAGCTTTTCATAGGGGTAGTATATTTATTTGATATAGCAGAGGCGAAGAATGAAACCGTGAAGAAATATGTTAAAATGGGGATAAGTTCACTTAAATCCACGAATAACGCCGAAGAGGCATGGGAACTCATGATGAGAAATAAGACAACATGGGTTGCAATAGTGGACAATGGCGAATTCAAAGGAATCGTTACATTGAAAGCCATATTGGAGGTTTATCGCAAGATGGTTATGGCCTCTAAAACCACCAGCAGCTAGGGCATTATTTTAAGAGGGTGAAATTGTAAACTGTTAAAATAATGCTATTAATCAAAATAGATTTAAAATACGTAGAACTTGCGTTAAAATAATTGTATATGGGAAGCCCCAGGAACCATGTAAGCATTATCATTATGAAGGCGAAAATGTATGAAATAAAGAATATGAATTTCTCCAGTTTATTCAAGTCCTGGGGATTAGGAAACCTACCACCATCATATTTGTAGAAGCCTATCTTTTCTACACCAAGCCTAAATAATGCCGCCGTTCCCACGATGCTGTATTTGCCGTTCATTTTGATATTGTTATTTTTGATTTCACCTCTGATATATCTCCCTCCTAAGATGAGAAGAAAAACATAATAGATCCTTGCAGGGATGAAGTTCAGGACATCGTCCATTCTGGCTGAAAATTTTCCAAAGTACTCGTATTTTTCATTCCTATACCCAACCATAGAGTCTGCGGTATTTACAATTCTGTAAAATAAAGCGCCGTATAATCCGAATAAGAATAGATAAAAAAGAGGTGATATAATGCTATCAATTATGCTTTCAGCTCCAGATTCAAACGCTGCAGAATAAAGATGTTGCATATCAAGATTCCTAGTATCTCTTGAGACAATCATAGAAACATTGAATCGAAGATTCTCCAAATCGTCTGTTTCGCACTTTTTTAAAGCCCTAACAAGGCCCCCTATACTGAAAGTAGATTTAGCAAGATAAATGTATATTGGCAATTCAAAATAAAGGGGGAGAAACCCTACAAGATATACCAGCAGGAAAAAAAGTATTGTATCAACCAGTATGGGAACAATCCCGTTTATTATTAAACCTCCATTGGTTTTAGCCAATCTATGGTTGTCAAAGAAAGCAATTATTTTTCCCATCCATACTGTGGGATGTGCCGGGTTAGGGTACTCCAGAAAATAATCCAGAATAATGGCCGAAACGATAATTATAATCCACACAATTCTTTGCATTTCTTGGAAGCCTCCATTAAATCTTCCCTTGTGTTTATATTCAGGTGGATGAGTTCTCCTTGTATCGGGATTTCTATATCTTCAATTGAATTGGGGCTCGCAATATTGAGACCGATGTAAACTTTTGTTCCTTTGTATAATGTAATTCCTGTCATACTTTTTCCCTCAAATTTGGAAATGAAAGATCTAATAACATCAGGTGAAATAAAAACAGCATCGCCATTAAGGAGCAGAAGATCATCTCTAAGGTTATCCTGAAGGAACTTTACATCCTGAGGGTAACCTAAACCTGGAGTATTTAAAACATCATACCCCATATCAATTAAATATTTCCTGGTATTTGGCGCATTATGTGACGTGGCTATCACGAAATTGTTGGTAACTGCGGACATATGCCCTATGATGAAATCAATAACGCGTTTTCCACACAATTCGGCCACCAATTTTTCCCCACCGAATCTGGAGCCTTTACCACCGGCCATTATAATATAATGCATAATAACCACATTGTTAAAACTCTGGAAACTTCATTCATTGAACCAAGACTGTCACCGTTAACAAAACCAAAATTATTCATTGACACGTTCCCGATTACTAATGCTACCAGAAAACCTATTCCTATCGCCAATATATAATAGTGAAAAATAAAAAATAAGGGCATAACAGAAACTATAGAAAAAGGAAGATACCATGATTTATAGAAATCCTTGAAAATCTTGGCGAGACCATTTTCAGGTACTTTGAAAAAAGCGATGCCTGTGATCATAGAAGTCTTGGCTGAAATTTCAGAAATGGAGAAGAACCCCAGGGTATTAAGGAAATTTCCATGAAATGAATATATGGCAACGAATAAGCCTAGGATGATCATGACTACAGAGAATGTTCCGGAAATTCCAGTATTCACGTCCTTCAATGCCCTAATTTTATCCTCCCTGGAACCTTTCTTCATGACCCCGTCTGCAAAATCAGCCAAACCATCTAAGTGCAGCAATCCAAACACAGCATATATGGAAAATATGGTAATTAGCGTTGAAAATAAAATCGGGATGTACCTTCTGGAAAAATCATAAATCAGGAAAATCAGAATTGAAATTAAAAATGCCATTAAATTCAGAAGATAGACCTGCTGAGCAGCTTTAGTTAAATCCCCCTTAACAGGTATTCTCGTAAAGAACGAGAGCAGGTCCTTCATAATGGTTAAATAAATTTTAATAATATCAAATTTGCTTAATATGAAGTTCCTTTTAGTGATTGGAAACACTAAAGTTGCAAATATAAATGGGATCACCATAGCAGGTCAATCTCCAGAGCTTGTGAAGTATACCCCCGTGGCGGATGCTGAATTCCTCTTCCATAGACTTCCAAGATCCATTAATCAAATACCCGTTTCTCCCCAGGGACATCCCACGCCTGCCATTATTACCAAAGCTATAAACAGAATTCTAAAAGTTCCAACTTTTGTGGTGAGATCTGGATCCATGGAAGCTCCCAAGGTACCGTTTGTACAGATATCTTCAATGGTGGGTGGGGATATAACATTGGAGGACGGAGTGCCGAATTGCAATGAAATAGAGGAATATGCCAAAATATTTGCAAAAAATTTCCAAGACGAAGAATCCATAATAATCGGTGAAAGCATACCGGGCGGAACCACAACTGCCATGGCCGTTCTTAACTCAATGGGTCATGATTTCATATCGTCGTCATCTTCAGAAATAAATCCAATAGAAATAAAAAGGGGCACAGTGGAAAAGGCTCTTAAAAGGATTAATTTTAATAGATCCACCAGACTGGACAGGAAGGCAATTGCAATGCACTTTGGAGACCCTGTATTGTGCTTTATTTCCAATTTCATTGATTACTATGATGGTAAAATTATTTTAGCTGGTGGAACACAGATGCTGGCAGCTTATGCCCTCTCCAATGGAAATGAGAATTTGGAAATATGGACTACAAAGTATGTTGCAGAGGATAAAACTGCCACATTTAAGCAAACTGCAAAGGAACTAGGTGTTAAGTATAAAATCTCAGAAGTTAACCTTTCAAAATCCAAGTTCCAGGGATTGAGAGACTATGAGAGAGGTGTAGTAAAAGAAGGAGTAGGCGCTGGTGCGTTCATGGTATTGGCAGAAAAATCTGGGCTCAGCAATGAAACAATAGTTAATTCCATAGATGAAATTTATGAGGATTTAATATCAAACAGCTAAATATTGATCACTCATACTTAAAATTATTTAATTAATATATTGAAAAATTATGAAAAATCAGAGCCTCACAAATTGGGGATGACAAAAGTTAGTTAAAATATTTTTTTAGAAATAAACTAAAATTCAGCATAAAATAAATTTAGGCAAATTATGTGAGGCAACTGCAATGGCATTCTAGTCACTATTAGTTTTTAGGCATTAATTAGGGGCGATGAAAATATTTAAGCTAATATTTAATATTTTAAATTTAATTCATAATTGAGGTGGAATTATGTCTAAGCTATCTATAATTTGTTTTAGCGGAACCGTAGACAAACTGACTTCAGTAGGAGTGTTGGCACAAGCTGGAGCTGCCATGGGTATGGAGGTAAATGTTTTCGTCACTTTTTGGGGCTTGATGAACTTTACCAAAGGGGAAAAAAAGGCTATAATGCCAAAAGAGTTTGAATCATTTGGTCCAATGATGATGGAGGGCATGAAGAGAGAGCATGTAAAATCCTGGTACGAAATGCTAAAGGAAGCAAAGGAAATGGGAGCAAAGATATATGCCTGCTCCATGGCTGCAGGTGTAATGAATATAAAGAAAGAGGATCTTGATCCCATAGTAGATGATATGGTAGGCGCTGCAACCTTCTTGCAAGAGGCAGAGGGTGGGCAGATCCTGTTCATATGAGGTGATAATATGGAAAAATTAGTTGATTCAAGAGGCTCCGCATGCCCCGGTCCAATAACGGACTTGTCCAAGGCCTATAGGAATTCACAGGTGGGCGATATAATAGTACTATGGGCAACTGATCAGGGCGTTAAAGCTGATGCACAGGCATGGGCTAAGAGAACTGGAAATGAAATAATGGAGATTAAGGAGGAACCTGACAAGATAGTGATAAAGATAAGAATAAATAAGAGATAAACCCTGTGATCTATATGGAAAAGGTACTTATAATAGGGGGAGGGGCAGGTGGAATAATACTTGCCAATTCCTTGGATTTAGACCAATACGATGTTACAGTGGTGGATAAGGAAGCCGAGCACTATTATCAGCCATGGTACCTGTACGTAGCATTTAAGGGTTCTAAGAGAAAAATTTCCAGGCCAATCTCAAAACTGTTGAAACCCGGGATAAGATTCGTGAAAGATACAGTCAAGGAAATTGATCTGGATAACAGGAAAGTCTATGGGTCATATGAAGTAACATATTCCTATGATCACATCATAGTGGCAACGGGTACCAGTCCCGATCCAAACGTAATACCCGGTTTAAACAACGTGTACAATCAGGTAGGGGATTTTCACTCCAATTTAGAAAATTCAAGGAAGTTATGGAATTCATTAAGAAATTTCAACGGAGGCAACATAGCTTTTGGTATGGCATCACCTGTCTGCAAATGTCCACCATCACCAATTGAGGGAGTACTTCTCTTAGAGGAATATCTGAGTAAAAAGGGGCTTAAGTCCAAAACCAGAATAACATATTTTACACCCTATCCCAGGGCTTATCCCGCTGAACCCATGAATAGGATAGTTGAACCGATAATGAGGGAAAGAGGAATTGAGGTTATTCCCTTCTTCGATCTTGATATGGTGGATACAGAAAATAAAAAGTTAAAATCCATTGAAGGGGATGAGTTAAATTACGATCTGCCAATAATAATTCCTCCATGCAAGGGTACCAAGATTAAATTCAGGCAGGATGTTAAGGACGAGGACGGTTTTATAAAGGCTGACAAATATACCATGAGAATAAAAGGGTATGATGATGCATATGCTGTGGGTGATGTCAATAACCTTCCCACTTCTAAAACTGGAGTCACTGCTCACTTAGAGGCCAAAGTAGTTGCGAATTTAATTCAAGGTGTTTATGATAAATTTACGGGCAGAATCAACTGCCCATTTGACATGGGCCATGGAAAAGCTACATTCGTAATTGGAGACTATGAGAATCCGGTTGTTGAATACCCACCTTCAAGAACGAAGCATTTCATGAAGATGACTATGGCCAGAATATACTGGTTGACGCTTAAAGGCTATATGGATCCATTATTCGATTTCTATTTTGAATATACGAATCCAAAAAAATTAAATGAAAAGTATAATAAGTCTAATCCCCCAAAAGCATCCTCGCAGCCTCAATAGGGACTACGCAAATCATTTTTAATTTTTTATCTGCTTTTATTGTGTGTTTCTTTCCTCCAGGTATGAAAATAAAATCACCCGGTCCAAAACTTTCTTCTTGCCCGTCAATTATTGTTTTCCCTGATCCATCTATAATGAATATCTCGTGTTCATAAAAATGTAAATGATCTGGAGTACTGCCTCCAGCATCGACCTCTATATATCTCATGGAATAATTTAATGCCCCATTCTTATGAGTTATTCCCCATTTTATGGTTGAATCTTCCGTCAACTTTAATGTTTCCACGGTGTTTCCTTTTATAACAAAATTCATGTTTAACCATCTAATTGAAATATAATATTATTTCCTTGTCTCAGGATTCGGCCATGGGAATATGAGCTCCTTAATACCCTGCCTTTTGTTTGATGCCAAGGCCATGGTGAATAAAAGGGATGATAGTCTGTTCATATATTGCAATATTATTTTGTCCAACTTCTCACTTTCATTAAGTTCCACAGTAATCCTCTCTGCTCTTCTTGTAACCGTCCGGGCAAATTGAAGGAACCCAGCTTCACTGGACCCTCCAGGGAGCACAAATAATTTTATTTCTCCAACCTCCTTAAAATAAGAATTTGTTCTTTCTTCAAGCCATTTAACTCCATCTTCTCTCAGTCTCCTCCCTTGTCCCCTGGTAAGTACATGTTCTCCTATGTGAAATAAATCAAATTGAACCTGTATAAGGTCATTTGTTATGTCCTCAAATTTTATGTGGCTTCTGGCTAATCCGATCACAGAATTTAATTCATCAAGGGTTCCTTCCCATTCTATTATAGGATTAAATTTCTTTAAACGCGAACCATTGGCTGTGTCTGTTTCCCCCGAATCTCCTTTTCTGGTATACACTTATGAATTAACTTCACACATCTATTTTTACTTATTGTATCAGAAAATTTTCATTTCCAGAAAATATAAAGTGAGAGTAAGTTGCGAGGGTATTCTTATATAGCATACCATCTCTGCCGTCTCCCAAACCTTTGCCTCTTATATTCCTAAAAACAGTATTTTCATTGTAACTTGAAACTTTTGACTTATGGAACTCATGACCCTTAATTTTGGTATTCTTTCTAACAAGGATATTTTCATGCTCAGCCTCTAGCTCAGTATATCCTATTGTTAATGAGGAATTCATTGAAATCTCTGCATTGAAGATGCCAGCCATGTCGTATGAATTGTTTCCAATTTCAATGGTTTTAGAAAGATACATAAGTCCGCCGCATTCTGCTATTATTGGAATTTCATTTTCTGATTTGTTCTTTAACCAGGATATGGTCTTCTGACTGTCATGAAGATACTTTGGAAAAAGTTCAGGATAACCTCCACCAATATATATCAGTTGAGCGTCTTCAACCACTTCATTACGCAATGGACTGAAAAATTCAATTCTATAGTGTTGCCTGATTAGGTCAAGATTTGACGTATAGTAAAAGGAGAAAGCATCATCCAGAGCAATTGCTGCCTTGGGTTTATCTTGGGAATCTAAGAGGGTATTATCCTTATTTTCCATAGTTTCAAAATCTTCCATTATTGATGTTAATAGATTAATGTCAATCTGTTCCTCAACTAAGTCGGATGCCCTCTTAATCTTTTCAACAGTTGAAGAATCAGGAAGGTATAACCCTAGATGCCTGCTTTTTATGTTAATCTCATTATCGTGCTTAATATATCCCAAATCTATCACTCCAGGCGGTAATTTTATGGCGCAATCGTCATGATGAGATTTTGATGCTACGTTGTTAAATATAACCCCTCTTATATCAGCATTCCCGAAGTATTTAAGTCCATGAATGATAGCACTGGCAGTTGTACTGCTATATCCACAATCTATTACCAATACTATTGGTAGGCCTAGGTAATTTGATATGTGAAAGGTTGAAAAATCACCGCCTAGACCATCGTAAAGTCCCATTACTCCTTCCACTATTCCATAATCGAATCCATTGCCATATCTCAAAAAATAATCCTTTATCATATCGCCGCTGATGAAATAATCAAGATTGATAGAGGGATATCCAGTCGCCAATTCATGGAATTTCGGATCTATAAAATCTGGTCCTACTTTGTATCCTCTCACCTTGCTGTTCTTTGATAGGATTTTCATCAGAGCTAAGGAGATTGTGGTTTTTCCTGAATTTGATCTATCCGCCGAAATAAGAATTCCTTTCATTGAGGGCATAATATTTCATTACAATTTCTAACTTTCCAATTGAAGATAAAAAATTGGTTATGTCAGTTACAGAAATGCCATTGCTTAATCTATATTTTTCAATTCAAGGTGTAATTAAAAAATTGGCTATTCCTCAGCAGAAGCTTCGGAGCTTTCGGATTATTAGATCAACATCTGCCTGTATAGATGCCTCCCATACAGGGCCGGAGCAGCAATCTCCACAGGAGATAATTCGTACTGCACTAATCATGCATTTATCAAAAATCTTTCACCATTTTAGATTTGCCGAAATCCATGTCAATGATCGTATAACGCCTATCACAATGATAAATTCGGTCTAATGGCATTAGGTCATGCTTTTTGATCTCCCATATGAAATACAGTTTCGATGATGGATCGAACACCCGAGTTTCAATATTATTATTCCCATATTCCCGTCTTTTCTAGAGACACCTTATGCTGATGCAATAAACGGAACGGTCAATTATATTCTTTACCATTTTTTGATTCTGCTGGATCAAATAAACTTTGAAGTATTCCATGATAATGGTTTCGTACTGTTTAGATATTACAATGGTGGATATCTTTATAGGAAACCCTACTTTAAATCCCTGTTGGAACTTAGCCCTTTCCATTAGTCCAGATGCTAACGATTGTATCATTTATGACCTTCTAAACGTTAATATTAGGTAGGGATATTGCACGACTCATAATTTTGGTGATAATGAAGCATACGGGATTCAGTTTATTTTCAAAGCTTCTCAATTTAATAATGGAGCATTACTCGCATAGATTGTGAAATTTTATCCAAGCATTCAATTCTCGGAACCTTCTATTTTAGGTAATAATTATGCAGACGGATTAAATATTCTTCACAGTGATGGATTTAACTGGGATGATCTGATGAATCAGACCTAGGGTTAAGGGCTGAACCAAAATGTTTTCAATCAATTCATCAATACTTTCATCCTTCATGGGACAAGTGGAACATGAGATCGAAATGGTAGACGAGACGGCCTTACTTATGAATGACTCTGGAAAGTTCAATGTCTCAGAAGTATAGATGCTTAATTTAACACTCATTAATAATCTGACAGCTAACGCAGAATTTATGAACTATCTGTCAAAATATGGAGTAACTTCCCTATCTCCATTTGTAAACTACGATTTTAGTAGCGAAAATATCACTATAGCAGCAAGGATTGAATAGTTAGATTCTGCCAATTCATATACGGTGGGATGGTCCATTTCTAAAAATCTGGGTAAAGTAGATTGTGACCCAAGCGTAAGATGTCCGTATTTTACAGAACAACAGACATCTTTTCATGGTCTGAGTACAAATTGGGATGGATACGTGTTCTACAATCCTTATTTTTACTTCTGGAGAAAACCGATCACGGCTTCATCTGCGATAATTGATGTTGCCAATATTAAAATGCCACCCTCCAACCAAGTGGATAATGCTGTTTCTCAGATAACTACACCATGTATAAAATTATCCAATGGTGACGATGGCTCAGGTGGATTGGCTCAAACAGGATATGAAAATGAGGAGAATTTGAATAGCGGTTATTATCTTTGGTTTGAGATTTTTCCACTTCCTTCCTACGAATATAACGATTCTAGCAACGGGGTTCCCCATTATGTGCAACCAGGCCAGCTAATTGATTTCACAATTCAGCAAAGTGGAAGCTGGTGGAACTTTGAAGCATACAATTATAATAACAGTCAAACATACACAGCTTCTGTTTATTACCC
>ERZ1669250.76-NODE-76-length-52148-cov-9.226268_pt1 | contig 52148 bp, 53 predicted proteins | sample MGYA00579295_ERZ1669250 | MGnify/ENA primary metagenome ERZ1669250 (study PRJEB41166, sample SAMN08046056) | hot springs metagenome | biome: hot spring; feature: acid hot spring; material: thermophilic sediment; isolation source: thermophilic sediment from acid hot...
TTTTGTCTTTGTAGTACATTTTCCCACGCTTTTCTCACTTCAGCTACAGGATGACGTAAGCCTCTTCGTATATATCGGTGAGTCCATATTATATCAGTGCGCTTCAACCACATAATAATCATATCAGCACTTTCTTCAAATATTCTTCGTTGTGCTTGTTGCATAGTGGGAGTGTAATCTGATCTTTGTATCCATACCCTTCGAACCCACACATCTTTATCGGTCAGTCCTCTTTCTATCTGCAAAGGTGTAGGTGTGTAGTCTGTTCGCTTGGACCATATGACTCTCACTATAACGTCTGTATCCGTTAATCCTCTTTCTACTTGTGCTGGGGTAGGAACAAAGTCTGTCCTTTTAGCCCAACTCATTCTTACACCACTTTCTCTATCTGTGAGTCCTCTTTCCACTTGCTTAGGAGTAGGAGTCCAGTCCATTCTTTCAGCCCAAGCTTTTCTCACTCTTTCATCTCTATCTCTCACCCCCATCTTCGCCTGCTTGCGAGTGGGAATCCAGTCCATTCTTTCCACCCAAGCTTGTCTTACCCACTCATGCTTATCCATGAGCCCTCTTTTTATCTGCAGTGGTGTGGGAGTGTAGTCCATCCTTCCCGCCCAAGCTTGTCTTACCCATCCCTCTTCGTCTGTCAGTCCTTTTTCTATCTGTTCTGAAGTAGGCGTCCAATCCATTCTTTCTGCCCACTCTTTTCGCATCCATGCTTCTTTATCATTCAGACCTCTTTCTATGTGCTGGGCTGTAAGAACCTCATCCGTTTTTTCATCCTGAAGCCTTGCACTGACATGCATATCACTCATTTCTCTTGTCATCTATATTGGAAAATCTTGCTGGTTATGTAAAGTGGACATAATAGAATCTTTAACGAACTAGTATGATACTCTATAAAAGCCACCATGCTCATTCATTAGTTTAATGGTCATGGTGACATCGCAGCGCCAATTATTATAAAGCTCACAAAGTATGAAGCATATGGGAATCTAAGCTCTCTCCACACTGCATATTTTGTCTCTGTAAAGTTCGTTCCCATGCTTGTCTGATAGTATCATCGGACTCCTGTAGTCCTCTTTGAATCTGCTCATCAGTCCATACTACATCATGACGTTTTAGCCAAGCTATAACTATACGCTCATCAGGGTCTAGTACTCCTCTTCTTGCTTGTTCAGGAGTAGGAGTAAAGTCCATTCTTTCTGCCCAAGCCACTCTTACCAATGCACTCTTATCTGTTAGTCCTACTTCCACTTGCTCTGGGGTAGGAGTCCAGTCCGTTCTTCCTACCCAAGCCACTCTTACCCATACATCCTTATCTGTTAATCCTACTTCCACCTGCTCTGGGGTAGGAGTCCAGTCCATTCTTTCGGCCCAAGCCTCCCTCACACTTCCTTCACTATCCTGTAATCCTCTTTTTACTTGTTGAATAGTAGGTTTAAAGTCTGTTCTAGCCACCCATACTTCTCTCACGTCTGAGGTACTATCTGTCAATCCTCTTTCAACTTGTTGGGGTCGGGGTTTCCAATCCAAACGTCTAGCCCATGCCGATCTTACAGTCCAATGGGCATCTGTCAAACCTCTTTCTATCTGTTCTGGTGTGGGAGTGAAATCCATCCTCAGAGCCCAAGCTTCTCTTATCTGTTCATCCTCATCGGTCAATCCCCTCTCTACCTGCTCAGGAGTAGGAATAAAATCCTTTCTATCTGCCCATACAAACCTAATACTGGCACTCGTATCCTTCAACCCTCTCTCTACTTGTCTGGGAGTAGGAGTGAAATCGGTTCGTTCAGCCCATTGTTCTCGAATATCAGGGTCTTTACTAGTAAGTCCTGCTTCTATTTGACGTGGAGTAGGCATATGTGTTGTCCTCTATCAGTTATTACCTATGGTCATAAAAGTTTTCATCATAAGGCATGCAGCATGCTGGAATCGAAGTTTTCTTCACTCTGCACATTTCGTCTCCGTATCGCTTGCTCCCATGCTTGTCGAATAGTATCATCGGAACTTTGTAGTCCTATCTGGATCTGCTCATCAGTCCACACTATATCGTCACGTTCCAGCCAAGCCAGAACTACATCTTCCCGACTATCCAGCAATCCTCTTGCCGCCTGTTTTGGAGTAGGAGTAAAGTCCATTCTTTTCACCCATGCTAGTCGTACATTTTCACTACTGTCGAACAGCCCTCTTTCCACTTGCTCAGGAGTGGGAATAAAGTCCATTCTTTGTGCCCAAGTTTCTCTTATTCTCCATTCATGAGATTGTAATCCAGATTCTATCTGCTCAGGCGTAGGAGTCCAGTCTATTCTTCTTATCCAAGCCATTTGTACTTCCAAAAACTTATCCCATAGCCCTCTTTCCAGCTGATCTAGTGTATAAGTGATATCTTGTCTATTAGCCCAAGTTAACCTTACATTTATATCTGTATCGGTAAGTCCTCTTTCTATTTGAGTTGGAGTAGGAACGTAATCCTTTCTCTTTGCCCAACATGCTCGAATACTCCATACCTCGTCTGTTAATCCTCTTTCTATTTGCTCAGAAGTAGGAGTATAGTCTGTTCTTTTAGCCCAAGCCGCTCTTACGGAAAGTTTACCATCTGTTAAACCATACTCTACTTGTTCTGGGGTGGGAGTGAAGCCTGTTCTTTTGGCCCAAGCTTCACGCACGAGGTGGTTACTATCCATTATCCCCCTCTGAATTTGTCTGGGAGTGGGAGTAAAGTCCATTCTCTGTGCCCAAGCTTCACGCACCTCAGGAGCAGTATCTATGAGACCTCTTTCTACTTGACTGGGAGTAGGAGTCCAATCCGTTCTTCCTACCCACGCTGCTCTCACGTCACAACTACTATCTGTCAGTCCTCTTTCTACTTGTTCTCGTGTGGGAGTCCAATCTGTTCTCTCTGCCCAACGTTGCCTAACTGACGCTTCCTTATCTGTCAGCCCTCTTTCTATCTGTTCAGGTGTAGGAGTGAAGTCTTTTCTTCTAGCCCATTTTTCTCTAACACGAACACTTCTGTCCTTCATCCCTTTTTCTATGTGTTTGGGAGTAGGTGTATAGTCAGTCCTCTCAGCCCATTCTTCTCGAACCCATGGATACTTGCTATGCAGTCCAGCTGCTATCTCTTGTGCCGTAGGCATACTATTTTCTCCAATAGTGTTTATTATATCATATTATGAGATATAGTAGTACACTTACAAAGCGTATACCATGACAATCTCAAGAGTTTCTGCCATCCAATCGACACTCTTTTTATGTCATCTCTGGTCATTATTTCAGAACGTTCAAGCACTTTTTAGTTGTGTATCCAGCTTGATCCTCGTTCCACCATATCATAGCTACCTTATGAAACTCATCCATTAATCCTTATAGGTATATACGTGCACATAATGCATTACTTTATGGATGGTATCGTACTTTTTAAGATTGTGAGTTTACATGCACTAACCACTTACATACCGACGTTCTGATAAAAGCTGTAATAAGGTAACTAAGGCTTATGACCACCAGTGCTATGAACTCATATGCTTCGATTAATCCGAATCTGCTGTAGTACGCTAGAATAAATATATCATTGGCTCTGTCGTTTATGCCACCGTGGTGATGTAGTAGTGAGTACAGAGACAGGCCTCTGCCGCTTACAATCCCAAAAAATAACCTAGGAAACCATGAAAAGTTAGGGAGAACCGCTAAGGTAAAGAAGCCAAGAAGCACTAAGCCTACATATATCATTCTTTGTATTTCCATACCTGAAATAAGCTCAGGAAATTTTTTATTCAGTTCCAAGCACGTTTTGGTGTTACATCCCGATAGGTTCATAATTATTACTAACAGACTGACAAAAATAATCCATATCCACGATAGCATTCCTACAACGAGAGAAAGCTCAGGAGCGAATGAACTATGTGAAAAAACAGCGATAGATGGAATGTAACTAGCAAAGTCTTTAGCAATTAAAATAATACCGTCAGGATAGCCACTTCGTGGGAGTATAATAGGCAAAATGGCTACTATGAAAAAGTATGCAAAAAAAAGTATGGTAATGTGATCTGTAAGTTTTTTAGGTAATAAGGGTGATCTATAGAAATCGGATCTGGACATTATGATACTCCATCACAGTGATAATCTCGTATCATATGTACTACTTTCGAATGAAGTCCATAGACGCGGGTTGCACTTTTTAAGCAGACATCATAATGTTATCGACTTCTGAGTTATGCTCAACCCTCTTCTTCCATGCTTCACGAACAGCTTGAGACTTATCTCCGAGACCTCTAATAATGTGTGCTGTGGTGGGTGTCCAGTCTCGCCTACGTGCCCACGCAAGTCGAACTTGGACGTAGGCGCTTCGCATTCCTAGCTCAGCCATTCGCTGGTTGGAAGCATAATTATAGTTATTGCTCCACGATAGCTGCACATCACCAGACTCGTCACAAAGACCACGTTCTACCTGCTCAGGGGAAGGCATGAAGTCTCTGCGGTCTGCCCATGCTTTCCTTACTATACCATTACAATCTGTCAACCCACGCTCTATCTGTTCTCTAGTGTATCTTATGCTAGGTCGCTTAGCCCATGCTGCTCTCACTATGGGATGTGGATCTGTCAGCCCACTTTCTATCTGTTCCAATGAAGGAACCCACTCCAAACTTTCTGCCATAATTTTCTTTTGAAACCAGTCGTCACCGTATTGAGATGGTGCAAAAGCCCTCTGTGCAGTATCCATAATGACCCTCCATATAGGTATTATACCATGATACTCCAGAGCTTTCAATGTATGGCTATAAGAATTCTGTGGGAGCATCAGCATCAGATACTACATCACGCTGGAGAGCCAGTTGCTCCGACATACTATTGCGTACGTACTCCGATGGGTTTTGCAACAGAATCTGAATATGCTCTGGATTCAGTTCACGACAACGCTTGGTCAACTCTACTAAAACTTCTATATTGGGGTCTCTAACTAGTGCGTCTTTACAAGCATCTGGGAGAGGCACTTCATGTTTCTTTAGCCAAAAAAGTCTTACATTGGGAAAGGGATCCGATACACCTATCACCATATGTTCCTGTGATGGCTTGAAATCCTGTAATTTGGCAAATCGCATACGCACTGCATGATGCTTATCACGCATGCCCCTTTTTATTATATCATCATGCAAAACTAGGTGCGGATGGTAATTCCATACGACTCTTACTTGCCAAGATGGGTCTGTTAAGCCCCTCTCTATCTGCTCTGGAGTGGGAATGAAGTCTGTTCTATTGGCCCATGCGTATCGAACATCTTTATCAGCATCTGTCAGTCCTCTCTCCACCTGCTGTGGAGTAGGTGTGAAATCTAGTTTTCTGGCCCATGCTTCTCTTACTAAATCCGATTCATCACACAATCCACGTTCCACTTGCTTAGGAGTTGGCGTACTTGTCATGTACCTTACCCTCATGGCGCGAACCAATGGGTTAGGATGCCAAAGCCCAAACCATTCCCAGTATGGCAGTAAACGCATAGCTGCAACAGCTATTTTTTGAATGTATGATGCGGCTTGGGATACTCTATGCATACACACTCCTATATGCACTATACCACTCTTTACCTCAATGAACACGGAGCAGTCGTATACTAAGTTTATGACGAGTTGGGATTTTCTACTATGTGGAGTATTACAAATGGGGCAGGAGTTTAGAACTGACTACTCTGCAAATACTAAGTTAACGCCGTTTTAGGAGGGAGCGTCTTGCAGAGTAGTCAGTATTTTTTATCGTCTACAATATCTCAGCTGTTGGAAGTTTTGCGCAGTTTCTACACAGTTTAGTCGATGCTCCAGACGTGCTTCCATTCTGGACTGTACTTCAGGGAAGTTTCTAGAATAGCCGTCTCCATCTTGATCTTCATGACCACGCCAGCCATGATCCTCGTGACCACGCCAACCATGATCTTCATGTTCACGCCAGCCGTGATCCTCGCGCTGCCAACCGTGATGCTCATCGCCTCCATAGTATTGAGGTCCTTGTGCAGCAGGTCCGTACATGCCAGGGCCTACAGGAGGTGGGGCAGGCTGAACAGGAGTAGGAGGAAGTAATCCAGCTCCCTGTGCCATCTGTAAAGCAGTGCCTACGGTGCTATCCACATTACTCGGAACGTCAGCCATGGCTACAGCAGGAATAAAGCTGGCCATAAAAACCCAGTAGTGTAATTTTTTCATAAAAAATATTCTCCTTTATATGACTACTATGTATAAACTAAAATTAAAAAAGTCAATAACCATTCAATATATTATCCTATTTTTTCTTTACAGGATCTTTGCAGAGGAATGATACTATGAATGCTACCCCATTTCCAGCTTCAGATCCTAATATAATATACTTCCATAACATTATATCTTTTATAGATTCGTTAATTCTGGGAATATGTATGAGAGGATGGAATCTTACCACACATAAAGACATTATGGCATTGCACAGTAGCCAAATTACAGATGCTATAAACCATCCTGTGGAGTTACACTGCATAACATCAAATCAACTCTGCTATACTCTTGGCTGCTCTGTTGGCGTCTAAAAAGACCATACCTAGCTTGGCTTTCTGAGTGGCTACTATGGTTAAAACGGCTTCCTCTCCTGCATGTATGAGTAACACATAACCATGCTCTCCCTTAATCATAACCTGTTCTAAAGAACCTCTAGACAACTCTGCAGCAGTTCTATCTCCTAACGACAGCATAGCCGCAGACATGGCTCCCACTCTATCCTCATCCAACTCTTTAGGGAGGGCTGAGGCTATAACCAAGCCGTCTATGGATATGACAGCAGTAGCCTCTATATCTGCAGAGTTTCCTTTTAAGTCCGATAGAATCGACTGCAACATGACTTCTTTCATAGGGTCACTTCCTTATCCAATATGCACACTTTATAATATCCCAAGAATCTTTTTCAAGATACTACGTATCTTTTTAGTGTGTAACGCCTTTAGCAGATTCTCACTATACCATACACTATAACTATTACGTTGATTTTTTTTCACATTGTGCTTATTATTATAAAAGGAGGATGTTTCTATGGCTAATATTCCTAACTTTTCTACACCACCTGAACCTGTATACGTGGATACAACACTGACTGTGCATAATGAGCGCACTCTCATGATGCGAGTATACTCACTTTTATCCATCATGCTGGGAGTTACCTTTGTAGGATACCAAGAGGGCTTAGCTCATATGGCATGGGTGAATAGTCACCCATGGGCCATGATTTTTGCATTTTTCATGACCTTTATTTTGGTGCCTACTACGGAGTACTTCATTAGCCCTTTACTGTCCATGTTCATGGCTCTACTGTTTTCATTCGTGTCTGGTTTCTTTTTATCTCCTAGCATTCTACAGTACACTCAAAGTCATGCAGGAATGATGGCTGTCAATGAAGCACTAGCAGGCACAGCTTGTATCTTTATTGGGCTATCCATCTACTCACTGTTAAGTAAAAGAAACTTCCATTTTTTACACAGTTTTCTCATAACTGGTCTGATCATGGGCTTGGTAGGGTACATCCTGAATGACCTTTGGTTCCATATGTCATTGCTACAAAGCGTTATTGCAGGAGCCATGTCTCTAGTATTCAGTGGATTGATTCTCATGGATACACAAAGAATAAAAGAGAATGGAGCGAACTCGGCAGTCATGATAGTTACTGGCTTATATCTAGATATAATCAACCTTTTCCTATCTCTACTGCAAATTTTGGATAATTAAAACTCAAAGGGTCTTAGTACACATCTGCACTAAGACCCTTCATGCATCATTCCCGTTCATAAAACAGATATGCTTTCATAAAAATCTGTATTGTCTGCATTCTGTCTTTGTAGTATGCTCTCCCACGCTTCTCTAATGAGCTTATGAGGATGCAGTAATCCTTTTTCTATGTGTTCCTTTGTCCATACTATGTCATTGCGCAGCAACCATGCCTTAGCTACAAAAAGATTAGGGTCAGTTATTCCGCGATCTATCTGCTCTGGAGTAGGAGTATAATCCTGCCTGCGGGCGAATGCTATTCTGACAAATTCATCATCTGTCAGTCCTCTTTCTATCTGTTCAGGTGTGGGAGTATAATCTAACCTCTTTGCCCACGCCCATCTCACATCAGAACTAGTATCTGTCAGACCTCTTTCTATCTGCTCTGGTGTAGGAGTCCAGTCTATTCTTTCCGCCCAAGCCTTCCTGACCCTCTTGTACTCATGTTGGAGTCCTGCTTCTATCTGCTCACTGGTTGGTGCAGAGTCAGTGTTTTGGGCCTCATACGCATGAACGGCCCAGTCTTTAATTCCCAGATTAATTTTTATATTTTGAGCAATCATACTAGAATTTAAGAGCATGGGGTGGTTTTTGCTTTCAACTATAATGCTTGTGGTCATAGGGAGTCTCCTAAGATCGAATGCCAAACCTGTAACCATTGACCATATACACATACCATACTTGAGAGTTTGGTGGGACCACTAGGATTCGAACCTAGAACCTAAGGATTATGAGTCCTTTGCTCTAACCGTTGAGCTATAGTCCCGTTGTTGTAACCTAGCTGAATCTCCTGTCCAGCTGCTTTCTTTGTAGTTTTATGTTAGCACATAAGATATACACATCTGCTTTTGAAGTATATGATATCATCATCCGTTATCTTCCGTTCTGAGACCTTTTAAACTCCCAAGTCCAGCTACTGGTTTATGTATGTAAGTGAGTGTTAATCTTTATACACTGGGATATATATCATCTGCATCTTGGAGTGCAATACCACTAATCGCATTCTTCCTCGCCAGTACACGCTCCCAAGCCTCTCTTATGCCATCATGAGGGCTACATAGTCCTGCTCGTATGTCTGCATCAGTCCACTCCAAGTCATTTCTTTCCATCCATACCAAAACTACTAAGCCACTTTCATCTCTTAATCCTCTTCTTATCTGCTCTGAAGTAGGAGTAAAATCTGTTCTCCTCACCCATTCCAATCTTACAGAGCCGCTCTGATCAGTGAGCCCTCTTTCTACTTGTTCCGGGGTAGCTATGAAGTCACGCCTCTTGACCCACGCTGCTCTACATAACCATTCTTTATCTGTCAGTCCCCTCTCGGTCTGTTCAGGAGTGGGGATGAAGTCTTTTCTTCCATACCAAGCTTCACGAACATATACAGCTTTATCAGTTAGACCCCTTTCTACTTGCTTAGGTGTAGGGGTGAAGTCGAAGCGCTCTGCCCATGCACGCCTAACCCATCTATCCTTATCAGTTAGACCTCTTTCTATCTGCTCTGGAGTAGGAGCAAAGTCCATTCTTTGTGCCCAAGCAGATCTTACCTCAGAGTCCGAGTCTGTGAGTCCTCTCTCTATCTGCTCAGGCGTAGGAGTGAACTCAGTGCTTTGTATCCACTCCAGTCGTGTATGTCGATCTGGATGGTTGAGTCCCTTTTCTATAGCTTTGACACTTAAGATCATAATACATACTCAAGCATATCTGAATGAAGTGTCTCTTCCGTTGTGGCATTTTGACGCTGTACCACTTTCTCCCACGCTTTTCTCAATGCTTCATTGGAACTCATGAGACCTCGCTGTATCTGATCTGGAGTCCATACCAGGTCTTCTCGCTCCAACCATTTAAGTGATACTTCCAAACTACTATCTTGAAAGACTCCCCTTTCCATTTGCTCATATGTAGGTGTAAAATCCATCCGCCCAGCCCACACCTCTCTGATACTCGCATACTTATCCGTCAGTCCTTTTTCTACTTGCTCTGGAGTAGGGATGTAATCCATTCTCTGAGCCCAAGCTGTTCTTACTCTGTAGTCTGAATCAGCTAATCCTACATCAACTTGCTTGGGAGTAGGAGTCCAATCCATTCTCAGTGCCCATAACGAATGTACTCGAGGATCATCACGCAATCCTCTCTCTATCTGTTCAGGCGTAGGAGTGAAGTCCATCCTTTTTGCCCAAGCACATCTTATCTGCCAAAAAACATCCCTGAGACCTCTCTCTACTTGTTCAGGAGTAGGAGTCCAGTCCATTCTTTCTAACCACTTCCACTGTGCAGTAATATCATAGCCATTCAGATCCCTTTCTATCTGTTCAGGAGTAGGACTCCAGTCCAACCTCCCTATCCATGCGTATCTTATACCACTAACCGCGTCTGTTAACCCGCGTTCCGCTTGTTCTGGAGTGGGAGTGTAGTCTGTTCTCTGTGACCACAAAAGCCTTATAGCATCATGTATACTGGTTAAGCCTATCTCTACTTGTTCAGGTGTAGGAGTGTAGTCCGTTCTTTTCGACCACACCTCGCTCACGTCTTCTTCTGTATCTTTCAACCCTCTTTCTATCTGCATAAAAGTGGGAGTAAAGTCCATTCTCATGCCCCACACTCGTCTCACCTTCCAGCTTTCATCCGTTAGTCCTCTTTCCACTTGCTCTGGCGTAGGAGTGAAGTCCATGCGCAGCGACCATTCTTCTCGTACCGCCCAGTGTGCATCCATGAGACCTCTTTTTATCTGCAGAGGTGTGGGAGTGTAATCCGTTCTTTGCACCCAAACTCTCCTGACCAAAAAGTCTTTATCTGTCAATCCTCTCTCAATCTGTTCAGGAGTGGGAGTCCAATCCATTCTTTTTGCCCACTTTTTTCGCATCCAAGAGCTTATATCGGTCAACCCTTTTTCTATTTGATCTGGAGTGGGACTATGATTCTGTTGCTGTGCCACTTCTAAACGGGTGAACACTAGATCATTGGTAGGTTTGGATTCTATTATCTGCACAGTATCACTCATATCTCTTCCCCAACGCCATACATCATACCATGATAATGGACTGAAAAGTAGTGATTCCTCTTGAGTATAATTACACAGGAATGTGTAATGGTCTAATTTTTTGAGGTTTTTGGCGTAAATGCACCTCTTTTTACTTTTAATGAATGAGGATATAGTACGCTCTACACCCTCATAAAATCACATCTTCTATCTTTCGTCTAAGAGTTGCCATCTCGGTTATCAGATTTTAACACATATCCTTTTGTTTATCCATTTATACTTTTGGGACTAGACAGACCAAGACACATGACTTTCTTCAAGAAGTTTACTTTCTAGCATATCTCTGACTTTCGTCTGCCATAAAACCTTTACCTGTGCATTACTATCCTTAAGTCCTACCTCTATCTGTTCTGAAGTGGGGATGTAGTCTTCCCTTCCAGCCCATACTTTTCTCACCTTTGAGGATGCGTCTGTAATCCCTATATCCACTTGTGATGGAGTAGGGTTATAGTCCTTTCTTTTCGACCAAGCCAACCTAACCTCTAGATCTGCATCTGTGAGACCTCTCTCTACTTGCTCTGGAGTAGGAGTGAAGTCATTCCTTTTGGCCCAAGTTCTTCTTACCCATACATCCTGATCTGTCAGACCCCTCTCTACTTGCTCTGGAGTAGGAGTAAAGTCCTTTCTTTCCGCCCACTTCCACCGAGCAATAGCATCGCTGCCATTCAAACCCCTTTCTACTTGCTCAGGTGTGGGATTCCAGTCCAATCTCTCTATCCATGCACATCTTATACCACCGACCGCGTCTGTTAATCCGCGTTCCGCTTGTTCTGGTGTAGGAGTATAGTCTGTCCTCTGTGACCACAAAAGCCTTATATTATCATGTATACTGGTTAAGCCTATTTCTACTTGTTCAGGTGTAGGAGTGTAGTCCATTCTCTTTGACCACACCTCGCTCACGTTTTCTTCTGTATCTTTCAACCCTCTTTCTATCTGCAGAGAAGTGGGAGTAAAGTCCATTCTCATGCCCCACACTCGTCTCACCTTCCAGCTTTCATCTGTCAGCCCCCTCTCCACCTGCTCAGGAGTAGGAGCGCAGTCCATTCTCCGCGCCCATGCTTCACGTACCGACCAGTGTGCATCCATGAGCCCTCTTTCTATCTGCAGAGGTGTGGGAGTGAAGTCTCTGCGCTGCGATAAAGTCCACCTTACACTAGCAGTTTTGTCCGTTAGTCCTCTTTCTATCTGATCTGGACTTAGAATGAGGTCCATCCTACCAGACCAAGCTTGTCTTACGATGCTGTTTTTATCTGTTAATCCTGATTCTACCTGTTGCGGAGTAGGAGTGTAGTCCATCCTTTCTGCCCAAGCTTTTCTGACCAAAAAGTCTTCATCTGTCAGCCCCCTTTCCACCTGTTCAGGTGTAGGAGTAAAGTCCATTTTTTGCGCCCATTCCAAGCGGATAGATATATCATTATTGGTAAGCCCAGCTTCTATTTCCTGCATAGTACTATTCATAAGTCTCTCCTAGTAAGTCACATAATACTACACTTTTTTCGATGTAAACTCACAATCATGCAATATACTCTAATAAGTTTCACAAAAAACCAGACTTATATGAGTCAGTGTTGATCTCATTTCGCTATGTAAGCCTGTGCAGCATTTCTTATGATTATCAGATGTCATACATCATACCATACTAAAGGACTGAAAAGTAGTGACTCCTCTTGGATGGTCTTATATGGCGATATTGTCTGCTTCCCACTCCCCATGAGGTATACTTGTTTTTTTGTGCAAAACTTGTGAATATAGTTGCTGTAAATCAGGACTTGTACTGAGAGTATGCACCCACACCCTCTGGACACTATGAAAGTATGGGGAGTTCAATAACTCATGAACAATGAGAGTATAATACTCACCATACTTTGATAAAAGCTCAGAAGGAGCTCTCCCTACGATGTCTATAATGATCTTCATCTGTTGTGTGATCCATCGACGCTCTTGCGAATAAAAATGATTACGAATAACATCTGCTATAGCCTGCAGACTTAAAGGATTCCCCCACATATTATAGCTGAACCAAAAATCAAGAATAAGTCTATTAGGCAATCTCCAATGAGGCATATCTCGTAAAATATATACAGCCTCTTCTACGCTTTGTACTCTGTCCATCATATATGTCCATCCTGTGGACACTACCTCATAAGAATGACTCCATTGAGGTAGTATGTGTTTTTTGAAGATACGTGCATTTATATCAGTATTATAAAATAAGCTTACCATAGCGTGAGATGTATTTTTCGAATATGCATGGTTGGCATCGAAATGAAGTTTAGTCCTTAACCTTCGAATAGAATGACCCACAAAGAATAGTTCTGAACTGGTCCATACATGATGATCTCCTAACTGCATCATGTTCTGAACTTCAGAGGCGTATGTGTCTACTCCAGAATATTGGAAGTAACGCAGATACAAGCTACCTATGGAGTGTATGGCTCTGGTACGAAAAAGTACTGGAAGAGCATCAGTTCGCATCAACGCATATACTGACTCTACAGGTTTTTCACGATACAGCCACTGTCCCCAGAGGTCCAACACAAACCATACCCCTTCGTGCTCTCTTATGAGGTCTGCCCAATCGTCCGACTGCATGCAGCTTACAGGTTTATTTTTATATTTCCATCGACTATATAGATCACGTGCCATCTTCCATCTAGATGCGGACTGCACATAGTGTAAACTCTCATGGTCTTCTATGTCTTGGACAGATCGCACTACCTCTAGTTCTGCATCAGTCAGACCAGAATGTCTCCACCACATTTCTACGTCAAGTGACTGCATAGTGCTTCCTTCATCATGTTACCATGCTGCCTTGAGATAGGTGCATGCTGTGATTACGCATATTATAGCATGAATGCATGCCCATTATAGCATGAGACGTATAACTACTGAGATTGTATTATGCCACTACAAGAGTATAGTGTGATGCATGAAAGACAGCTTTCTTTACCCATTCTTGTATAGCTCATATGTGCCTCGATGGATAAAGAAGCATATACTCACTCACTTAAAAGAAACCATTCCATCTGAAGTATTGGTAAAGATTCCATTATGTTCAGACATAAGTTTCATCTGGATAATATACAAAAAGAAGATAGTATGGGATGGCCAAAGTACTTTGCATCTCATGTCTAGCTTGGAATGTTTTTTTAGACACATAGAAGACACCCTTATTAAAAAAAGATTATCTGAGATAGGTGGACATATGGTGCGAAGAATCATACAATTGGCATCATCTGATTGGAGCGACGAGGACTTACTACGTGTACATAAGGCATGCACAGAGTTCACCTTGTTCAAAAATTACTTTAATGGCAACGCTCATGTAATACAGTTCTCTGTTTCTCTTATCAATCACGGTAAATACCTTAGCTCGCACAAAGAGTACTGCCAATTAGTACGCACTATATGTCAAAGAGGTCTTATAGACTCGGTGCACATAGATAATGCATCTGCACAGTTATTTTTTCTTTGGCTCATACATAAAGAAGCCCAAACTTTAAGTCATAGTGCTATAGAAAAAATCATACATAGTGGGGTTAAAGAAATGGTCATCTCCGCCATTCAGCGTCCAGAGTATCGACCGTCTTATGAGTTCCTACGTGAAAAGTGTTCCGACCCTCACATCACCAAGGAAGAAAAAGAAGCCTGGATACAAAAGCTACAATCGTACTTAAGCGATATCACAAAAGATAACGAAGAATATACACACATGTGTTTGTGAGTTTATACACGGTGTTACATGATGGTTTACACCTATACACTTGCGTATATCCAAGTAGAGCATTCTTCACTATTAAGGATGTGTCTCTAAGAACGAAGTAGTTCAGCTTATTTATCTCTGTGTGAATAGCTAAATACTACGCATCGCTATAGCATCCCAGTCTTCCATTTCCAAGGTTTTTTGATTATTCAGTAATTTCTCCCAAGCGTCTCTTACACCTTTGTCTGTATGTTGCAGACCTTTTTCTATAAGATGATTAGGCCACTCTATATCGTCTCTACTTAACCACGCCATGACTACATATACGCTTTCATCACTGACTCCACGTTCCACCTGCTCTGGAGTGGGTACGAAGTCCTTTCTCAAAGCCCAATATTTTCTAACATAGACTGCATCATCCGTCAATCCTCTTTCTACCTGCTTAAGAGTGGGCTTCCAGTCCATACGTGTCACCCATGCTGCTCTTACATTCCACTCGCTATCGGTCAATCCTCTTTCCACTTGTTCTGGAGTAGGAGTCCAGTCCCGTCGTGCTACCCAAGCTGCCCTGACTGCCCAAGTACTATCAGTCAAACCCCGCTCTACTTGTTTTGCAGTAGGAGTAAAGTCTGTTCTTCTGGCCCATGCTTCTCTAACATACCACTCTCTATCTTTTAACCCACGTTCTACCTGACGCGGATCGGGCATAAAGTGTGCATATGTCAGCTCTGGGTCTTCTGTTTCAGGAAAATCCAAGGATTCTGAACCTTTAATGCTTTTAGAAGATGTATACTGAGCTATAGTTTTTATCTTTTGAAACAATTTTTGCTTATATTCGTAAATAAAGTTTTTCATGTATCTACACCGTTATTTATCCATCTTTAGTCCATTGTCCATAGATATAAAATCTCTATATAAAAAAATATACTACACGGACCACCATGCCAATTATGTACGCATATTATATGCAAAATACCGTATCTGACTCCCAATCCTTTGTAGCTTTTTGGTTTTGACGAAACACCACCTGCTCCCACGCTGCTCTTATTCTATCATTATCACTTAGCAGTCCTCGTCCTATTTGTGCGTCAGTCCATACTATGTCTGTTCGACTGAGCCAAATTAATGTATGCCTCACATCTTCATCTAGTATCCCTCGCTCTGCTTGACTTGTAGTAGGAGTGAAGTCTGATCTCCTAATCCATAGTTCTCTTACGTCCACATCAGAATCTGTTAATCCTCTTTCTATCTGTTCGGGAGTGGGAGTAAAATCCATTCTTCGTACCCAACTCATCCTAATAGATCGCATAACATCTGAGAGGCCTCTCTCCACCTGCTCTGCAGTAGGTGTATAGTCTACTCTTCCAGCCCATGCTCTTCTTACCCAAGAATCTTTATCTGTTAACCCTCTTTCCACTTGCTCAGGGGTAGGAACAAAGTCCATTCTCTCAGCCCACGCCCATCGTACTTCCACCTTTTTATCTGTCAATCCTCTTTCTATCTGTTCTGGCGTAGGAGTCCAGTCCATTCTTCTGGCCCAAGCTCTTCTAACAGACCAAAAGTCATCTTGCAGCCCTCTCTCTATCTGCATAGGTGTATGGGTCCAGTCTATTCTTTCAGTCTGTCTCAGTCGCACTATCCCACTATGATCGGTGAGCTCTGATTCTATGACTTGTGAAATAGGCATGGCTACTTCTCCCATATTTTGTTTTATGTCTCATCTATCATTACACGTGTAGACTACTATAAACTTGGAATCTGAACAAACTCTGAAGTACATAAATGACGCTCATTCTGCCGCTGTACTACCTGCTCCCATGCTAATCTTACCTTTTCGTTAAAGCTGTGCAGTCCTTGTGCTATCTGTGCCTCAGTCCACACCATGTCTGTTCTACTGAGCCAAGCCAATACTACTCTAAATTCTCTGTCATTTACACCACGTTCGGATTGTTTTGATGTAGGAGTATGGTCTGTTCTTATGGCCCATGCTTGCCTTATACTCCATGAAGTATCAGTTAATCCTCTTTCTACTTGCTCAGGAGTGGGAGTGAAGTCCATCCTTTGGGACCACACCAAACGAACATCAGCATCTGCATCACTCAATCCTCTTTCTATCTGCTTATATGTAGGAGTGAAGTCCATTCTTTGCGCCCAAGCTTTTTTTACTAAGATATATTCATCAGTTAAACCCCTCTCTATGAGCTTGGGTGTAAGGGTGAAGTCCGATCTTACTGCCCACATTAAACGTACTATATTGGACTCATCTTGAGCTCCTCTGTGTGCCTGAGCACTCGTAGGACGGAAGTCTGTTCTTTGTGCCCATGCACACCTTACACTGCTGTTAGCATCTAATGTACCTCTTTCTATCTGCATAGGTGTAGAAGTCCAGTCCATTCTCTTGGCCCATGCCTGCCGCACTTGCCAATATACATCATTGAGGCCTCTTTCTACTTGTTCAGGTGTAGGAATGAAGTCCAATCTCGTAGCCCATGCTTCTCTTACCGACCAAGATGTGTCAGACAAACCTCTCTCTGCCTGCTCAGGGGTGGGTGTGAAGTCATCTCTTCTAGCCGTTTGTACTCGAATGGACTCGTGCTCGCTAGTGAGACATGCTTCTATTGCTTCGGGCGTGAGGTTCATCAAAACTCCTTTTATTATGGTACTACATATATGAGAATAAACCTACGGTATCATAGAGACGACATAGCGGGGAGCATAGAAATCTCTAATGTGTCTGTACATCTCTCATTACGTATCAGCAGTATCTGCTCCCAAGCTGCTCTTATAGACTCATTATCACTTTGCAGTCCTTCTCTTATGTGTTCTTCGCTCCATTCTACGTCAAAACGCCGTAACCACGACATATACACGTCGATATCGTTATCTAGTAGTCCCTTGGACGCTTGCTCAGGTGTAGGAGTGAAGTCGGTTCTCTGTACCATAGCCAACCGCACTCTCCAGTCCATATCATGTAATGCTCTTTCTATCTGTTCTGGCGTAGGAGTATAATCCGTTCTTTTTGCCCAAGCTGATCTTATGTAGTAATCATCATCTGTTAGACCTCTCTCCACTTGCGCAGGCGTAGGAGTAAAGTCCATTCTCTCTGCCCACCGCAATCTTACATTCCATTGTATATCCGTCAATCCTATTTCTGCTTGTTCAGGAGTGGGAATGAAATTAGTTTTCTTGGACCAAACCGCTCTCACTTCATGGTGCGGGTCCCTTAAACCTCGCTCTATTTGTTCAGGGGTGGGAGTGAAGTCCGTTCTTCGCGCCCAAGCTCGTCTGACTGATACGCTATCATCAGACAGACCTCTCTCTACTTGACTCGGAGTGGGAGTAAAATCGGTTTTTTTAGCCCACTCTTCTCTGGTGTAAATGTCTTCACTAGTAAGTCCCCGTTCTACCTCACGGAAAGTATAGGCACATCTTTTTGGAATAGAGCCCAAGTTTTTATTCAGTTTTTCATATAGTATCTGCTCCCACACCGATGCACTCATCGAGTTTTTCTTCTGATTCTGGATGTTTTTTATGCTACCCATACCTTTTTTCCTATATCTCCTACGTCTCTCACATCTGAGTACCTGTCATAACCGATATACTCTATGTGCCATGCATGTCTTTATCTTATAGATACTGAAGTATTATAGCTTATATGGCTTTTATGTACTTTATATGTGCATTATACCATATATAGCTTTATGGAAGTACTAATACTAGATATGGAGTGTATATGCATACAGGCAAAACCCGACTCATAGTTTCTCTTCCTGATGAAGATATAGAGACTATAGTGAACATTGCACAAAAGACAGGATTAACTAAAACAGATGTTATACGAAGAGCTATTGCTTTGGAGAAAGCTTATGTCGAGAAGACATGTGCAGGATGCAGGTTCATCATAGAAGAGCCTGATAATACTCAAAAAGTCATTGCTTTTATGTAAAACTTTTTAAGTTTACTTGTGTGTAAATAATGAGCATTTCTTGTTCTGATTTCCTGAACTGCAGAGGACGTTCTCGCTATGACGGCAGCATATGCAAGAGACGCCCTATATGCACTTGGAATTAGTGGCTTTTAGAGTTCACAAACCAACACCTATACTCTTTCCCAGATGGAACACAATCCATAGGTACAGAAACTCGCATGACTTTCACGCTTGCTGAAACTTTTGGAGCAGGCGCGACTTTCAAAGCGGAGGATGGTGCATGGCTGGACTGTGATGTCACCACATGTGCTTTTGCCAATGTTGCATCCTTTACAGTTGCACCGGGTATCTTGGAAAGCAGAAAACCCAACAACAGCAATCCTCCAACAATCGAGAATATCTCCAACATTGTTTGCCCTTCAACAGTTTTGGGCTTCATATAGCACAGTATGCATTCTTTGAACATAACTGCCTCCTAGTGTACAGACTTTTGGGAACCTGAAAACCAACATTGGTATCCGCTTTTAAGTGGAACACAACGCATTGGTACTAAAACATGGATATCTTTCGCATCAGTTCGAACGGAAGTATTTGTGTTAACATGGCTTTTTGCCGCATGGATTTTTTGCTCTATACTCGCGGGCGTATGAGCTGGACTTTTTACATGATGGTCAGGGTGACTTATGAATTGGAATAACTCCCATATAATCATCGAGAAAAAAGCCACCAAGAAAACCCTGAATACTAATATCATAGCATATCCGTTTACATCAGTGTCACCATCATTATTACTCATAAAACAACCCATTCTATATCTCCTCTTACGAATGTCATTTAATAAATCCATGCACCAATACTGTCACGATTTTGAAACGTAAAAGATATCAGGTGAAGCCATGCAAATATAATACACCAAAGCATAGCAACGTAACAGTCTTCTATATACTATCCCACTCGGGAGGCAATTGTGAGGTCTTATCACTAGGTCTGGGTTGGTAGATAGGCTTGCCCATAGGTCTTATCTTAAGCTTTCCTTCTTGAAAAGCCGTGATTCTGTTTCTGGCCATAGTGACATATCCTGGGTCTTGGTCGATCATCATGCCGCGCCTACCGTTTTTTATGGCTGCAATCACGCTGGAACCCACCCCGCCGAAGGGGTCCAATACCCAGTCATCCTCATGAGTGAATGCCAAAACACAGCGCTCTATTAGCTCTATGGGGAACTGACAAGGATGCTCAGTCTTCTCAGGGTGATTGGCTTTTACGTTGGGCACGTCTAATATGCCTGTCTCCCATTCTTGTTGAAGAATTTCCCAGTAGTCTGAAGGGTTTTTGCCAAGCGGGTTACCACTGGGCTGACCTTTTTTGGGACCTTTATAGTGCCGTTTACCAGGATACTTGGAAGGAATCCTGACAGGGTCCAAGTGAAACACATAATCATCAGACTTCGTAAACCACAACAAGGTCTCATATCGTCCAGAGAATCTTTTAGTGTTATGCAAACCATGCGCATAGTGCCAAATGATTCTATTGCGGAGTTGTAAACCCAAACTTTTTAATATGGGATAAAGAAAAATATCTAGAGGAAAAACTTCTCCTTTGTCTACAAAGTTACCTACTTGCCACACTATACTGCCATCTTTGGACACAACTCTGACCACCTCTTTGAGAATATCGGACTGCCACTGCAAGTACTCTTGCATGCAGACTTTCTTTTCGTACTCTTTACCGATATTATACGGCGGAGAAGAAACTGCCAGACGAAAATGTGCATCCGGCAGCTCTTTCAACACCTCCAGTGCGTCCCCTTGAGAGACTACTATGCGCTGATCTGTCGCAAACGAGGGTGCAATGATGTTGTTGTCCATCTCTCCTACTAGCATGCATGTCTATGCGTACTAGGCTACGATTATTAGCCCTTCGACGCTATTACTTCCAACTTAGGCGCTTTACTCAAACGCTGATTCTTATAAGCCCGTTCCAGCATTTGATAGGTTTCTTCCAAAACCTCTCGAGTCTCTCGCATGGCTTTCTCCAGCATTCGCAGCTGATCCTTTTGTTCAAAACTCATATGTAGCAGGTCGTGCACTAGAGTAGTGCGAATGTTTTCCATATTGATGTACTTGTAAAAGGCTACCTGCCTATTACGGACGATGTCATCAGTATAGAAGTACTCCGCTTCTAGAAAGTACTGCATGCTTTTTTCATGTTCCTGCATGATAGTCTTATAATTATTATCCAGAACATTCTTGGCAGTAGTATTGGTGAAGTAGTAGAGAGACAGTTGACGCGGCGCAGCATCACGCAGTATAAAAAAGTCTTGATAGCCTTTGAATGAAGTCCACATCGCCCTCAACTCGGACACCATGACCAGTGTACTGGTAGGTAGCTTGGACAGCGTCTCATGAGAAGGATCCAAGAGAGACGCATCGACCGCATCGACACGAGACAGAAAGTCCCGCAGCTTGCTTTGTGCCGAAGCACCCAACTCTTCCAAGCGTTTCTTGTTATGTCGAGAAAAATGAAAAAGCTTGTTATCCTCTTCTTTCTCCAAGGTTTTCAACTCACGCATGAACTGCATGATATCCAAGGCTTCTCGATGCAAAGGCTGCAGCTGAGCCTGTACCAAATTATAAGTATCGACTTCAATAAGCATAAATGTCTCCTTTGTAGATACAGTACATCGTATGGCTTCAGTTCGATGCATATTGTGTATATGAAAGCATATATTATATATAAAGAATCATATCCAGTATCTCAGTATGCTTTACTTGAGTAAAATAGTCGGGTATGTATACTGAATAAGCAAGGAGGTATGTCATGGCTTACAGTGAAAAAGTTATAGAGCACTACGAAAATCCCAGAAATGTGGGTACATTGGATAAGAACAGTCCCAGCGTAGGGACAGGCATGGTAGGAGCACCTGCCTGTGGAGACGTTATGCGACTACAGATAGAAGTGGACGATCAGGGCATTATTCGAGATGCCAAGTTCAAAACTTATGGTTGTGGTTCGGCTATAGCTTCGTCCTCACTAGTGACCGAATGGGTAAAAGGCAGAACTCTGGAAGAGGCTAGGCAGATCAAGAACAGCGATATAGCTGAAGAACTGGAGTTGCCTCCAGTAAAAATCCACTGTTCAGTATTGGCAGAAGATGCCATAAAAGCAGCCATCGATGACTACATGCACAAAAAGACCAGTTGCTGCCACAGCTCTTAGTGTTGACTGACCAGATATACTCCGTTATTATAGTATGTATGATAGCGGAGTATTAAGGGGATACTGGTGACCAAAAATGTAAGCTCTAAAATGGTCTGGAGAGGCATCCGATCCAAGAGTGAAAAAGTTAGACTAAAATGGGCTAACGACATGAGATTCACTCCAGAGCCTGACATGGTAGAGCACGGACTAAAGGATAGCAGTATATTGGTAAGAGTGGCTTGGTTGTCTCGCACTGATTGGACTGCCACTCCTGAGCAGATATCCCAAGGACTACAAAGTTGGGTTCCTCATGAGTTAAAGCACTGGATACATCGTCCAGAAGTGCATGTTACTGCGAAACAAGCCACACAAGGTATGCTGCATCACGACAATATTAGGGCTGTATGGATGTCTTGCCATAAGTATACCATAACACCTGAGTTGGTGAGAATGGGGCTGCAAGACCAGAATTCCATGATAACCATATACCTGCTACAGAGAAAAGACTGGACTCCCAGCCCTGAAGATGTAGAGCTTATTCTCTCAGGTAATGACTCTAGCGTCATAAGAGCCCTTATGCAAAGAACCGATTGGACTCCTACGCCAGAACAAATAGAGAGAGGAGTTCGATCACATAGCTGGTCCATAAGACTGGAGTGGGCAGAATCTCAAAGATGGACACCCACTGCAGAGCAGGCAGAACACTTGGTGAATGATAGAGTGTTCATTGTCAGAAAAGCCATGCTCAACAGAACAGACTGGGAATTCACTGATGAGCAAATGCAGAAGGGTCTGCTTTCAGAAGATAGAGAACTTTGGGAGCACATGCTGCAAAACAGCAGGAATGCTAATATACCAGACTGCTCATACGATATGAGTCTGTAATAGCATCCATCCATGAATGTAACACTTTTATGTATATGGCTATATTTCATAAAATATACATCTGGCTCGCATAGACATCGCAACTCGTGGTATACATGCTCATAAGGTTTCTTAGCTCAGAGGTAGAGCGTCGGCTTTACACGCCGAATGTCGCAGGTTCGATCCCTGCAGAAACCACCAAATGCAGGACACATAGCTCAGTTGGAAGTAGCGGAGGACTCATAAGCCTCAGGTCGCAGGTTCGAACCCTGCTGTGTCCACCAGTAAAGAACGCATAGCTCAGTAGGTAGAGCAGCTGGCTCTTAACCAGCGGGTCGTAGGTTCGATCCCTACTGCGTTCACCAGTGACGGACGCATAGCTCAGTAGGTAGAGCAGCGGCCTTTTAAGCCGTGGGTCGCAGGTTCGATCCCTGCTGCGTCCACCAAATTATAAGCATGTCTGTATCGTGTATAGTTAAGTGCGGTTGGCTGAATGGTGAAAGCAACGGTCTGCAAAACCGTTTTTCGTGGGTTCGATTCCCACACCGCACTCCAGATTAGTAAGCACCCTTCCTGCCCAGTACCACCATAACCGTTCGGAGAATAATAGATATATCGTTTTTGCACGACTTATTACGTATGTATTCCAAGTCCAGCTCTACTCTTTTGGCATGACTGGTGTCCGACCTTCCGCTTACCTGCCACAATCCTGTAACCCCAGGACGAACCGACTCATATACATCCAAATAATCAGAATACCACGTTCTAGCCTCGACAGGAAGCAAAGGTCTAGGACCTACCAAGTCCATATCTCCCATGAGCACATTACATAGTTGGGGCAGTTCGTCTATGCTCCAACGTCGTAGGACACTGCCTACTCGGGTAATTCTATGGATAGACTTTTGTTTTATATCATGCGCCGCTTTTTCATCATCGATCCACTCCTCGTCAGTTCCTTTCATGGTTCTGAGCTTCCAAATGGCGAACTTTCGACCACATAAGCCCACTCTATCCTGAACGAATATAGGATATTGTCTATCTACTATCAATATGGCTAGAACAGACACCAACAGTATAGGAGCGCTCAGTATAAGTATAGCCAGAGCTATACATCTCTGTAGTACACGACACATATAACATATATAGTTAGAGTACCTATGCATGTAAGTCAACTATATGGAATCTTGCCATGCGTCCAATTCTCCATTATGCATGTGTTGGGCCTGTAATGCCTTTAAGGTTCCTTCCCTGACTCTTTTTTGGGAATGACGGAGAAGACTCTCCAAAGTCGTACGGTCTATAATGGGACAGGCTAACTGAATTAACTGCCGCACATAATCCGTCTCTAATGCCAGCCAGTTATCTTCTCTATACATTATATCATCTATCAAACCCCAAACTACATCATGGGTTAGCACATCGAAAAAATCACAACACTCGAAAAAAATAATCTGACTGGCTATAAGCAGCTTTTTACTCCAATCCATCCGAGCATGATTCCAATACAAATCCAGAAACCATCGCGGAGTAGAATCTTTGCGTAAATCCAAGGTTGTGAAAAGAATGTTTACATCATGGTCGCACACGTCTTTTATAAAGAACTCTACCTCTTTTCTAGGACATGATAACAGATAGTCTACTAAAACAGGCTTATCATGCAATTGCTCTGGTAGCAATAATTTCAAAACCTGCCACCTATCATGCACACTTAAATTATTCAGATGATCTGACTCTAAGTATGGAGATATAATGTATGCATAACTATGCTTGTCTATCCTGCACGTTAAAAGATACTGTAATCCTCTATGTATGATGGATATGTGTACAGCAGTCATAGACCTCAAAGCATGCACTAAAACACTGTGCATGCAAAAAATACACTGCAACTTGGCTATAGACGGAGAATTCTTGTCATGAGATATCTCTGCTTGTTCTATATAGTCCAAAAGTCTATGTACGAATTCTTCGGTAACTCCACGCTCTTTTATGACATCCAGTATCGGTACCATGATACCAGCGCAGCACCTGTGTGCGAATGCTTCTGCGTCTTCAGATGTTAACTCTGTAGTATGTACTGAGTTTTCTGTATAAGTATCATGCACCTTTCATAGACTCCGAACACAGTGATAATCATCTACTTCTTGAAACAACATGTTCTGCAAATGAGCAACATAAGAGTGACGCAGATCTGCATCATGGTATATGTAAGCCGCTGTTTTTTCACTTAGTAAAAAATCCGATGCTCCTTTTTCTTGCAATGCTTGCATACGAGTATTTTCATTGGTGCTAGAAAGCCACAATAACATACTCTGATCATAATGCTGCGACCAGTCTATAGAGTTTCTCAACTGAAAAAACTTCTCTATGTGGTGAGCATTACATCTTTTTATGAACTCCAATCTTTTACTTACGGACATGTTTGGCTGATAAGTCCTCTGAATCCAAAAATCGAAAAATTCTTGTAAACCTAAAGAATCAGAGGCTTTTTGGAATAACTCATCATAGTACTCTGCATCTTTTCTGTTATTTAAAATATAAGAGGCAGCATACCAGAAAACTTTAGCAGGCTCATCCAACTTATGAAGACGCTCAGCCAGATGTATATTGATTGAGTCAGTGTACAACAAACCAGAGTCATATATATGATCTTTCAGGTCATGTACATGGAAATGACTGATGCGATCCAGTACAGTCGGATCTTGAGTGCTCTTATATACATCTAGCCAGTGTTTTTTCATAATGCACCTGAAGCTTCAGATACTATTCTATGCACGCTTTCAAGAAATTTGCAAGATACTTGTATCCGCAGATACTTTAGTGTATAATGCAGCTAATAGGAGAAACACGTGGATATCGTAGAAAACATAATACAATCAGCCTGTCACTCAGGGTTAAGAGACACTTACCATTTAGTAAAAAAACACATACATGAGCTATCAGATGCGGAAGTTATAAAAATATTAAGTATTCACTCCACTGAAGTGGATCAAGCGGTTTTATATAATACTGACTACATTCCTAGTAAAACAGTAAGAAAGTCGGTTTTGGAGGGAAATTATCATCCGCAAAAGTATTTTTTGATAAGTCATCCCAATATAGTCTGGGGCTCAGATGAAATAGAAATTATAAGTAACTTGGAAGTGCCTCATATATTGCAGTTTTTGCAAACTACCAGAGTAGAGATGAGCGATCAGGACGCGCACAGATTTATACGTCACAAGCAACCTATGGTCAGGATGGAGGCAATTTATAACCCTAGCATAACCAAGCACATACGAGAAGAAGAATACCGCGATATCATAGAATCCGACCCTAGTGCTGAAGTTCGTGGAAGATATATAAGTGTCCCGCTGTATCCTATAGACACAGACCTCTCCAATCGAGTTTTCAATAAAGGAACAGGACTGGAGGTTTTCGAGCTAATGTCTAGAGAGGGTGCTCCCATACCTAATGATATGGTCGAAAAGATAGTAAAAACGGGCGATCAAGATACTATTTACTCTTTGGTGCGTCGTTCAGACATACCTTGGCATCCGAGCATGGAGAGACTATTAAAGGAACACAACCTGCACATACTGGACGCAGTTATAAGCAAAGATGGATATATTCCTGACCAAGACACTATGAACAAAGGGTTACAGAGTCAAGTGGCTCCCATAAGAGCCATTTGGGAAAGAAAAAAATCCAGAATGCAGGAGCTTGAAGAATCTATGAGTCCACAAGCTCCTATGTAGCTATTCGGCCTGTTCAAATCTTTCGAGATGGGAGTACGTGTCCAAAGTATCTTTTCCCAAAAAGCGCATAATGGCATCTAAAACCATTTCATTGATGCATCCTTGAAAAACGGCATCCGCTAAAATGCTCCTTTGATGGTCCGACTTATCTGTATCTCCCTCTGGTTCTTTATCTTGATCATAGAGAGCATGCTCCACGACTTCTATGGAACATGGAGAAAAGCCTCTAGATCTCAAAAGATGGGTCAGTACTGTTTTTTTATCCGCAAACGGCAACTGCTCCCAAAAGTCCATGGATACACCTTCCAATTCTACACAATCCTCGCTCACAACACGCCTCCTTAACGCTCTATATGCATGACTATACCATACTGATACCTATATCCTATGCTTTACTTATAATACACTCGATGTATATTGTATAAAGTTCTAAGCAGGATAAGTAGCTCATAAGTTATAAAGTGAGCCATCCAGATCAACATGCAACATGATACACTCAAAGTAGAGCTGGCCTAGCTCAGTAGGTAGAGCGCCTGATTTGTAATCAGGATGTCGCAGGTTCGATTCCTGTGGCCAGCACCAATTGCAATGATACATTGATGAAAAGTACATAATGTACTATGATACAAGACACTCAATGGAGACTTTCATGGATTACTATATTAGGGCTTTCAAGCATTTCGCAGACATAGAAGGCAGAGACACCAGAAAAGAATATTGGATGTTCTTTCTAATCAATACCATTATAGGCGCGGCAATATACTCATTAGCATTTATCTCTCTAAAGCTTATAATACTATATTTGATATACTGGCTTCTTACCATCGTTCCATCTTTTTCCATCGCTGTTCGCAGACTGCATGACTTAGGTATGAGTGGATTTTGGATAATAATCACACTAATTCCTCTTTTGGGATCTTTTATACTCCTTATTATTTTGGCGCAAAAAGGGCAACAACAAGATAATAAGTATGGCCCCTACAGAGAGGCATAAAGCATAAACGATCACATCTTATCTAAATCCAAGCTATAAGCTGGGCACTGAAAAGTAAATATATAAAAGCTCCCAAGCAGAGAAAAGGGCCGTATGGAACGTATTTATTTCCTGTTTTGAGCACATAAGGAACTCCTATTATCACACCTACTACACTTCCTATGAATATAGCAAAGTATACCCCAGTCCATCCGGTCCACGCCCCTATGAGAGCCAATAACTTTACATCTCCTCCTCCTAACCCATACACCCCTGTTTTCTTTTTATAGATATAGCCGATCAACCAGAAAAAAGAGCCTCCCAGTATAGCGCCTATTATGGATGATATCATAGAAGGCATGCCCAAGGGTACATGGAAATGCTGAATGGAGCTAAAAAGTACCCCCAAGGCTATAAAAGGCTTGGTAATGCGATCTGGTAAAAGTTGTGTATTCCAGTCTATAATGGATAAGGCTATGAAAGCCCATAAAAGAAGAACATGTACTGCAAAAAACATATGGTGTCGACCATAGTATAGCCATAGTCCCAAGGTACCTAAGCCAGTCAACAATTCCACAAAAGGATACTGCATAGAAATAGGAGCACTACAGTAATGACATTTACCTCTCAACATGAGCCAACTTAACACAGGAATATTCATCCACCACCGTAGTGATGTATGGCAGGATGGACAGCTGGAAGCAGGATACACTATAGACTTCTTTTCTGGGAGTCTATAAATGACTACATTCAAAAAACTGCCTACTATCCAACCTAATATGAGAATTAATACGTCATATATAATCACAATGCACCTATGAGTAGACCATGGTATAGTAACCCAAGCTTCTCCACTAAATCAATACAGCGAAGCGGGCTTTATGTTGCTTTTTGGTTTTTTTTATAGTAACCATCTGTACATATGAAAGAAAAAATTGAGTACATAAGAAGAAAGTATGGCCAAGCAGAAGACATGCTTTCTAGTCAAAGTGAAGCTTCAGTTTCTGTAGGTAATGACCCCGATATGACTTATGATGACATTGAAAAAGATGATTTATTGGACCATAAAAGATTCGTGGAGACTACGGATGAATGGCAGTACCCATTCGATGTAGACTTCAAAGTATTGGTGTCGGGTCAACCGGATTTACATAAAGACGTACATGAAGAGGAAAGGAGCAGGTTGGCTAAAGTTTTCAACAAGCCTCTCCCTTTGAAGAAATTTGGTCCTGCATACAGAGAGCAGATAGCCTATATCGAGAGTACTTTGCAGAGTAGATATCCTTATATGGGGCAAGTGAATGAATATATAGGAGATATGCTTAGTATAAATGGTGGAGGTAGCAGCTTTATTCACATACCTCCGACTTTATTGGTAGGTGCTCCTGGACTGGGTAAAACATCGTACTGGATAGACTTGGCAGGACTCATGGGCTTGGAGTGGAGTTTGGTAGATGTAGGCTCTATGACCTCAGGATTTATCTTGACTGGAAGCCATCCCACTTGGAGATCTTCCACGTGTGGTGCCATATCCAAGTGCATAATGCAGAAAAACATATCCAACTCCATAGTTATACTGGACGAGATAGATAAGCTGCATTACCGCAAAGAAAACGATGTGGAAAGCCCTATACTCAATTTATTGGAGAAGAATACTGCTAAAATGTTCAAGGATGAATACTTCGGAGGAATAGAGTTCGATGCCTCAGTATTGAGCTTCTTGGCTACAGCCAATGATACCTTGTACATGTCGGAGCCTCTATTATCTAGACTGAAGGTATTCCACATTCCATCTCCTACCAGAGAGCAAAAAATAGATGTTATAGACTCCATGTGGAAAGAACTATTAAGTAATTATAAACTAGAAAAAGCTTTCGAGTCCTATAGCATAAGAGAGGACTTAGAGGTTATGGACATACTAACTAGTGTGGATTCATTTAGAAGCATCAAATCTTTTCTATCTCAGGCTATAGGCAAAGCCCTCAAACAGCAGTATGAGTCTTATCACTTGACTGCTAAAATAGTAGGTGATCTTATACCTGAGAAAAAGCGTAGTATCGGTTTTCATTGACAAGGAGGATGTTATGAACTTAGAAGTAGTGCAGCAAAATCAGTCGCAGTTGCAACAGGAAGTACAGGGAGTTATGCAGTCACTGCAGAGTCTGGCGGTAAAGCTCAAGAATGCGGCGGATGCTGGTGACAGCCATGCTCGCGAGTGGCTACTGGACCTAAAGGAAATAGCTTTGAACATTCAGTCAGAGCAGCAGCACCTGAACAACTTCGTATGGTCTATTGTGCAGGCAGCGCAGAATGAACAGATGCAGGGTGGATACGGTGCTCCCAATAATAATGGGGCTTGGCAGGGTGCACAACAGCCTTCCAATGCTGGCTGGCAGGGTGCACAGCAGCAGCCTGCAGGCGGTGGAGGATTCCTAGGCAACTTTCTGAACTCTGGCTTCGGCAGGGCTCTGGAAATGGGAGTAGGTTTTGGTATAGGTGATAGCATTATCAACGATATATTCTAACTTATTATAAGAATCACACCTCCGCAGCCATCTATTAGGATAAGATGTGCTCAAGGAGGTGTGTTATGAATTTGACACGTGAAATGCATTCAGCTTTAGATGTACTGCGGGACTCCATCGCTCGCATTGATGACTTTGAGCAACAGCACAAGGAAGATGTATCCGTTTTGCAAGAGAATATTCGTAGCCTTGAAGAACACATATCTGAACTGCAGACTCAGATAGAAGAAAGTCGCAAGATGGCTGAGGATGTTCAGAGTAAGAATGCTTTTTTGGTCGGAAGCATTGAGCATAAAAATGAGGAAATCAATGAGCTTCTTATCCACATAGAGTCTTTGAAGCAAGATGTGATAAAAAAGACGGAAGAAAAAGAGCAGGCTATAAAAGAGTTGAATGAACTCAAGTCACAGTTGGCAACCATCGATGAACTTCAGAGCAGTGTGCATCAGCTTCGAGGAGTCATCAAAAAGAAAGATGAACAAATTCTATCGCTTCAGGAAATATTGGAACTTGGATCCAAAGGTGGTGTGTCTTCCCAGCGCGAAGAAAATCTGAATGTGGTATCGGATCATGAAGCCACTATAGAGCAGCTCAACCAAACTATCGAGAATCTGAGCAAAGAAATAGAAGCACTGAGAAACGGTGAGGGCCATGATAATCATAGCCTATCAGCAGAAAATCTCAAACTGCGCATAGAGATAGAAAAAAATAACGCTCTTATAGATGACCTTAAGAAAAGACTGGAAAGAGCACAATTAGAACCTACTCTTGAGGCAGATACCAATGGCAAAAAGATATTTGGAGTCTTTCCGCTCAGAAAGAGAAGTGCAGATCATGGTAACATTCGCCCACGTCCTGATACCCAACATGAGGAACGTAGCATGGATGATGTGTTGTCGGCGTACATAGAAAGATAAACTTTAAAGAGGCATATGGGTCTTCATCTTTACAATATGCCCTGAACTCTTTAATAATGGAGAATTATGTTTAAAAGAAATCATAGATGGTTGTTCATGGTCTTAATGACCTTAGGTTTAATCTTCATCATAGGCAACGTCATATTCGACTTGGGTAAGGACGTGGAAGCGCAAAGCATCAATATGCCAGCAAATCCATATCCTATGCCTATGTCTGTATTTCAAAACGCATTGGAGCACCATGACTTAAACGGAAAAGTCATGGTCTTTGCCAATGGCAATGTATACTTTCAAGGCATAATAAAGGACTTATCCCATAACGCGTTGGTCAAAAACACCAGTGCTACTTCATCTACACAGAGTAGTTCAAAGGCACAAGTAGTTTCCAAAGTTCCTTTATACGCCACATTCATAATCAACGACTTCGCCAATCTGGTCAATATGCAGACTTGGAACATGATTAAGAATGATAAAGACTTAACGGTTCTGGGTGATTTGAAGCAGGCTTTCGTCAATCCTATACCCGGAAAAACTGCTCAGGCAGTTTCGCAGACCATGAGTATATTGGTCGGTATAGCTTCTTTGGCTTTTTACGCCATGTTTATCTTTCTCATCTATAAACAGTCAGCTATGCTACAAATAATAGATCGATTCAGAGTAGTGAAAGAAGACACTGGTATTAAGCTGGATGATGTGGCAGGTATGGAGTCTGCCAAGAGAGAAGTGGCCGAGATAGTAGAGTACTTGAAAGATAAAGACGCTTTTCATTCTATGGGTGCCAAATCTCCCAAAGGTATTCTCTTATATGGCCCGCCAGGAAATGGAAAAACCATGTTAGCCAAGGCTATAGCTGGTGAGTGCGGAGTTCCGTTCATAGAGCAGAATGGTGGCAACATCATGGGCAAATTCCTTGGAGAATCCGCTGATGGCATCAAGAAACTATTCAAGACGGCCAGAAAGCTAGCGAAAGAAAAGGGTGGATGCATTATCTTCATAGATGAGATAGACGCTATAGGGGCATCCAGATGGTCTAGAAGCACCATTTCTCATAGCGAAAATCACAGCGCTCTGGACACTCTGCTGGCAGAAATGGACGGCTTCTATCCCAACACAGGTATAGTGGTAGTAGCAGCTACCAATAATGCGGATATTCTGGACCCCGCTCTAGTGCGCCCAGGAAGATTTGATAGAAAGGTATATATCCCTTTGCCCGGTGTACTGGACAGAGAAAAGATACTCAACATATACCTGAAAAAGATTCCATGTGGAGAGGATATAGACGTAAAAGCTTTGGCTCTTATGAGTCCCGGCTTTTCTGGAGCAGATCTATCCAACTGGGTCAATGAAGCGGCCATTCAAGCAGCTAGAGACAAGAGTAAGCAAGTACTTACGCGGCATTTCAGTACCGCTAGAGATATCATACTGGCAGGTCCTTTGAATACCAGTATGAATATCACTGATAAAGAGCTATCTGCCATAGCTTATCACGAGGCAGGACATGCTATAGTGTCGCACTTCACAGGAGGATACGTAGATAAGGTGAGTATTCAGCCTAGAGGAAGAGCTTTGGGTATAACCTTTTCTACTCCTGAGGATATGAATTTGCACACTGAAGAGCATGTTAAAAACCAGCTTATGGTATTGTTGGCGGGTAGAGCTGCAGAAGAGATGTTCGTGAAGTATATATCATCTGGTGCCTCTAATGACTTGGAAAGAGCGTCACAGATGGCTTATAATGCGGTGACACACCTAGGTTTAGGAGATAGAGGTCTATATGTGCCTCAGACTGAAAAAGGGCTGCAAAGCTCGGAAGAATCTGCGGCTAGACTCATAGAAGAATGCTATGAAAAAACCAAAGAGGTGCTGCAGCAACATAAGTATGAAGTAGAGTCCCTTCATGAGGCTCTGATGGCTCATAAGGAAGTGAACTTTAGGGAGTTCATAGTTCAAGACCCCAGAACTGAAGTATAATACACTCTAGCTACTTTCCTCCAGGTATGGTATCATTATGTCAGTACCTACCTGGAGAGTACACCTTGAATCCTACTCTTTCTAAAATAGAAACCATGAGTGCAGATTCTTCACCCATAGATTCGCACATGCTTATCAACAAGGCAGCAGACATCCTTGTGGACAGCATAAAATCCTTTGAGAAAAAACAAGGTTTATCTTTGGAGTGTTTGGTAAAAGAAGCTCCCTCCATTCCATCGGAATCACATAATAGCTCATTCATAGGGCCAGATGGGATGATTGCTAAAGTAGACTTGGCTAACTTTCAGAAGTCTGAAGTTATCACCCAGAGTCGTGCACCATCCGCAAGCTTCAAGACTGCAGAGCAAAAAAACCAATCACAAGGTAGTACTCAGGTAGATAGCGCCAACACCTCCCATACGGAGATAGTCTCTATGCAGGAAAAAGATGCTCTTTTAGAATCTGTAGAATGTCATTCTGGTAGAATTTATCCAGTTTTATATCAAGATGTAAGCTCAGGATTAAGAAATCATCAGAAAAGTCTGGAAGACAACTTGGATTCTACCTACCCTTTTCACGGCCCAGTATATTATGAGCAGATAATGCAAAGTATACAGGAAAGTGCAGAGTTGTGCGTGGACGTGGAAACCAAAAAGCTTACTCCTTGGGCTCCTGCTGCGCACTACGGAATGACCATAAAGATAGGTAATACTATTTCTGCCAAGGACTACTTCAAGATACACGGAGGTGGTTGGAAGTATAGTGGTGGTCTTCGCGTCATAAGCATCGCTACCGATAGGTATGACTGGGCTATAGATGTAGAACTATTCAAAACCGAAGAAGACAAGCAAAAGCTCATGAATATAGTCCAATCCATGTCTGGAAAGGTATGGACTGGACACAATCTACAGTTCGATTATATGTGGCTGAAGCACTTATGTCCTTCAGTTCGCCCTGCTTTTCTTATAGATACCATGCTGATGGCCATAGCTATCAGAGCAGACCTGCCATTTCAGATGCGGAAAATGGTAGCTGACTGTCTGGCAGGAGAAATTGATGATAATGGTCATGCATTGGAGTACTTGAAAGCATACATAGACCAGAAAATGGCGAAAAGGAATAACGCTGCTGAAGGGCTGGATGACGACTCAGACGATGGCGCGCTATCATTGCTGTCTTTGAGTTTATATTATGAAGGCAGTAAGCTGGATAAGGGGTATCAGAAACCGCACAACTGGTGCGTGGAAGTTCTAAGTCATGAACACTTCGAATATTGTTTAGGGGATATCACGATCCCTAAGGTCATAGCCAGAAGAATGTTAGGGCTAAAAGACGACGTTCATGCAGAAAAAATACATAGAATGATACAGGGTGGGAAGAAAAAAATACACCACTCTAACTTTTTGGTTCCTAGTGTGGATGTGGCTTGGCAGCCTGATTTCTCAGAAGCTGAGGTTGTGTCCAAAGTGAATTCTGTACAGCATAAAAATTACAGTGACTACGGCTTCACTACTTACAGAATTTTTGAAAAAGCTGTGCATAATCTAGTGCATATGCAGTGGCGCGGACTCATGTTCTCTACCAAGTATCTGCAGCATTATCAGCAGGAACAGATACATTCCAGAGATGAGCATATGCAAAGTCTTATCGACTTGGATGAAGAAGTTCTGACCATCAAAGATAAGCTTATCAGTGAAGATGCGGGTATGGATGATGAGTTCAAGGAGACCATGGGAAGACTCATCGAGAGACATACTGGAAAAATTCTGGAAAAAGGTAAAAATGGCAAGGTAAAGCTAGGGGCGCAAATCTTGAAAGGGCTGGACGCCAAGAATCCACTCATCAAGCACTACTTGGCTCTTCAAAGAGCTGTCAGTCGTATCAAAAAAATAAAGGAATATTTGCAGGCCACTGACGCATTCATAGAAGGAATGCAAGAAGGTTTTCATGATGTACCTTTGTGGAAGTCTAGAGTGCATTCTTTCATCTCCATTAAAACAGTAACAGGCAGAACAGGAAGTGAAATGCCTAACACTCAGAACCCTGTATCGGATAAGGAGTTTCGATATGGATTCTGCGGTTCTCCTACCTTGAACACCATAGTAAGCCCAGAGTCTGGGGTAGATAAGGTATACACCAACATCCGCACCATAGACAACACTCTGGAGGATGGACGGTGGGAAATGCCTCATCCCGATCTGCTTATCCCCACTCATAGGGATAATAGAATGCTGGCCATCGACTACTCTTCCATTGAGATGCGTATTGCTGCCGCTTTAGGAAAGCGAGCATATAACTCCATGAGTGCCATATGGAGCAAAACGGAAAGAGGGGCTAGACCATTTTGTAAGCAAACTGAGGTTATAGATAAAGAATACACAGCACTGTTGGAGTCCAGAATGAACTGGATATTCAGAAACGAGGCCATACAAGATGCTTTCATGGATAACCAAGTTCCTGCTCACTGGCCCAAAGAGCGTCCCAGGATGATGGAAGGTGCTACCATAGAAGACTTTGCTTTTTGGTATGCCCGCAGATTGCTGGAGCTGAAAATAAAGATAGAGTCTGAGCATAAAGGCATTCTTATGCTGCCGGATGCTTATAAAAACAACATAGACCCGCACTTGCTAACAGGACTGTCCATTCGTCAAAGAAAAAGCAATAGGCTGGACATAGACGAGCCCATCTATGACTATCTGCTGCGCATAAGCTCTGATGGGAGTAAGGTCAAAGAGTTGAAGGAGATCATAGGGCTGGAGCGTAAGGCAGCCAAGGCTGAAAACTTTGGTCTATTATACGGAATGTCTGCGGATAAGTTGTGGAGATACGGTGCTATTCAGTTCGGTCTGGATTGGACTCACGAAGAGGCCGATATCGACCGTGACGCGTGGTTCGATATGTATGCAGAGATTTCTTTGTGGCACTTGGTCACTGAGATGACTGCCAAGGTCAAGTGTAACATATATGATGGTAACAACCATATGCGCAATAAAGAGAATGCTGGAGGTCACTTCTTGCAATCCACTACTCTTACAGGTCGCATGGTGTTTGCTGATAAAATTAACAAGATTCTCAACTATCAGGATCAGGGAACAGGTGCCGAAATAGCACTACATGCCATAGGAAAGCTAAGTGATGAAAAGGTATCCTTTCAAAATCAGTCTTTTAAACTGTCAGACCTATTGGTCAACTTCGTACACGATGAGATGGTACTAGACTTCCCAGTACTAGGAGACACGGAAGCAGAGCAGAAAGCGTGGGAGAAGATGATACACGACCGGGTAGAAAAGTGCATGGTAGACTCCGCACAGGAACTGGTAGGTGATAAGTATGACATTCAGTTCACTGTAGAGGGTGAAATAGGCGACTACTGGATACACTAAATCACTTATATACTAGTATGATGCTTCTAGGCATCTATCATAATATGAAGATTACATAGATGATTCTTGTCTATGGAGCATCTATGTGCGTAACATGTATGCTCCATGAAGTATGAGAGGCCATTCACATTCTTAGTATCATGCGTCATCTAAAAAGTGCATACATCCCTAGAAACTCTAGTGTTTATGTTCTTTCTCGCCATCTCATATTCATATAGAGTGCTGTATACTGACATATAACGACTGTGGTATTATTATCTCAATGCCTTCCAATTCTATACAAGAGTGGCTTAGCGAGAGTGGCTTGGATGACATTCCAAGCAACTACAGAGAAGCTACGTCTCAAGACCTACTACTGTTTCCTGGCTCCAAGAAGCCTGCAGTAGTCATAGAATACTTAGGTTTGGATGGAAAAGCCATCATGGAGGACGGGGTAGTCTATAGAAGACTACGACTTCTATCCAAGTCCGATGCCAGATACCTAAGCATGCCTGGGTTTGGCTCTCATGTATATGTTTCTACATACTTTGCATCATGTGTTCAGGATGGAAAGCTGGAGTACTTGGTCATAACTGAGGGCGAAAAGAAAGCTGATAAGGCTTGTCTATCGGGCATTCCTACCATAGCCATACCCGGCATAACCATGTGGGCTGATGACATCCACAGGGCTCAGGAAAAAGAAAAGTACATGAAGGAGCATCCCGATGCTGAGTCTGGTCCACCTCTCTCTTTTCAGACCCCTGTGCATCGAGAGATACTGAACATTATAAAAGCTTATAATGTGAAGAAAGTGGTAGTGCTGATGGATAGTGATGGCTATCCCATGGATTTGTCCGCGCTTCCTCTGCACATGAAGGATCAAGTGTATCCTGTGCATTACTTGGGAAGAAAATGTGGCGTTCTCAATCGAGACGTATGGCGACAGTGCGGTCTTTTGGCACAGGCCTTGAGTTTTCAGACCACTGCCAAGGTGTACCACACCTTTTGTCCTCCGTATGTAGAACTGCATGAGGTAGATAAGAAGCGGCAAGTAGTAAAAGACCCCAATGCAGGGAAGGTTATTCGCAAGAATGGCTTGGACGACTGGATAGTAAGAGATGGTCATGATACCGTGTACCATCACATCCTGTCTTTCATGAAGTCCAGCAAGCCCATGGTGCCTCCCAAGGTGCATGAGCATAAGAACTTAGGATACATTCCTGTGGGTATCCGAAACGGAACCCATTTGGTGGTTTGGAATGAACAGACTCAAAGTTTGCATATAGAGGCTATCAAAAGCATAACCACGGCAGCGGCCATCATCAACATGGTAGGCTCTGACACTGCCATAAAGCGTTGGGGTAAAGTGCATCCTGAAACCGAAGAAGTATCCATAAAGGTCGTGCAAGCCTTGCGCGATATAGAGAAAGAGTGCAGCAGCATGGGTGTGTGGGACCACGAAAGCAATGAAATAGGTGCTGGTGTGTGGGAGATAGATAACACACTAGTCATCAATGGAAAAAAAGAAGTCTGTGCCATACATGACGATGAAGTGCAAGTTCTGCCTAGATGTGAACTGGGAAGAAAGATTATTTACACTTCCAGGCCTAAGGCTCCTGAAATTTTCAAAGAAGGCATTCATGTGGATGACTTCAGAAGAGTGCTGAGCAACGTTGAGTCATGGAACTGGACCAATCCGGTAGAGCCTTTTTTGTATGTAGGCTGGTTGCTGATGCAGTCCTATTTGGGGTGTTTGGACAAGAGGCCTCACATGTTCATTACAGGTGAGTCTGGCTCTGGTAAAAGTAGTCTTTTGGATTTTAGTGCAGACTTTCTGGCGGACATCTGTTTTTATGTGCCTGATGGTAGTCAGACTTCATCGGCTGGTCTAAAGCAGAAGTTGAAGTCTGATGCTTTAACCCTTATTTTGGATGAGCTGGAACCCGGTAACGGATTAAGTCACGAAGGCAAGAAGCGACAGGAAGCTCTCATTAGCATTATGCGACTACTGCGTTCAGCCTATAATATTAGCTCCAGTACTGGTGATAAGGCAGAGCGCATAGGGTCTATCAAGGGTTCTGCGTCAGGGGAGTCGGTAGAGTACTCTACCAAGACTTCAGTACTTATGGCAGGCATAGCTGTCAGTGACTTGGAACAGGCTGATGCCAACCGCATGCTTATACTGCACTTGAAGCCAGTAGACAAGGCCAACAGACTGGTAGAGATAGATAATATTCACATAATTGGAAGAAAGGCTCGCTGGACCATGTGGACCAACTGGCACAAGTTCCAGCACAATTTATCAGTGGTGCACCAGTACATAGTAAGAAGCTTTCACATAGACCAGAGATTAGGCTGGACTTTGGGAACGCCTATAGCGGCGTCCATCACCATGTTACAGGTACTGGGTTTGATGGAGGACACTGATGATAAGGCCAGAGGAGTAGCTCATAAAATAGTGTCCGAGTACAGCGGTATTACTGGAACCGATGTCACTCCCGACCATGTTAAACTACTGGATAAGCTGTTGAGCTTGGCTATTCCTGTAGAATGCAAGGTGATAACAGATAACGGAGAGCATGTGTCTAGGGAAAATGCCACTATATTCGAGATTTTGAAGGAAGAGTTGACTGAAGGTGTTACCAAGGATACATGGATAGGCGGATGTGGTGGCAGAGCACTACATCAAAGAGGTATGACTGCCAAGGTGGTGTTCCAGAACGGTATTCCACATTATGAGTTGTTCATAGCCAGTAAGCACAGTGGAATAGACTATATAGCCAAGAGGCTGGGAGTTCCTTCTTTGTATAACATGATGACTAGAATAGACAACAGCTATACCGCTGTAGCGCGAGTGGATGGAGGAAGACAAGTGCGCGGGGTTTGGGTGCCTATAGACAACTTCATGCTGGACATAGAAGTTCGAGCTTTTCAGCCTGAATATGAGAAGCCTGAGGGATTACATGTCACACATTGAAGATAGTGAAGAGTTGGAGAGTTATAGTGAAATATCTACCCATATGCTTCCTGCGCTGCGCTCACAAGCCATCCAGCTCAGTGAAGAAGAAGATGTTATGTATAGCTCGCAGTGGTACCACTATCAAGAGAAGCGGGTAGCGGAGATTCTATATAAGGCTGTTATTCCGTACATAGTGTACTGGTCATACAAGCTATCCGGGTACGGGATTCCTACTGAAGATTTAGTGCAACAGGGTAGCTTAGGCTTCATGAAAGCCCTACAAAGCTTTGATTATCACAAGCACAAAAGAGTCACTTTATATGCTCTGCCTTTCATAAAAGGAGAGATGTATCAGTATGCCATGCAGCACTATGGAATAGTGAAAATAGCGACATCTCGTGACCATAGAAAAATGTTTTTCCAGCTAAAACACCTAACAGATGACCAATCCAGCCATGGAGAAACACCTCACATAGACGCTGCAGCTGCAGAAGATATGCGCACCCGACTGGAAAGTCGTAACTGGGTCTCGTTAGACGAAGTAGAGGAATTACCTGTAGAGGAAGAGGCGGACCATATGAGTCACAAAGCCATAGAAAAAGTTTTGCCACACTTGAACTATAAAGAAAGAGTAGTGCTGGAAACTAGAATGTTGTCGGATGAGCCTGTCTCCCTACGCGATACCGCTGAGTTTTTAGGAATGTCTCCAGAAGGGGTGAGAGTGGTAGAGAGAAAAGTTCAAGGAAAGATTAAGAAATATGCTACGAAATATATCTGATGTCAGTGTGTTTTCTCTGTTATATAGTACTATAGTATCAGGAGATTACCATGTCTATCGATAGGTACGAAGAGAGGCTTCCTGCCCCGTATTCAGATGAAGAGCAGCGGATAGCTCAGGATGTTTACCGCCGAGCTATGCAGAAGTTTCCCAAGCCACACAGTATATCCGCAGACATAGATAAACTTAGCCATATGTCACGAGTTTCCAAGGAAAGAATATCTGAAATCATAAAAAACTCCGATGCATTTTTTGTGAAAGAAGATCACATAGTAGTTCTACGCACTAGCGTAGTCATTAGAATGTGCATATGGACTGCTTTGTGTATATCTCTTTTAGGAGAAAAACAGTATCTTCTTTCCCTAATAAGCTGGGGGTTCTTCATGCTGGAATGGGCTTGATATACTATGGTAAAAGCTGTAAAGTGACTACATTTATGGAGGAATACAGACGACCATGAGAAAGATGTATGATGTATTGGATATGGAGACGGAGTGGCTTTCAGTCTCATACCCTGATTGTTACGATGTCAATAATCACTTGGATCGCATAGAGATTGCTTGGAAGAAAATAGATGGAACCACTATCGAAGTAAAAGGAGGCATCTCCAAGGTAGAGGTCAGCACTCTCAATCCTGAGGGTGTTCGAGTGGTGCATAAAATTTTCATTCCTGAGAAAAGTGACTTTCAACAGGTATGTGAATACTTGAAGGAAGTACTACGTGAAGATAGCTTCGATCACAGTCTTATAAGCTCTTTCTCGGATAGGTAGTCGGCTTATACCCAACAGACAGGTGTACAGTTGAACAGGTAGTAACCAGCTGCTATGTCTCATATCTAAGTTGACTACGCAGAACGACTACGATATAATAATGACTAGTAAGCTGGAAGAGGGTACTACCATGAAATCGAACAAAGGGGCAAAAGGTATGGAAGTTCAAGAACTATTGACAGGCTTTAATGAAAAAGAACTTAAAGCTACTTTAGATAAAATATCTGAAGTAGGTTCTGATTTGAAATATGTTGAACAGCTATTGAATGCTGTCAAGTATCAAGCCAAAAAGCACGCAGAAACTATTAGGTACATGTCTGAAGGTGCCATACACAGCTTGGTGGACTCATTTAAAGTAGTAGAGGAAGTCTATGGACAGCCGTCCTATGTAGACACTAATAACAATAAAATTCCCAAAGAGTATGAGTCGATGGTACAAGCAACCAATAAGGTCATCAATGACATTTATAAAAACGAAAAAGATTACTCTCAACAGATATTTGCCATAGATGTCGTACTTAGAGATGTGAGAGAAGCAGTAAAAAATCTGGAGAACGATATAGTATCTCAAGAAAAACTAAAAACCTTACAGAATGTGATAGAAGTATTAGGGAAAGGTGCTGCGGTGGCTATGCTGAGATATGCTATTGAAAATGCTAATGAAGCTAGTAAAAAGCTCGATAGCTACGCGATGACATTACAAAAAGCAGTGAATTTGCAGGAACAAATTAAAAAGACAGAGTTCAATAATCTAGTTGCAGACTATCCTGGCATGAGACCATGAGGTTCACAAGTGAGCTTTAACATTCAGGAAGAACTAGAGAGTTCCTTAAAGATCATAGAGAAGTATCAGAAAGAGTACGATAGTTTACCTCTGTTTTTGAAAAAAGCTAGTGATATAATGTCTGCCAACTGTGACGAGGATCTGCAGTACTATATAGATAAGCATGCCAGTGATGACGAAGACGTGCAGGATATGTTACAGGCTGCTATAGATATAGCTCAGAGTAAAATTCATAAAACTCCTATAAATGATATGAACGCTGCTTTGAAACTTAAGAATACCTTTGAGCAGGCTGGGCAGATGCGTATAGCAGGCATTATGGGAAGAATCATAGATAGGTCACATGAGCACTCATTAGAAAAAACTCTGGAAGTATAATACTGTCGTAGCTAAAATAGAATCTGTGTGATACCATAGCTAAAAGGAGAATTTTTAGTGGCAGAGTATCTAGATAAAAATGCTATTATTCCTTGGTTGGGCGGAAAAAGCCCTATCAAGGACAAACTTATTGCTCTCATGCCTGAAACACGAGTATATGTGGAACCTTTCGGCGGAGCAGCCAATGTCATACTTTCCAAGGGACCATCACCAGTGGATGTGTATAATGACATGAATCCCTACTTGGTGAGCCTGTTTAGGACTGTAAAAGACTATAACAAGCTGCAGGAGTTCATAGATCATATTCAGAGACAACAATACTCCAGAGATGCCAAGAAGATAGCTAGAGCCAGACTGTTTTCGGATAAACCACTATCCGAGATGGAAATGGCTGTAAACTTCTATGTGGCTCAGCATCAAGGCTTTTCTGGAACTGGAAGTTTTGAGAAGGGCGACTCGTGGGGCATATCCTTGGATACTTCCATACCTAGAAAGTGGGTGAGAGGCGACTATGCATTATTGGACTTTCACGAGCGTCTAAAAAACGTCATAGTAGAGCACATGGATGCGGTAGAGGTCATAAAAAAGTATCAAAGCAAGGATGCCTTAATATACTTGGATCCACCATATGTTCCTTCCACTAGATCTACTAGTGGTACGGCACAGTATGACGTAGACTACACTTACGAGCAGCATGAGGAACTACTGAGTGTTCTGCTAAAGTGTCCGTCACAAATTATTATCTCAGGTTATCCTAATGAGCTTTATGATGATACTCTACTTTCCAAGGGATGGGAGAAGAGATCTTGGAAAGTCACCAACTCTGCGGTAGTCAGAACTAGAAGCCAAAGCAGCAAAGTGGGACAACTGAAAGGTGGTCAGGAAGAGTGCATATGGATAAGTCCCAATACTATGCTGATGCAGTCAGAGCTGGAATTCGATGAAGTTATGGGCATGTAAAAGGACATACTATGATAGCAGGTAAAGAGCTTAAAAAAGAGTTGGACAACATGCTGCTGCAAGTATATGAAAGTACGTCCTTGAGACTATACAATGGCGAGAATCTCATAGTACTATCTCATTACTACGACAGAGCCAAATCGGTAACTGTACTGGATAGTCATAACACTGCAGCACAATTACTATTGGTACTCAATGACCCCAAGTCATACTCAAAACTAGTGGATAACATCATCCAAGAAAAGGATGCGCCTGATACCACAGTCCCATATCTCAGAATGCATAAGCTGTGGGACTTGTATATGAGCTTCTATAATAAAGAAAAAAGAGGCAATGTAAGTAAAAGGTGGGATCGTGACGAAGCCATTCAATATGCTCACGATACTATCGCTCCTGACTGGAATCCTTCCCATGGAGAAAAGTCAGCGGAAAAACTCATGCAGACCATGCTGCACTACAGTACACAAAACCTGACCCATTTACTGGTTCATAATTGGGATATTATGCCCACGGAGTTTCCTGAAGAGCATTTGCATCTCTCTGGAAGTAAGTATAAAGACCCCGTTAAAAATGAAGTGCACGAGAAGATTATGTGCTGGCAGAGTAGGCTACGTTGCATGTATGTAGACTCTTGCGATGATGTCATGGAGTACACCAAGCGCTGGGATAAGGATAATGCTTCATCGGCGGCTGTGCTTCACTCCCAAAATATCACCCATGGTGACTGGGAACCTTGGAAAACATATGTGCAAAAAGAGCCTTTAGGTTCATTCTATGTAGCTATTCATGAAGAAGTAGCTCCTTGGTGGGGTAGAACTTATAATAGTAACTCCAAAGGAGATTTTCATCAATTGCAGTTTAATGTTGAACCAGAAGAGCAAACATCATTGTTTATAGGATACTGAGGTGATCTTATGAGAAAACTTACTCTGTTGGCATGTCTTTGTATGTGTGTATCTTCTCCCGCATGGGCTCAAGTAGATACACAGCAACTCAATAGTGAATACGGGCCTAACTCTATACGACTCAACCCCAACTCTGACATAGATGAGCCACAAAAAATAAAGTTCTATGAAAAAATGGATGCCAAAGTAGCTTCTGTTAGTGTATCCAACCTATTCTACATATACTATAATACTCCTATAGGTAAGGTCATACCTACGGAAAATGCTTTTACCATAAAAGCATGGAGTGCTATAGAGCGGGTCATGCAAGATGACTGGACTAATCCCAAGTACCGAGTTCAAAAAGTACAAGTCGGCCAAGTGGATGTCATAAAAAGTGGCATATCCAGATTCACTGTAACGGGTCAGGTGCAACTAATATTTGGCCCCAATAGTGAGATGACCTTGAATTTTACAGAGGTTATTAGCAACAAAATCGGAAAGCCCGTCATAGAGCAGATAGTGTTAAAGAAGGGGTCATAGGGTCATACAAGCCTGTTCACTGTGCTGCTTATTGTAGCGCTCTTCCACTCTGTGGGCCAAAGTAGTAACCCTATCTCTCTGCTTGGTAGAGCATGACATCTTCCAAATAGACTCTTCTGATATGATATGTACACCATTTTTGGCTCTGGTAACTCCAGTGTATACCATATTCAAGTTCACAAAGAGACTGCTTTTGGGTATAACCAGTACTACACTACCGAACTGACTTCCCTGAGACTTGTGAATAGAGATACAATATGCTAAGTCTAATTTCTTTATATCTTCTTTTTCGTATGCCACCACTCTATTGTCCTCAAAACGTACTATTACTTTTTCTTGGATTATACCAGTAATGCGACCCATCTCACCGTTGAATACCCTGAGATTGTAGTCATTATCAGTCTGAATAACTTTATCTCCTACTCGAAACTTATGAGGAGAATCTTCCGAATCATTAGATGGATTGAACTTCTCACGCAGATGTTTGTTGAGCGATCTTACTCCTAGGTCGCCTTCATTCAAAGGACAAAGAACCTGCAAGTCCTCATGACTATCTTTATAGTGCTGAAAAATGTAGTCGGCTACCGACTCCGCTATGGATGTGCCGTGAGTACTAACACCTCTAATGGAACAAAACTGCACTCCCTCATAATCTGAAACAGGCTGAATCTTTCCATGTATAATATCATCTCCTAAAGAATGCACTCCAGAGCCATGTTGCGCTCTGTGCATGAATGTTAACTCAGCAGTGGGAACTACCTCTGAGCGCATTAAATCTCGTAAAACCATGCCTGGCTGTATAGGTGGTAGCTGATCTTTATCTCCTATAAGAGTCATGCGTAACTCACAATTAGGTGGAGAATGCTTGATCAATTTAATAAAAAAGCTACTAGCAAGATCGGTATCCAGCATGGAAGACTCATCCATAAAAATCCACAGTTTAGGATGAGACATCACTTTTTCATCCTGCATTAGACCCATAAGTCTATGAATAGTATAGCTTTCTATTCCAGTAGATTCATAAAGACGCTGTGCAGCACGTCCAGTAGGAGCACACATGATGAGCTCGTAACCACTTTCTTCAGCCGCTTCAGCTATGGTTTTAACCATAGTAGTTTTTCCTCTACCGGGTCCACCTATAAGCAGAGATATGGGAGAACGAGCCATTATGTCCAGAGCCTGCTTTTGTGATGGGTCTAGCTGAAAAGCTGATGGTTGCTTCCAATGTACTACAGGTACCGACTGTGATAATAGCTGATTGACGAACTTGCTGATAACCTCTTCTCTCATATCCAAAGAACGATGGGTCACAAACTCCCTACTGTGCATGAAGTAGGACCTAAACTCACTGTCTTTGACCTTGTTTTGAGTGAACTTCATAAAAAACTGTTCCAGACTTTTGGTGGTGATATTGAGAATATCTGAAGATTCCTTTATGAGCTGTTCTTTGTCTATGCAAGTATCGCCTTTATCTATGGCCTTATTGAGCACATACTGCATGCCAGCGTAAACCCTTCCTACAAAGCCATCGCCTACCTGCTTGGAAACTACACTGTCTATCTTCAAGAAAGATATGCCAGGGACATAAGAGAGAATGTATGGGTTTTTTCTTATGTTGGTCATGGTCTCATCCACAGTCCATCCTCTTTTGACCGTAATGCACGAATATACATCTTTGGCGTACTTTTCTGGAACTTGATATTCGTTAATAAGATTGCTGATGTCTAATACGGCTCTATATTGAAACCATGCTTCTTTTAGAGATGTGAGATACGAAGAACTAATGCCATCTACAGGTGTAACTTCCTGTTTAGCGAAGTATGTTATCCAGTCCACACCTGAGGCTTCCATGTTGTCTGCCAAAGTTTTACTTTCAGAAGCTGAAATGAATCCTAAAGCTCCATTCCTAACCCATTCTATGATGCCTTCGTTACTTAACGGTATGAACTCTATGGCCGAATCAGTTTTGCATATAGGTGTACCGTCCTTGTCTTCCTCCCACTTACCATCTATGCGCAAACGCAAGCCTTTGTAAGGGTCTTTCAAGCCCTCAGCTTTGACTTTAACAGTTTCAGAACCGTCTGAAGTAATTAAAGTGAAAATAGAAAATGGCTGATCTCTGGAGTCATCATAATAAATGACTTTGGATACCTGACCCTCTAGACGAACTTTAGACTTTAATTTCTTTTGCATGTGTACTCCTTTACACATATTATAATAAGTATAAGAAAAGAACAAGTGTCTTTATTGACTTCATGAAAAAAAGAAGGCCATACTTCCATTAAGGAGAGATGTACATGGATATAACCGAACTATTGAACTTTGCTATAAACTCAAAAGCTTCAGACTTGCATATATCTGCAGGTATGCCACCCATTGTAAGAATTAACGGGGACATGAAAAAAATCAATATTCCTCCGTTATCCAAAGAAATGACTCAAGACATGATATACGATATCATGAATGATAAGCAAAGAAAAACCTTCGAAGAAAATTTAGAAACAGACTTCGCCATAGAACTATCGGGAGTAAGTCGCTTTCGTGTGAACGCTTTCATACAGGATAGAGGCATGGCAGCCGTATTCAGAGCCATTCCTGCCAAGGTACTAACCTTGGAGGACTTGAATGCTCCGGCGATTTTCAAGGATATAGTCAGCGTACCTAGAGGTCTTATCTTGGTGACAGGTCCCACAGGATCAGGTAAGTCTACTACTCTAGCGGCCATGATAGACTATATCAACAGCCATAAAGAAGAGCACATCATCACCATAGAAGACCCTATCGAATTCCTGCACACATCGAAGCGATCTCTCATTAACCAGAGAGAGCTAAGTACTCACACTCTGTCATTCTCCAACGCCCTACGTTCAGCCTTGAGAGAAGACCCAGATATAATTCTAGTGGGTGAGTTGCGCGACATAGAAACCATGCGACTGGCTATGACAGCAGCTGAAACAGGTCACTTGGTACTGGCCACCCTGCACACCAGCTCGGCTCCCAAAACCATAGACCGTATAGTAGACTCTTTTCCTGGGTCCGAAAAGGATATGGTGAGATCTATGTTGTCAGAGTCTTTGAGAGCTGTGATATCACAAACACTCATAAAAACAGCCGATGGAAAGAGACGTGTAGCGGCACATGAAATCATGATTGGAGTGCCAGCTATAAGAAACCTCATAAGAGAAAACAAAATCGCGCAGATGATATCGGTCATACAAACCGGACAGGTACACGGCATGAAAACCTTGGACCAGAATCTCATAGAACTGGTGAGAGCTCATGTTATAGCCAAGGAAGATGCCTTGAATAAAGCGCAGAATCGTGAAGCAGTGCAGAACGCAGTATAAGATTCAACAGTAATTATATCTATCCCACATACATCACGTATACATGAATATTATATGTGATGTATGTGGGATAGCAGTAAGTACTTCTAATCTATTCTTTTTCTGGCGAGTGCTCTATTATGGAAGTACTCGACAAAGGTCCTATGATATTGGTGAATGACTTACTGATAAGGCACTCTATGGTACGCACTTTGGACTGGGTTTCCATATCCAGATTCATGCGAAGCTGCACTATCCCCTCCAATAGTTTTTTTATCTCAGCCTGCAAGTATACTATGTCTTCAAGATTGCGGGCTTTATCTTCTTCTAGCTGAGCTTTCTCCCTTATAAGGCTTTCGGATCCTGAAAAAGCCTTTATTAAAGACGATCTAGCATCTCTTTGTTGAATTTTCGATTCTACTTCTCGAAGCTGTCTGCATATTTCCCTGTGAAGCTTCAGCTTATCCCTGATGGCATTTTCGGCTGCGTTTACCTTAACCAAATCTTTAGTGACTTTTTCAAAAGTACTTTTGTGCTTGGAAGTAAAATCTTTCCACAGATCCATAGCTGCAGAATCTCCGCTTTCGCGCACGTATGAACCCACTGCCAACATCAAATCAGCTCTGGCGCTAAAAATTCTTAACTCATTTCTAGCAATATGACTGTTAGGAACAGTCTTGGCTAATCCAGACATACTATCCTCCAATGTTATGTCATGGAGTATCACATAATACACTTGGAAAAACTACATATTCTTATATCTTTGTAAAACTAATGAGTCTCATTCTGGATAACAAAGGTCTAGCTACATACACCAGTAAAGCAGAGTCTATAAGTGCTGTAAGTGGTACTTGAAAAAGACCATCATGCCAACCAGCCGCTCCTATTCCACAATACCAGTACCTAGACCAATCAGCTGCTACACAGCCAAAGTAAGCATCGGGAATAACAGAACTTATAAAAGCACCTACATAAGCATCCATGATATTCAAGTCATCATCTAAGAACACGAATAAAGGCCAAAGAATATCTGGAACCGCTATCATATGTAAACTGTCATTTATCCATTTATGCGTTATAAACCCATATATTACGGATATACTCACCAAGACGAGGAGGTGAAACCCATGCTTTTTCCAGTGAGATGCAGTTTTTTCATAAAAGATATATAACACAGATATTAGGAAAGGAATGCCAAAACCAATGCCGCTGGGACCTGAAAGAAATACTATAGGTGCCCAACTCAACAGTTTCAAATACTCTATGTATAAGAAAAAAGATATGCTATGATGATAGTGTACCATGTGTCACCATATTAATAAGAGCCATACGAGTAAGTCAACTAAAGACGTTCTTGACAAACAGTAGACTTCTATATAAGATACCCAGTATATTGGGAGCTCTATATATGAAAAAAGCATTCACTATATTATTTTTAACTCTTTTACTCATACCGAGTATAAGCTTTGCATCCACAGGACTTCCAGGCCTTCCTGTACATCCAAATACAGACTTATCTATAAAGCTATTGGACATGATTCTAGGAAATGACTGGTACTCATGGATTAGTGGAAAAGGAGGCGGTGGAGGACCTGAGTCGGCCTTAGCTGCCATGTTTGGTGTATACGATAAAGTAGTACTCACCATAATAGTTATCATAGTGACATACACCTACGGGGTAGGTATAGCCGATACAGCACATACGGGTAAATCCTTTGGAGAAAAGTACTCCACTCTATGGACACCCATAAGACAGGTAGGTGCTGTAGCAGCTCTTATACCTCTTCCTGGTCTGGGTGGAATCTCCTTGGGAACAGGTATTATAGCTTGGATTATTATGGCATCTGTCGGACTGGCCAATGCAGTATGGGATGCTGGTGTAAACTACATGGTTAGTAATGGTGGTGGAATATCACCTATATCTGCGACCGGATACACCGTGCCCGCTGGAGTCGTACAGGGCGCAATCAAGATGGGAGTGGACTACGCAGGACTCACCATACCAGTAGCAGACGGTGGACCTGGACTTACATCTAGCGGATTTTCATGCAACATCAACCCAGGAAACGGTAAAAACTCTAAAGTAACATGTGGATTTGCGCCATTTTATAATGCACAAGGGGTTATGATTCCAGGCAACCTGGGTACTGTATCTGCAAACTGCATATCCAATGAAGTAGACGGGAAAATGATAAGTGACTGCGGACAGATAAGCGGTGCCTTATCGACCTTCGTAGGAACTGTTATGAACGATGTGGCCCAAGCTGTATATAGTAGAGGTGCTTCAGGGTCTCTTGGCTCCAACTTTACTAATGAGATTATTCAAGCAGAAAAAGCTTATGACCAGACTACAGCTTCTGCTGTAACCAGTGTTTTATCCCAAATTAAGTCTTCAACTCAAACTGGTCTAAATAAATTCAAAAATACAACCGAAGCTGCTGGTTGGGCTAGTGCTGGCATGTTCTACTATGAAATAGGCAGCTACAATCTAGCTTACCAAAAAGCTACTGAGGTAACCCCGTCGTATTCTAGTGGCAACAGTTCTCTACTGGCTTTGGTACCCAACATATCCCAAAGCGTGTACACTGCGGCAGCCAAAGACGTAGATCAGGCTATGAATGCCGTAGATCGCTCTGGACTTGAGCAGGCAGCCAACCAATACACTACTCAGGGCACTGCTACGCAGGTAGGAACCAATAAAAGCACTGGAGCTATAGCTAGAATTATGCACTGGGCAGAAGGAATGTCTACTATGGTGAGTAATGCTCTTAAGAGCGCTATAGTCGGCATCCTGGGCACTCCAGGATCTGGTTCCAGCTCCATGAACCCTATAGACCCTATCGTGCAGTTGCAGCATTTGGGTGACGTATTAGTGTATACGGCTTCTGTTCTAGTAACATCTTACTTGGTCATAAGAGTGGGTGCGGCAGCAGCAGGCGGTGCTTCACAAGGGCTTTCCGGTATTCCCTTGATAGGATGGATTGCGGCACCTCTAGGAGAAGCTGCGTCCAAGGCAATATCATCTGGACTTAAGACCATATTCGTATTTTTGGCGGCAACGGTCTTTACCCTACTCATAGAAGGATTCATTTTAGCATTCTACCTGCCTGTAGCTCCTGCTATAATGTATGGATTCGGAGTCATTAAGTGGCTCATACAGTGCATGGAGGCCATTATAGCTACACCTATATGGCTAGGTATGCACGCTATGCCTACAGGTCATGGATTCATAGGTGACAAAGCAGTTTCTGGATACAGAATATTCTTTGCTACACTGTTGACTCCTGTATTCATGGTATTCGCTTTATTCGTCTCTCTGACCATGATGTCAGCTGCCATTTATTTCATGGCGCTATCTTTCAAAGTAGCATTCTATTCGGCAAACTCAGGAATAGCCACGATTCCTAGCGTGTTGGCAGAGCTGGTTATACTGGGTGTATTGGCCTTTGGAGTAGCCAACATGATGGTGAAGCTCATAAGCAGATTACCGCAGCAGATTAACTCCTTCTTCGATCTGAACACCACCAGTGACGGCGGAAAAGAGGAGTTCGTGGCTGCAGGTGGAGCGGTGGTTTCCGGCGGAAGAACGCATGGTTCTGCTATATCTGGCGGATCTAATGCCGTGAAACAGCACAGGGCGGCTAAAGTCAATGCCGAAAAAGAAAAAGAAAGAGCGGAGATTGAAAAGCAAAGACATTCAGAAATAGTCAATGCTATTTCAGGAAAAGGTGGTTCGGACGACAGCCCAGGACTGGGATGATAATTGAAAGTATACTATAGTGCGGGAAAGTACAGGCAGATGGTGGTACTGTCTGTACTGAACGCAACACATACTTAGGAGCTTTTTATGTTAGGGTACATACTCACAAGAGGTGCTCGCAGCAAAAAAAGCAAGCTGCAGTCTCAGATAGATGAATTAAGAGAAAAAAGGTCTGACTCCGAAGTTCAGGTACTGAAGGAAGCAGCTACCATGACGGCTCTCATTAAGACATCTTTACTGGTACTTCGAAGGCAAAAAGAAGGCCTTCCAGATTTACCAATGAATGCCATGAAAATGGCAGTAGCTTCTACTTATCAAAGTGTACTGAGAGAAAAGTCTGCCTTTAAATATAAGTTCAAGAGATACAACGCTAATAAAATTGTAAACTCTAATGCTTATATGCATAGGAAGAAAGACATCGAAGAGGAGGATGTACTATGTGGGGCGATGAAGTAAGTAATGTAGAGCAGACTTTGTTTAGCAAAGACGCCTATTACTATCAAAGAAATTCTCAGTTAGCTGCGGACTTGACTACTTCTATATTCGGTTCTATAGACAGAACCGCTGATAAAGTAGAAGATGCCTATAAAGACGTAGCTGAAGCTCAAAAGCTACTGGAACGCATACAGTACGCTATGACCTGCGATAAGATTAACTCAGAGGCAGCGAGGCTTATCAATAAAGTTCTGGCTTATACCTTAATCAACGGCGAGCGTTTAGCGTATATTCCGGCCAATAATGAACAAGAAATGCTACGATGCGTAGAGTCTATCATGTGGAACAATAAATCAGAACTGGAAAAGTCTTTAAGTACCAGTATAGAAACTCAAGAGTTTCAATCTTGGGTGAAGGTTATTGAGTCCTATTCTGATGCTATACCCATATTGACATCTATGTTTCATGGAATACAAGAGTCTTATAAAGAGGATCAACTTCATTTGTACAAAGACCTTAGAAATAAGTGCGTAGAAAAAGCCATGGAAGTCAATACTAGCTGTGATGATGTACATGAGCCTCC
>ERZ1669250.79-NODE-79-length-50560-cov-7.859638_pt1 | contig 50560 bp, 58 predicted proteins | sample MGYA00579295_ERZ1669250 | MGnify/ENA primary metagenome ERZ1669250 (study PRJEB41166, sample SAMN08046056) | hot springs metagenome | biome: hot spring; feature: acid hot spring; material: thermophilic sediment; isolation source: thermophilic sediment from acid hot...
GAACATGGTCGCCTGAAGTCCTGTAAAGCTCCCTCACATTCTTCATGCTTTTCAGAAAAGAGATTGCATCTATGAGATAATCAGGCTTTACATCTAGGCCCAGTATTATTTCCTGCATGCCCATAAACTTGTACCTTAGCCTGTATTTCTTGTCTACTATGATTTTCTTCTCCTCAAGCTTGTTCATATGGTTCCTTATTGTTGCTATCGATATTCTGAGCTTTTTTGAAATATCCTCTAGCTTCTTTCCCTCCTCTAGCTCCCTTATTATTTGCATATCAATCTCTTCCATATTAATCATTTAGCTAATTTTTTTACTATTTTATTTAAATAAATTATAAAAAGAAAAAAATATTTAAGCATTTATGTTAAAATAAGATATGGTGATACAATGGAAATAGGAGCAAAAGTACCTGAATTTACCGCAAGGACTTATTTCCCAAAAGAGGACAAGATAGCGCAACTTAAGATACCTGTCGCAGGAAAGTGGAATGTAATAACCTTTCATCCTGGGGACTTCACTTTCGTATGTGCAACAGACATAGAGGCATTTGGTGCCATGCAGAGCAAGTTCGAGGAGAACAATGCCGTCGTATTGGCGGTGAGCACTGACAGCATCTTTGCGCATAGGGTGTGGCATCAGACATCGCCAAGGGTGGGCAAGACAAACATACCGCTTGTTGAGGACTTGAACAAGACAATTGCAGCAGGCTATGGGTTCCTAAGCAGTGGCGGCTCCGCAAGGAGAGGAGTGGTAATAATAGATCCAGAGGGGAATCTGCAGTATTATGCAGTCTTCAACGATGCGCTTGGAAAGGATGTGAAGCACATCTACAATGCATTCCTAGGTCTTAAGAGCATACATGACGCGCCAAAAGAAGAAGGAAAGATGAGCGCTATACCAGCAAACTGGGAGCCAGGAAAGCCTATGCTAGTAGTGGATACAACAAAAGACATAGGTAAGCTCTGATTATTTTATTTCTTTTCTTTTTCCAGCCTTTCTACTCTTTTTTCTATTCCTATTAAAAGATCTATTATAAATCCGGCTATTACAGAAAGAACGCCTGTTATGAAAAGCATGAATGCTATAAGCGATCTTCCTATAAGGGTAAACGCCCCTGTAGCAAGGAAGTTATAGATCACATATATTCCAAGGGCAAGACCTGCAAGTATAAAAACTAAGCCTATGCCTCCAAAAACGAGAAGAGGGCTGTAATCGCGTGCAAACCTTATCATTTGACCAACCACATTTATACCATAAAAAAACTTCGACCTTGTAAGCTTAGATTCACCTTCCTTTCTTTGATAATAATTAATTGGGACTTCTGCTATTTTAAAGCCTCTCTTTGCAAGCTCAATAGCAAATATTCCAGCATGCCCTGCCCTATATGGCTCGACATTCTTTACCTCTTCATAGGCCTTCCTGCTCATTACAAAGAGCCCTACAAGGAAGTCGTGTATGTTTGTATTGTACAGTTTGTTGAATGCTGTACTTATCACTTTGTTTCCAAACTGCAGATACTGGTTCATCGCCCCGTTTTTAATATGGCCGAGCCTGTTTCCAAGGACAAGGTCTGCTTTTCCTTCCTCGATAAGTTTAATTCCCTTGAATATCCCTTCTACATCATGCGTTCCATCGCCGTCTATGCTTGCAAGGATCTCTCCATGTGCATTCCTTAGTCCTAGCATAATCGCCTTCTCAACCCCCCTGTCGTGCTGCCTTATTACCTTTACCCCCTTCTCAAGGAGCCTCCTTTCATACGCTTCGCTGCTCTTGTCTACTATTATAATCTCCACGTCCTTTATCCTCTCCCTGAGCCTGTCTATAATTTCAAATACTCCTTCCTCTTCGATTGTAGGTATTACAACGCTTACTTTTGGGTTTTCCTTTGGCATGCTCTCTAAAAGTATTTCCAAAACAAGATTTAAAAAGATGAGCCGAGCCTCTTAAGCACAGCGTACTTTTCCTCTTTTGGCAAATTGGCCTTGTCGGTAATATAATCCATACTCTCTATTATAGAATCATAGTGGCTTCTGCTTATTCTGTATGGTATGCCATCTTTTCCGCCAACGTTATAGGCATAAAGCACTGGATCGCGCATTGCAAGCTCTTTGTTGTATATAAGGCTCGCTACCATTGCAAGCGACCTTATCGTTGATCTTCCAACTCCTTTTATAAGTAGAAGTTCCTTGTAATCTCTTGGATCCATATCATAGGCTTTCCTTAGCACTTCCATGCCCTTCTCGCTCAAATCAAGCCTCTGTATTATTGCGTGCCTCTCCGGATATATTATTGCATTCGATTCGTTTAGCTCTTGCAGTGCCTCTACAAGCCCCTTCCTGCTCCACTCATTCTTTTCATATGTCAGGTCAAGGCTTTCCTTGCTTTTGTTAGCATCTATGCCCGTGTGTGGCTCATTTGCAAAATCCTTCTCATCAACATTGTCAGAATTCCATTGAAATCTTATCGCCATTGTTCCTCTGTTCTCCATTGCTTGCTGGACAATGCCCCACTTCTTTTTTGTGAATATAAAAGAGTGATGGTAGATAGAGATATTGTCGTAGACCATGCTTCCATCAACCTTCGCAGCGAGCCTGCTGTACTCTATAAGCTTTTCCTCGTTTCCTGCAGAGATACCATCAGATAGATCTCTTATCTCGTTAGGCGTATTGATTCCTGCCTTTCCCTTGCCTCCAGCAATCACTATTTCCCTGCTTTCCCTCAATGCCTCTTTAAGTGCACCCATAGTAACAGTTGTCGTGCCGCTGCTATGCCAGTCATAGCCAAGAGCGCATGAAAGAGCCTGGAACCAATTTGGGTCTGTAAGCCTTGCAAGGAGTTCATCAGCCCCATACTCATCAATTATTACGTTGCTTATCTTCTCTCCTAGCTTGACCATTCTCGAGAATAGCCATCGCGGGGCTTTGCCTCCATGAAGCGGAAGATACGTGACTTTGTGCATGTTTTTATTTCTCTATCAAAAAAGATAAGCTTTGCTAAAATTCGTGAAATCCAAACTTCCCATAGGCCGGAGAAAAAACAACTTCGTCAAGATCCTTTTCATCATATTTGTTCTCCTTTATCCTTACAATTTTTTTGATTTTTTGCAAATCTTTTCTTCCTACAGGCGCAACTAGTATGCCATTAATTTTCAACTGCCGAAGCACATTTATTGGTATATTGGGCATCGCCGTGCCATAGATAATTTTATCGTAAGGCGACCTTCTCTCATAGCCGCCGCTTCCGTCTGCTATGAAAATTTCTATATTCTCAACGCCTTTGATCTTCTGAAGATTTTTCTTTGCGAATCCGGCCACGAACATGTCCCCTTCAAGCGAGATTACAAGGCCTTTGCTCCCAACGCAGTAGCTTATCAGCGCAGTGCCCCACCCGCTTCCGGTTCCTATTTCAAGGACCTTGTCGCCTTCTTTTAGCTCAAGCTCTTCAAGCATGATGGCCATAACAGAGGGCTGCGGTATGGTGGTGCCCTCTATGAGAGGGAGAGGTTCATCAATATAAGCTTCATTAATGTGCTCCTGTGTTACAAAGAGATGCCTCGGCACTTTCTCAAACGCCTCTATGATTTTTGGGGTTTTGAGCTTGCCTGAATCTACAAGGTATCTGACAAGCGCACTGTTCATCTCCCCAAAATCTTGCATAAATATTCTTAGAAGAAAAGTTTCTTATCTCTTGAGGATAAGTGCTATTATATCTTCGAAGAAGTAATGCTCCTTTGCAATATCATTGGTTTTGTATCCGAGTTCATTTATCCTTCTATTTAGTCCTTCGAAATCGCTGAGCGAGCTTGCTATTAGCAATATAGTTCCATTTTTATTGAGTTTGGCTTTGGCCTGGTCAAGAAATTTTTCAGATATTTCTATACCGCCCCTGCCGCCATTCCAGGCCTTCTCTATGATTGGAAGATGCGAGGAGATGCTGCCCCTAAGGTACGGCGCATTGAATATTATCAAATCAAAGCTTCCTTGTATATTTTGAAGCAAGTCGCTCCTCACGATTTCAACGTTTGCATTCTTGTCCTTTAGTTTTAGCTTGTTGAGTTGGTAGTTCCTTTTTGCAAGCTCCACAGCATGCAGGTTTATGTCAGCAAGCACAAGCCTTTTCGTGTTTAGCAAACTCGCAGCGTAAATGCCGAGCAAGCCTGTGCCTGTGCCGATATCAGCTATCTCCACTTCCTTATCCCCTATTTCGCTTGCTATCTTGCCTATTGTCCTCATGGCTAAGAAGGAGTCCTCTGCTGGCTTGTATACAAGTTCGCTCTCCTCTATGTTTAATCCTTCAATCTCCAGCACATATCCTTATTGGGCTAAAAAATTATAAATAGATTGCAAAAAGAAAACAAAAAGAAAACAAAGGGAAAGTTTAAGCGTCAGACGTTTAGAATCAAACGTCCTTTATTGCAGCCTTTATCTTTGCCATTGTAGCGTCGTCTATTGTCTGCATGTTGTGCGCTTTCCTTGCATGTTCTGCTATCTTCTTCATAAGCTGCTCTTCTGTCCTTGCCTTTGCTACAAAGTCGCAATCCATGCCTATGTCCCTGCACGCAAAGCTTTTCATAAAACCACCTAATTCCTATTCCTTTTGAAAAGCTATAAAAAGAATGGTGTAGATTCTGCGAAGCTTTTAATTGCTTTCTCTTTTTGGAAAAGGCTATAAATACTCTTTCATCGCATTTATAAATGTGGTAGAATGCTCTTCGAAGAGGTTGCGAAGTATTATGAAAAATTAGAGGGCGTTTCATCAAGGCTGGAGATGATAGACATACTTACCGATCTCTTCAAAAAGGCGAAGAAGGAGGAGCTCAAGAAGCTAATATATATGACCCAGGGCATACTGAGCCCGCCTTTCGAGGGCATAGAGACAGGCATGGCTGAGAAGCTTGTCGAATCTGCGATAGCAACTGCCACTGGCTTTAGCAAGGAGGATATTGATAAGGATTTCAAGAAGACAGGTGATCTTGGGGAGACAGCAGAAGGCCTTATTGCAAAATCCAAGCTCAAGAGGCTTAGCTCCAAGAAGTTCGAGCTTGGGGAAGTTTTTGATACAATGTACAAGATAGCAACAACAAGCGGCGAGGGGAGCCAAGAAGCAAAGATAAAGATGCTCGCTGAGCTCTTGTCTGCTTCCACGCCTCTTGAGGGCAGGTATATAGTGAGATTCTCCCTTGGCACGCTTAGGCTCGGCGTAGGAGACGCTACCATTTTAGAGGCGCTCTCAAAGCTTGTAACAGGCGAAAGGAAGTTCAAGGAGCAGCTGGAAAATGCTTATAATATTTGCAGCGACCTTGGCAGGGTTGCAGAGACGCTTGCGAAAGAAGGCATAAAAGGCATAGAAAACTTCAAAGTACAGCTCTTTAGCCCGATAAGGCCTGCGCTTGCCGAGCGCTTGCCAACTGCCGAGGAAATATTGGAAAAGATGCACGGCAAGTGCGCAGTCGAGAGCAAATACGATGGGCTAAGGGCTCAGGTGCATGTTGACAAAAAGGCAAAAAAGGTAGAGATCTTTTCAAGAAGGCTCGAGAGGCTAACACCAATGTTCCCTGAGATTGCTAAGGCGGCATTGGAGGAGCTCGATGTAGAAAGCGCCATAATAGAAGGCGAGGCAATCGCGTATAATGAAGTAACTGGTGAGTTCCATCCATTCCAGGAGACAATACAGAGGAAAAGGAAGCACGGCGTTACTGAGATGAGCCAGGAATTGCCTCTCCACCTTTTTGCATTCGATCTCATGTATCTGAACGGCGAAGGCTACTTGGAGAAGCCTTATCATGAGAGAAGGGCGATGCTTGAGAAGATTGTAAAGAACAAAGGTACAATACTCCTTGCCGATAGGATAATAGCAACCTCACCTAAGGAGCTTGAGAGATATTTTGAGGAAGCGATAGAAAAGGGCCTTGAAGGCATTGTGGCAAAGGAGCTTGATGCAAAGTACATTGCTGGCGCAAGGAAGTTCAGCTGGATAAAGATGAAAAGAAGCTATCGTGGAGAGCTCTCAGACACGGTAGATCTTGTAATATTAGGTTATTATCTTGGAAAGGGCACGCGGGCCGAGTTCAAGTTTGGCGGGCTCCTGTGCGGCGTATACAATGAGAAGAAGGATGTCTTTGAAACAGTGACAAAGATAGGCACGGGCTTCAGCGAGGAGCAGATGAAAGAATTGAGGAATCTTCTTGAAAAGATAAAGGTGAAGTCAAAGCCTGCAAGGGTGATATCTGAAATAGAGCCGGACTTTTGGGTTGAGCCGAAGTATGTGGTTACAGTGAAGGCAGACGAGATTACAAAATCGCCAACTCACACATGCGGAAAGGGAGAAGGGGAAGGCGATACAGGATATGCACTCCGCTTTCCAAGGATAGTCGGCACCATAAGGAGCGACAAAAGCCCGGAGGATGCAACGACGACAAAGGAAATAATTGAGATGTTCAAGATGCAGAAGAAGGAGAAGCTTGAAGAGCAAAGCTAAAAATATACTCTATAATACTTTGATAAATTTTTATTTATTTTAATAAAAAAATATATGCTGTTATCAATTGCAAAAAGATGTATTTATATCAAGCCAAAAAGTATTTCCAGTATTCACTTTTTCTACAAAAGATTTTTAAATTTATATTCTATATCTATTATCAGGCGATCGGTATGGTAGACTTTGCAAATGAATTTTTGGGCAAGAGTGGCAATGAGCAGAATCTTGGAGAGACCCCGCAGATAAAGATTGTAACAATAGGAGTAGGAGGAGCAGGCAACAACACAGTGAACAGGCTTCTTAAAGTTGGAGTAAAGGGCACTGAGCTTGTTGCTATAAACACTGATGCTCAACATTTCAAGATAATAGACGACAGAATAAAGAAGATACTTATTGGGAAGAGCATAACAAGAGGCCTCGGTGCTGGCGGAGATCCAAACGTTGGAGCAAAGGCAGCAGAGGTTGATAGGCAGGCGATAGAGGATGTAGTGGCCGGAGCACAGCTTGTCTTCCTGTGCGCAGGTATGGGTGGTGGCACTGGTACAGGGGCAATACCTGTAGTCGCACAGATTGCAAAGGAGCAGGGAGCAATAGTAGTATCGATGGTAACTTATCCTTTTGACCTTGAAAGGGTGAGGAAGATAAAGGCTGAAGAGGGCATACAGAAGCTGAGAAAATACAGCGACAGCGTAATAATACTCGACAACAACAGGCTTGTGAAGCTTGTTCCAAACTTGCCGATGCCTGAAGCATTTGCAATGGCTGACGACATATTGGCAAAGGCGATTGGCGGGCTTGTTTGGACAATAACACAGCCAAGCCTGATCAACATAGACTTCGCAGATGTGAGGTCAATAATGGGAAGTGGCGATGTTGGATTCATTTCAGTAGGAACAGGCAAAGGAAACGACAAGGTGACAGCAGCTGCTGAAGCTGTGCTGAAGAACAAGCTCCTTGATGTTGACTTTGAAAATGCAAAGGGTGCCTTAATACACATCTCTGGCGCATCAGACCTGACGCTTGGAGATGCAATAAAGGCTGGTGAGCTCATAACAGAGCGCATGGACCCTAAGGCGAATGTAAAATGGGGCGCAAGGATAATACCTGGATATGAAGGGCAGATAGAGATTGTTGCAATAGTCACAGGAGTGAAGGGAGCAAGCATACTCGGAAAGGCGGCCGAAGAGAAGAGCGGAAATTACAGCGACCTAGAAATGATTTGATTTTTTATATTTGAAGGTGAAAAAATGGTAGAGGACTATGACTTGTTTACTCCTAGGATCGCTGTCGTAGGAGTTGGTGGCCAAGGAAGCAACCTAGTGAACAGGCTTTTTGCCAACGGCATAAAGAGTGCAGATACAATCGCGATAAATACTGACCTTGCGCATCTTAACATTATCAACGCCCATAAGAAGCTGCTTATAGGAAAGGAGATAACAAACGGCCTCGGTGCAGGAGGATTTCCAGAGATAGCAGCGAAATGCGCAGATTCGAGCAGGGCTGAGATAGAGAAAGCTCTTGAAGGCTATGATCTTGTTTTTGTAGCTGCAGGCATGGGCGGAGGCACAGGCACAGGTGCAGCACCTATTGTTGCAAGGATTGCGAAGGAGAATGGTGCAACTGTAATTGCTGCAGTTACATATCCATTTGCCCTTGAAAGAAGCAGAAGGGAAAAGGCAGAGTGGGGCATACAGCAGCTTGCAAAGGAAGTAGACACTGCAATAGTAATAGAAAACGACAGGCTTCTCTCATATGTGCCTAATTTGCCAATAGAAAGGGCCTTTGCACTTGTAGACAACATAACAGGAAACGCAGTAAAGGGCATAGCAGACACAATAACCTTGCCAAGCTTGATAAACCTTGATTTTGCAGACCTTAGGAATGTCGTTATGAATACGGGCATGGCTGTAATCAACATAGGCTACGGCAATGGCGCTGACAGAGTAGAGAAAGCAATTACTTCTACGCTTCAGCATCCGCTGCTTGATGTAGACATAGAAGGAGCTAAGGGCGCTTTGATACACATAGCAGGAGGAAGCAATCTGACAATAAGTGAGGCTACAAGAATAGGCGAAGGCGTCACAGAAGGTCTTTCTCCAAATGCGAACGTTATCTTCGGGGCGCGCATGCTTCCTGAATTCAACGACCAAATAAGAGTAATGTCAGTGATAACAGGGGTAAAGGCCAAATTTGGGACAAAGCCAAAAGAGAGTGTGGCACCATTGAGACTTGAAGGAATAGAAACAATATACTGATTTTTGTTTTTTTGTTTTCCTTTTATGACGTTATGCAAGATCCTCTTGTAGTTGTGCCGTATAATTTTATAAAAAGGTGCTATGATTTTCTTCTCCTCAAGCGCCTCATATATTTGGATTATCTGACAATACATGGGCTTACGGGCTTGACAGAAGGCACGCTCCCAGTTTGAGCGAGCGTATTTAAGAAGTCGCCTTACCTCTTCAGGGAGAAAGAGCGCTGAAGAGCAGGGCATGCACAAAGTGTCGATACATTCATTGTACGGAACGTGTACCAAAGTAACTTCTCTTAATATCTTCTCAAAAATGCTCCGGAGCGAAGGGACCTGCTAAAATTGTATTCAAGACATTTCGATCTTTGGGTATATAAAAAATGAAAGCACTACATCAATTCGTAATATATTTATAGCTTTAGTGTAAAACAAATAATACTTCTTGATTTGCTTTTGGTGGTTTAGTGACAGGAGAAATTATATATATACCGATAAAAGATGTGAAGGAAGGGAGATTTATATTGATAGACAATGTTCCATGCAAGGTCGTTGACATAGAAACATCTGCTCCAGGCAAGCATGGTTCGGCAAAGGTGAGAATAACAGCAATAGGTGTGTTCGATGGCCAGAAGAGGACCTTGCTCAAGCCAAGCAGCGCCGATATTGAGGCGCCTGTTATAACAAAGAAGCGCGCACAAGTTGTATCAATTTCTGGAGAGAGCGCGCAGCTCATGGATCTTGAGACATACGAGACGTACGAATTGCCAATACCAGAAGATCTCAAGCAGAGCATAAAGCCAGGGGTGGAGGTGGAAGTTATAGAGAGCATGGATCAGCGTGCAATATCAAGGGTTGTGGGTGGTGCGTAATGGACAAGATAGACATCATAGTAAAAAGGGATTCGGAGAATAAGCTTCTCAATAGGAGAGAGATATTTTGTGACGCGATTTATGGGGAAAGCACCCCATCAAGAGATAGGATAAAGGAAGAGGTCTCAAAGAAGCTGAACTTGAATCCAAAGCTTACTGTTGTTGCGAAGATAAACCAACTCTTCGGAGTTACAAAAAGCGAGGTTACAGTATATTCATACAAGGATGAAGAGGCTATGAAAATAGAGCCTAAATTTAGGGCAGCGAGAAAAGCGAAAAAGAGTGAAAACAAGGAGAAAGAAGAACCAAAGGAAGCAAAAGAAGAAGCAAAGAAATCTGAGAATGTAGATAATAACAAAGAGAATAAAGAAGGTGCATGATGATGGCAAAAGAAGAAAATAAAGCTAAAAAAGAGTTCAAGCCTTACAAGCCGGGCAAGCTTTGCCCAAAGTGTGGCTCCAGAATGGCGGAGCACGAAGACAGATATACATGCGGAAAGTGTGGCTACACTGAGTGGAAGAGGCCAAAGAAAGAGGTGGATTCAACTGATAAAGAAGAAGAGTGAGCATCTGCTCTTTAAGGCTTTATCTTACCTAATCTTTTACTTTCTGCTTTTCTTTTTCATAATCTCTATATTTCTCTACTCCTACTCATACATAACAGCGAATGAAGCAGAGGTCTTGACAACAACGCTCTTCTCTCTTCTTTTGCCTGCGCTTGCATTCGCTTATCTAGCGCATTCTGGAAAAAGCCTCAACGAGGCCGCAGCTGATCTTGGCATAATACAGAAGCTTAGGGCATCGAAGATAATAGCAATAGGCATCGTGCTCTTCCTCATCGTACTGCTTCTCGAGCTCAGCATTACGCTAATAGGCGAGATAACAAAGATAAGCTTCGCAACGAACGCATGCGAAGCGATTACAGGCATGCCCCTCTGGTTTATCTTCTTTGTATTGGTAGTAGGCCCAATTGACGAGGAGCTCTTCTTTAGGGGTTTCCTTGTAAAGAGGATTGGAATAATTCTAAGTGCGGTTCTTTTTGCGGTATTGCACGCTGGCTACGGCTCCACATTTGGCATCGACATAATCGCGGCATTTGTATTTGGCATAATCGCAGGCTATATATTCAAGAAGACCAGCTCGATATACCCGTCGCTCATTGGCCATATACTTGTAAACGTGATCGCTGTGCTTGGGTGTTTGTAATGCTCAAGCTCGTAATTGTAAGCCCCAAATACCAAATGAACATGGGCTACATAGCAAGAGTGGCTAAAAACTTCGGAATAAAGAAGTTGCATGTGGTAAAGCCGAGGGCAAACATAGTTGGAAAGAAGGCGCTGATGTATTCGAAGCATGCAAGCGATTTACTAAAGCATGCGAAAGTTTACAATAATTTTGATGATGCAATAAAGGGCTGTGGCATTGTAATAGGCACTACCGGCCTGCTTGGCAAAGCCAACCCCAAGGTGAGAAAGCTCTATTATGCCGACGAGCTTGAGAGGTTCAGCAATGCAAGCATTTGCCTTGTTATAGGCAGAGATGACACAGGCTTGACAGCAGAGGAGCTTTCAAAATGCGATGCAATTGCTTATATACCAGCGAGCAATGCATACCCTGTGCTCAATATATCGCATGCACTCGCCATATTGCTGTTCGCGCTCAGAAAAAATATCTTCAAGGAAAAAGCAGAATACGACAAAGAATACTATAAAGAGAGGGAGCTTCTGTTCGAGCTCTTCAAAGATATTGTCTACAAGAATAAGAAGATAAGAGAAAAAGAAGAAGTAACAAATGTATTCAAGAAGATAATAAAAAGAGCAGAGCCAAACAAGTACGAGCTAAGGTCGATGATAATAGCGCTCAAGCCCTAGCAATTCACTGCTTGCTCTCCTTTTTCCTCTTTATTATCTTTACCTTTGCAGGCGTCACTATTACTCTTGAGGCATCGATCGCAGCGATGTCGCCGTTTATCTTCTCCACATACTTCTTCAGCTGCGCGAGTATGTTGTTCCTTGTGTTCGGTCTCTTGTTTATCTCGTCCATGTTCAGGAGAAGTATATTCTTCTTCTCAAGCTCGCTCTCTATTAACTTTATGTCGTCTTCTCCCACTACTGCTACTGGCTTTATGTACATGTCAGCAGGCTCATTCAAAACGTCTACATCTTCCATCTCAGCAGAGCCCATGTACTCCTCTATGTTTATCTCTTTTGATGTCCCAAACGCCTGGCCCAGTTTGTCAAAAACTCCCATTCATATCACCGGTCGCCGTATAAACGGTCATATTACATATAAAGGTTAACTTTTATAATCCTTTTCTTTCTTTGCAGCGACGAAAATATATTATACCTGCGAGAGTAGTTTCTCTGCAATTTCTTTTCCAAAGAGCTTTTCGACAGTTTTTCTTGCACCCTCGCTCTTCAAGTCCGATACGCTCCTTATGCCATTGTTGTACATGAGCCTTGCCCTTACCCTTCCAACCTGCTCTAATCTTACAAGGTCAAGCAACTCCTCCTTTATGCCGTACTTGAGCCTTAGCCTCAGTTCTATCAAGTCTATGTTCGGTATGTGCATTATCTTTGCAAGCTCAGAAGATGCGTAGATGAGCCAGTCAGCATTTGTGAGCTTTGTATGCAGCGCTCCGGGCGTGGTCGAGTATTTCTCTACAATTTCCTGCTCGCTTTTTTCGTTTATCCAATCGTTGAGCATGTATGCAGTGCTTAGTGCTTTAAGAGGGTCGTAGAATCCAAACTCGTTCATCTCTCCCTCTAGCCATTCATCAATGAAGCCCTTGTACCTGTAGAACCCTTCCTCTGCATCTTCCACAACCTTGACATAAGGTCTCATCTCTATGCTGTTTGTAACCATGAAAAGGTTCGCTATAATGTCTCTTCTCTTTGGGAGCATGTCTATGATCCATTTTGCAGAGAGTGGGTCTATATAAAGTTCGCTCACCCTCTTGCCTATCCTTGTCGCATTGTAGATGCTTCCGCTTCTTTCTACAAATCCCCAGTCCAAAAACTCGTTGAGTATCTCTCCAATTATATTGTCAATCTCTCTTATGTTGCCATATTGGTAGCCGTAAAAGCTCTCGCTGAAGAAATTTGATATCGCTTCCCTGCTTCTCAGGAATCCCGTCGCAACAAAAGCAAGGATGTGGGTCCTCAGAATCGGGAGCATGCCGAGCGTTGAGTTTATGGGCTCAAGCTCGGCATCTATGTATCTTGTATAAAGGTCTATAATCTCGCCTTTCGACTTTGCTATGAGCAATGCCCTTCCCTCCTTGTCATATTTAGGCCTGCCAGCTCTGCCAAAAAGCTGCGTTACTTCGTTTACGCTTAGCTTCTCTCCGCCCTCGAATTCGTTGTACCTGCTTGTATCTCTGACAACTACAGTATGTGCAGGCATGTTTATGCCCAGCGAAAGGGTTGTTGTTGAACAAACAGCCTTTATCTTGCCCATCCTGAAGGAGTCTTCGACAATCTTCCTTTGCTCATTGACCAATCCGCTGTGATGGAAGGCTACACCCTTCTCGACAACCTTGGCGAGCTTTTCGCACTGGCTTGTCGGCCTGCCGAGCACATTTTTTATGTTGTTTCCTATCTCGCTGAGCTCTTTTTTCTCCTCATCCCTTATATATCCTTCTACAATCCTGCTCAACTTCTCCGCCCCTGCTTCTGCATTCCTTTTTGTCGAATAAAATAAGATAAGCTGCTTGCCCCTTTCTATTGTATCCTCAACGATTCTTATCTCGGGAATTTTGCTGCTGCCGAGAAGCTCCTCTTCCTCATCTCTATAGTATATCTTGCCGTCTAGGATTATGCCTTTTTTAAGAAGCACAGGCCTGTAGTCGCTCTCTACGAGCTCTGCATCAAGCCACTCAGCTATCTCGTTTGCATTGCCTATAGTCGCGCTGAGCGCAACTATCTGCGCTCCCGCTACTATCCTCCTTAGCTTTGTTATAAGTATTTCGAGAACAGAGCCTCTGCTTGCATCGCCAAGCATGTGGATCTCATCAAATACAAAGCATCCTACCTCTCTTATCCATTCGGAGCCGTGCCTTATCAAGCTGTCGAGTTTTTCTGTTGATACAAGAATGATGTCATACTTCTCAAGCCATGGGTCTAGCGAATCAAGATCGCCTATTGAGATTGCAATCTTCAGGTAAGGATAATAAGCCTTGAATTCCTCAAATTTCTCGCTCACAAGTGCCCTGAGGGGAGCTACATATACAGCCTTCTTCTGCTCCCTTATCACGCTGTTTATCATCGCCATCTCTGCTATAAGGGTCTTGCCGCTTGCTGTGGGGCTTGCCACAACTATATTCTTCTTCTTGAAAAGGCCAGCCATTACTGCAAGCTCCTGCGGCGGGGTGAGCCTTTCCAAACCCCTCTCTCTGCAGGATTCTATGAATTCATTTGGCGCCATGCCTTTGAGTTCTGAAACTAGCATACAATACTCTTTTGTTGTCAATTATAAAAATGCTTTTGCTACTTTGAAACATCGCAGATTCTAAGGTGGAGCTTATTAGCGAGCATTTCTGGTGATATTTTCATTACAGCATTTGGCGCACCAGCAGCTGCCCAGACGCGCCTGAACCTGAAAAGGGATTTGTCAATAACCACCTTGATTTTTTCGCTGTGCGGAAACGGAGGCACGCCGCCTATAGCATAGCCCGTTTCATTTTTTACATCATCAGGGTCCATCCTCTCTACCTCTCTTGCGCCAAGGAAATTTGTAAGCTTCTCTTCGTCAACCTTCTTGTCTCCGCTGAGCACGACAATAACAGCATATTTTCCTCCCTCCTTTTCATAGTAAAAAGCTATGCTCTTGGCTATCTCAGCGATAGTGCAGCCCACAGCCTTTGCCGCGAGCTCAGAATTTTTTGTGCTCTCTTGCCCCAAAACTCTGAGCTCAGCCTCTATGTTGTTTTCCTTTATGAATCTTTCCACCCTTTCTGTTCCCATCGCACTACCTTATCATCTCCTTAAGCTCCTCGAGGCTTTTTATCACAACATATCCTTTCGGATCTTTCGTTTCTCCAAGCCTATCTATCAGTGCAGCCTTTGCTCCTATCTTGATTGCTGGTATTACATCGCTTTCTCTGTCTCCCACCACCATTCCATCTTTCGGCTCAACATTTATGCGCCTGAATGCCTCAATAAAGATGTCTGGCTCAGGCTTGGGCCTTTTTACATTGTATCCGCTTACATACGAGTCCACAAATTTTTCAAACCCAAATTTTTTGAGCATATATTCTATCCAGTCGTCAAGCGAAGAGCTTGCAACGCATACCTTGATGTTTTTATCACGCAGGTATTCCAATACTGGCATCACATCTGGAAAGAGCCTTGCCCTGTCAGCATAGAGCTTTACAAGGTCCTTCTTCTTATCTGCGATTCTTCTTTCTAATTCTTCGCTGTGTATGCCAAGGCTTTTCATAATTCCGTCGAGCGGCAGGCCGACAAATCTTTTAATCTCATCCCTGCTTACATTCATGCCCTCTTCCTTGAAAGCCCTCTCCCAAATGTCAGTCCAAACCTCGACTGTATCCACTAGCGTGCCATCTAAATCGAACACAATCCCTTTTATCATATATTGTTCAGCCTCGTTTTTATCTCCTCAACGCTCAGCTTTGTGGAAAGAAGAGGTATCTTCTCCACTTGTGCTATCTTCACTGCAAGCTTGTCCACATCCTCAAGGCCCCTTATTACAACAACCCTGGGCTTTATTGGAGCTACCCTAACAACTACCATTGGCGACCTGCCTGTGCTAACTTGGTCGAAGATGAATGCCCTTTCTGTTGTTGTGCCGAAAAGCTTCGGATACTCATTTGGGGAAATCTCCAGAATTACCCTAAGGCTGTCAAGAAGAGTGTAGCCAAAGATCTTCACCACATCGAGCATGCTCGGATTTGCGACTATCTTGGCATCGATGAGCCTTGCGAAATCTATACCATCGATAGGGGCGGAGAAGTCCTTGAGAAAGAAGTATGGCTCCTCCTTTTGCTCGGCTGGGCCAAATTTTGCAAGATTTCTTATAACCTCGCCTCCATGCTGTCTGTCTATCTCGAAGATTGCTTCCACAAACCTCTTTATTACGCCAACTCCAGGGCTCATCCTCCTGTTGCCCTCGTAGTCGCTTATTGTTGAGGTTGAGATCTTCAAATATTTTGCAAGTTCGACCTGCGATATGCCAAAGAGTTCCCTCCATTTCTTCATCGCGCTTCCCGGGCTGTCGGAAAGGGCTATCTCCCCTGCAATTCTTTCTTGAAGCTCATCCATATAATCACCTAATCCCGACAAAGAAGCCCACACTCTTTAGAGGCAGATAAATTGTTGAGTCTAAAAAATTCATATTTCTTTTCAAGCAGAAGGATAATAAATATCCCTGGAGCGGAGAGATACCATTAACAAAACTTTCCAGATTTCCAATAGGAGAGTCCCTGTAAACGGGCTCGTGCGTCCAGATGAAGTTGGTTTGCCCAACGTTGCTGTGCAACATGCGAATCAACCTATGGAAAGCCCAGGTAGTCGTGGGTAGTTTATGAAATTATTAGGGCATGGGTATTAATAAACTTTTCGACGAACCATGGTTAGACAGTTTTCCTTGTGCTCTTTTTACCCCTTGTCCTTTTCACAAGCTTTTCCTCTTTCTTTTCCCTGCCTGCCTTAATAAAGCCATATAGTATTAGAGCCAAGCCGGCAAGGAAGAGCACCGCTGCTACACCTCCAAATACAAACATATCCCAGTAGCTTCTGTTGCTATTTTGGCTGATATATATAATAGAGACGTTCGCGAGCACATTTCCAACATTTGAAAACAGCATGTAATAAGTACCGTTAGCAAGGCCTGTTATATTATATACAGCTAGATTCCCAGTCTTATTTAGCTTGATGAAGTTGCTGAACATGCCTGACCTGCTGTTTAATATTGCTTCATAAACTCCGCTTATGTTTGTTGGGAACTCTTTTGGAGGCATAAGCTTGTAAACCCCATAGGCACTTCCATCTACAAAATAGAAATTGACAGGCCATGTAGAATTATATACTATTGTTGTGAGGTTTGAATTGCTTAGATATATCTGTGAGACTGTGCTCATATTCGGCGCTATTGCGATATTCATGGTATAGTATTCTGGAATTTGGAAAAAGTATGTGGCGACACTGTATGAAGCGATTAAGCTAAAGACGAGAAGCAGGGCACCAAAATAGACAAGTCTCTTCTCCATGATAAAATTTTATTCGGTTAGCTTTAAATATTTGAACCCCTATTATAAAGTAGTGGTGTTATGGTAAATCTGGTGAAGACGGGCATAGAAGGGCTTGATGCTATTCTTTATGGAGGCATACCAGAACTTAATCAGGTTATATTAGCAGGCGGTCCAGGCGCCGGAAAAACTTTGCTCTCCTTCGAATTCCTATATAGGAATGCAAAAATGGGAAATCCTGGCATCCTTTTTGCGCTTGAAGAAAATTCTAAAAAGGTCATTGAAAATGCAAAATCTGCATTCAGCACCTTTGATGATATCGATGAGCTTATTGACAAAGGCCTTCTCACAGTAGAGAGCGAGGAGCCTGCAGCGCATCTCCAGCAAAGCGAAGGTTCAACTACATACGAATTTGGAAGAATACTATCTGATATCGAGAGCACCGTTTCTTCTGCAAAGGCAACGCGCGTAGTAATAGACTCTCTCTCTTTGCTCGATCTTATTGTGAGCGACCCTATGACATACAGAAGGTCTATGCTTGCGCTCGTGAGCAATCTCAGAAGGCTTGGCGTAACATCATTACTTACCTCTGAGCTCTCAAATCCTGAAAGGGCGAAACTCGAATTCAAGTCCGAATTCTTTATATTCGACGGCATAATAGTAATGTATCAGGTTGGGGAAGAGGAGAAGAGGAAGCTCGCACTGGAGGTAATAAAGATGAGGGGTAACAACCACAGTTTTGTCACTACCCCGTATGAGATAACCCCAAAAGGCTTCAAGATATACGCCGCCGAGCAGAACTTCAAATATTGAGGAAATTTGATGCGAAAAGCCAGCGAAGCGAACTGGATTACTCGGAGACAGAAGCTCATCTTGTATATAATTTTAGCGGCGATAATCATTGTTCTTGCGCTTGCTTCAACACTGATAGTGCAAACGAGATCTCCACAGCAAAAGTGTGCAAGCATAATACTAGAGCAGAACAAGATTTCGTGCTTTACCAATTTGGCCGTTTCAACTAACAATGCGTCTATCTGTTCAAACCTAAACGGTCTCTATGCCGCATCATGTTATGAAGCAGTAGCTTATAGCTCCGGGAATTCGCTCATTTGCAAAGAAGCTCTTGCATCCTACATGCCTGCGGGGATCGGTTGCATAGAGCACTTCGCAAACCTTACGGGCAATTCTACCCTTTGCAATCTATTGTCAGGCCAAAATTTCCAAAACTGTATTTTCGATGCTGCGCTCAGCTCAGGCAATACGAGCCTATGTTCATTCGCAGGCGCAAATGAAAGTACATGCATTTCATCAATAAGCCTATCGGACGCGTTAAAATATAAGAACATCTTTTTGTGCAAATATGTTTCACCAAGCGCAAATGCAAGCACTGTGCATAGCATACTCTCAAATTCAAGAGTAAAGATAAACGAAACCCTTGTGGGCTACAGCTTTTCTCTCATATCATACGGCTACAATGTTTCAGCCCGCGATATCTGCATAATAAATGTCGCAGAAGAGCTCGGAAACAAAAGCTACTGCACATTGCTAAACTCAAGCATAGCAGAACAGCTATGCTATCAGTCCGTAGCTCCATCGCCAGTGTCTAAGCAGGTCAACTACACGGCCTTGCTCAATTCCTGTTCAAATGCAGGCTCTTTTGCTGGAATATGCAGGGCAAGCGTTTTGGTTTCAGAAGCAATATATACAAGAAACCCTTCGCTGTGCAATGAACTGAACCAAACCCTTTCATGGGACTGCTTTACAACACTTGCACGCACATATGACAATGTTTCATACTGCGGCTACATCAAGAATGCAACAGTGAATAACGCTTGCATCCTTACTGTAAAATACAATTCAACAAATTCAGCACCATAGTGTTTTTATGGAATATATTGTTGCTTCTATAAGGCATGCGGCTGATATTAGAGACAATTCATACTATCTTCTCAGCCAAGACATCTCAAGGCTTGCAGAAGTTAAAAGCAGTTACGTGCTTAATCTAGGGGATGCTGTGGAGAATGGTGAAGAGCCGCTGCTCCAAGGCGAAGCAAAGGCAATCCATGCAGGAGAAAAGGAAAGATATCTTTCTCTTATAGATTCTACTGCAAAGAGCTTTTCTAAAAATGTACCAAGCTTCCAAAATGAAGAGATAAATGGACTAACTAAGAAAATGCTTCCAAGGCTGAAAGAAGCCGCAACGTTTTTTCTCTCTAAATTTTTTTCTGGCGCACCGATAGTGTTCAGGTTCCACAATGATTCTGACGGAGCGGCTGGAGCATACTGTGTGTTCAAATCCCTTTTCATCAAAGGCTTTTCGGATTTCAGGAGCAGGACTGCATGGCGAATGCAGAGGGGGGTAGCGTATACGAAGGAGGATGCAAGTGCAGACATATTGTTCGCAAACAACTTTTCATCCCTGCTGAATCCGCTGCTTGTAATAATAGACTTTGGCACGCTTGCCGAGAGCAACCCTGGCATTTCGCTTGCAAAGGAAAAGTTTGATATACTTTGGCTAGACCATCACCCAATAGCTGAGGGTTTTGAAGGCATTGGCCTAAAACACTATATAAATCCATGGCTATTCGGCGGAGATTCTGATTATACTGCCGGACTTCTTGCATGTGCCTTTTCTAAAGTATATTCAAACATAGAAACGCAAGATATAGAAGAAGCTTCTTTGATAGGCGATTATAGCAGGTTTGCAAAGAATGAGCAAAGAGGGAAAGAGCTATCGGAATTGCTAGAGCTGATAACAAGCGACACTAAAATAATAAATTCAAGAAGCCTAAGTCCATACGAGATAGATGAAATTCTTTCAAATGAAGAGAAAAAGAAGGAGCTTTTGAGCTATGCTCGCCTTCATCTCGATGAGGCGCTTGACCTTGCGCTGCAGGCCGTGAAGGTTTACAAAGGGGACAAGGCAAACCTATATCTTCTTGATTTCAAGAACGTTAGGAGCGATGAGCTGAGATATCCTCTTCCAGGCAGGTTTGCATCAAAGCTCCTTACAAAAATAGAGATGCTTAGCGACAAGCCATGCATAGTCGTTTTGCATTTTTCTTCCTTTATTTCCCTCAGGGCAAGCAAAGGCCTCGAGATAGATTTGCTTGAGATAGCAAAATCAGCAAAGGAGTCTCTTCCTTATGTTGAATCTGCAGGCGGGCACAAAAGCGCCGTGAGCATAAAGCTCAAGAACGAAAACTTAAAGAAGGAGGTGCTGAGCTTCGTTCTGCAAAGCCTTGGCTTTACCAGCCATATGGCTTGACCCTCCTTATCTCCTTTGGGTGGAATGTTGGCTCGAAGAGCTTCTCCTTGTAGTCAACAACCTCTTCTTTTACGTCTTCAATCTTTGCATGCACATTATTATCTGAAAGAATCTTTAGTATCTCTTCCATGCTTATCTTCGGCTGCAGGCTCTTGTTCTCCTTTCCTTTTGGATTGTAATACAATTCTATAAGCCCTTCATTGAAATGGACCTTCGCCTTTATTATCGCTTCGTTGGTAAGAAGCCTGTATTGTAGCCTCGCCGCATGAGGCATGTCTATGAGCTCCTCTTTCTTTACTTTGATCTTTGCATATTTGATTTTGTCATAAGGTATTATATCAAGGCTCATCATCCCACCTCATCTCTTTTTGTTAATAGGCAGCTCGAAGAAGTTTGTCAAGTGGTCGTATGTATCATGGTATTCTTTCATTGCTTCGAGCTTGGCTACATCCCTTGTGTATTTGTCTTTCTGGTAGCTCCAGTCAGGGTGCAGCTCCTTCCACTTCTCCTGCGGTATGCTGTACTGCCTCTGTATCTTGTCCCTGTATATTTCAGGGAAGACGTTGAATGTGCAGAAAGGAAGGACCTCTCCGTCTGGCATTACATAATGTATGTCGCATTTCTCAACCCTCGAGATGTCGTATGTATACTCGTCCTGGAAGTGCATCATGCCCAGGAAGAGGGTTTTCATGTGGAACGCCCCGAGCGAAGAGAAGTCATGCTTTATCAGTATTGATGTAAGGAGCTTTGTCACATTTACACTCTTCGGCATCTTCTCCTTGTCAACAAACTTCCTCAATCCTGCAACAGCCTTAAGCGCTATCATCTTCCTCTGGAGCTTGCCCTTTCCTTCCATCTCATAAACCGCGTTTTGCAGATGTTCTACCAAGCCCGGCGCATCAATGAACCTCGTTATTGGTATTACCCTATTGTCGGTGTCAAGGAATACATATGTGCCGGCTCCGCATGCAAAGTGTATCGAGAGGTCGTATGTCACCTTTCCAGACAACGCTTCTACAAACTTGCTTATGCCTCCTGTATAAGGCACAGAGAACCAGTCTTCTTTTGCTATGGCTCCATGGGTTTGCTCTTCTATGAGCTTTATCGCTCCAGGGATTGTTATGCGCTGCTTCTCCCTGAGCTTGTCTGGCATCCTTCCAACAAGCGATACGGGCTGGAAGTTGACTGATCTTACAATATCTATATTGTTGAGCGCGAAGTTTATCATATTTCCAAGGTCGTTCTCATTTATCCCCCTTATCACTGTAGGTACCAATACAATGCCAACATGGGCCTGCCTTGCAGCCTTTAGTATGAGCGGAATCTCCCAGTGGTTCTTTGGGTTCGTTTTCTTCGTTGTGCCGTCAAAGCTCATGTAAAGTGTGCTAAGCCCTGCGTCCCTGAGCTTTACAAGCAGGTCTGGCTTGAAGCCAAGATTTATGCCTGTTGTGTTGAGCTGTATCTGGTCAAAGCCCACGCTCTTTGCAAGCTTTACTATATCAACGAGGTCTTCCCTCATGGTGGGCTCGCCTCCAGTTATTTGCAGGGCGTTTGTTGCAACGGGCTTTTCGTTCCTCAAGTCGAGAAGCATTCTCTTTATCTCTTCTAGCGAAGGCTCGTATATGGGCTCGCCCTCCTTTGCAAAGAAGAAGCAGTACCAGCATGAGAGGTGGCACCTGTTTGTAACAACTATGTTTGCCAGTGCTGTATGGGATTTGTGCCTTGCGCAAAGCCCGCAATCAAACGGGCAGTTCTCCCCCAGATTGGGCGTGTGTGGGTTTTCAAGGCCTCTGCCTATATATGCGTATTTGCTCATCTTTTCATACATCTCATAATCTTCCCAGTACTTCTCTATGAACCAGCCGTGCTCCGGGCAGTACTTCCTTATCATTACATTATCTCCATCCCTGTAAATTATCCCGTCTATAATGAGCTTGCACTCTGGGCATACAGTCTTTGTCTTGCCCAGCACAGGCATCTTTTCTATCTCTTCCATGCTCCTATGGTAAGGAGCTGTTATCTCTTTTTCTTTTTCATCAGCCATGTTTAGCACCTTTTGCACCCTTGCTGAGTGCACTTTCTATGTTCTTTTTCAAAGCATCAGCAATGAACCTTTTTGTAAAAGCATCGGCCTTGGCAGCGATGCTTATCTTAGTAGCATAGATCCTTGCAACCTTGCCTCCCCTCTTTCTGCCAGAGCCTGATACTTGTTGGAGCTTGAACAAGATTCCATATTTTGGTGGTTTGCTGCCGTATTTTATGTGCTTGAATAAGGCCTTCTCTGCGCCAAGGAGCTGTATAGTGCTAGCTGGCATGAGTGCAAGCTTGTTCAGCGATCCTGCCTTGCTCAAAAGCTCTGCCGCCACCTTTGTGTCAATAAGATATGTTATGTTTGGCATGAGCTTTCTTGCCGTGGTATCTATATAAGAGCCAAGCCCTTCCCTAAGCTTGCTGAGCCCTATCACGAGGTTTGCTAGCTCGAGAATATTTTTGTACTCGTTCTCATTGGGCTCCCTTCCTATGCTCCTTGCTATCGAGCTTTCAATCTCTTTCGCCCTCTCCCTGTCGCCAAGAAGAATAAAGAGCTCTTCCTCGCTAGCACTCTTTTTGTTTGATCCAAACTTAGCAACAAATTCAGCATACTTCTCATGGTTGTTAAGCTTGAGCTCGGGGAAGTATATACTATACCACTCTTCCAGCCTTTCAAAAGCAAGGTTCTCTATCTTCTCCAGCTGGAGATATGTGTTTATCGCCTCTATCAAGCTGTGCTCCTCCCCAGCATAGGCTGTGCTCAGGCTCTCCTTTGCCTTTGCAAGAAGCCTTCTCCTCTTCTCCTCCACACTTTCGTTCTTCAAGCAAGCACCAACAGAAGATAGTTAAATATTTTTCTTAAATAAAGTATAAAAAGGATATGGTATAACTGAGTTATTGAAATAAACACTTTATATATTTATAACAAACTAATATAATGTTCGTGGTCTTATGGAAAGGAAGGAGAATGAATCTAAGGTCCTAAACATCGTAAGCAGGCGCGGCATATTCTTCCAGGCCTTTGGGATATACAAAGAGCTCGGAGGATTTTATGATTACGGCCCGATAGGGGTAAGGATAAGGAGGAATATTGAGAATGCTTGGCGCAGGCTTTTTGTAGAGATGACGCAGGCAATAGAGATAGAGAGCACGAGCATAATGCCAGAGGTTGTTTTCAAGGCAAGCAGCCATTTGAGCACTTTTACAGATCCAATGGTAAGGTGCAAGGCATGCAACACACCATACAGGGCAGACAAGCTTCTCGAGGAATTCTACGAGAAAAGGAATGATACAAAATCGTTAGATGCTGTAAAGAAGATGAGCATAGAAGAGATGGAGAAGAGGATAAAGGAGCATGGCATAAGATGCGCGAAGTGCGGGGGAGAGCTTTCAAAGGTTGAGAAGTTCAACCTTATGTTCCAGGTAAAGATCGGCCCGACAGGCGATGAGACGGGCTACTTAAGGCCGGAGACCGCACAAGGCATATTTGTCGATTTCAGGGATCTTTTCAAGACACAGGGTATGAAGATGCCAGCTCTTATTGCCCAGGTGGGCAAGAGCTACAGGAATGAGATCTCTCCCAGGCAGCAGCTCGTAAGGATGAGGGAGTTCACACAGATGGAGCTCGAGCTCTTTTTCGACCCTGAGGAAGAGGCAAAGGAGATAGGTTTCTTCAAAATCGAGAACCTGCTTGATACGAGGATAAGCTTCCTCGAGGCAGGGAAGAGCGAGGCTGTGGACGCAAGCCTAAGGGAGCTCCTCGAGGCAAAGAAGATACCAAACAAGTATTTTGCGCTCCTTCTTTACTTGGAAGAGAGGCTTATGAATGAATTCGGCTTTGACAAAAAATCATATAGGTTTAGGGAGCTCGAAAAGGAGGAGCTTCCCCACTATTCGAAGGGCAATGTCGACCTTGAGGTAAATACCGAGTATGGCTTCATCGAGGTTGCTGGCAATGCCTACAGGACTGATTATGACCTCTCGTCTCATGCAAGGACATCTGGCGTTGAGATAAATGTTGTAAATAACGGTAGGAAATTTGTCCCGCATGTTGTTGAGGCGAGTATGGGCCTTGACAGAATGCTGTTCAGCATATTGGAGAACAGCGTTGCAAACGATGGCAGGGGTTGGGATCTGCTCAAGCTAAGCGAAAGCATCGCGCCCTATAAGTATGGTATATTTCCTCTCCAAAAGGATGAGAAGCTTATAGAAAAGGCAAGGGAGCTTGCAAAGCTGCTTGTTGAAAAGGGCGTTCAATGCTACTACTCAGATTCTGGAAGCATAGGAAAAAGATATGCAAAAGCAGATGAGATAGGCGTACCATATTGCATAACAATAGACTACCAAACCATTGATGATGATACTGCAACAATAAGAAATAGGGATACTGCCAAGCAGATAAGAAAAAATATCGGAGAGATAGCATAATGATTCTATGGTCTCTATTCTTGCGAAGGATTTCAACATAAGGCATACCATAGAGAGCGGGCAGCCCCTTACCTTCTTTGCCGACTACTCTTTTGACGGCACGCTAGCCAGGATTTCATATCCTTTTAAAAATGGTGCAATAAGCATCGAAGCAGAACAGAAAGGAAAGAATTGCCTGATTGCTGCAGAGAGCGATACTTGTTCTAAAAGAGAGATAAAAGAAGAGATCAAGGAGAGGTTTGGCCTAAGGCTCGATATACAGGAAGTGTATGCAAACATAAAAAGCGACGGATTTATAGAAAGGGCAATAAAAAAATTCTACGGCATGCGCGTGACAAAAAACGGAATATGGGAGACTTCTCTCTCATTTATTATAAGCGAGTTCAACAACATAAAGAGGATAAGGCTAATAATGCGGCGCATGATTGAGAGATGGTCAAGAATACCAAGCCCGGACGAACTTTCTAATCTGCAGCTAGGGGAGCTTTACAAGCTTGGCCTTGGTTTCAGGGCAAAGTACATTAGCAGCTTTGCAAAACTATACAATGATGAGGTATTTGAAAAATACGGCGCGCTTAGTTATAAAGAAGCCAAAGGCATGCTAATGAAATATAATGGCATAGGAGACAAGGTTGCTGACTGCATTCTTCTTATGGGGTATGGCAAGCTCGAAGCTTTTCCTATAGATACATGGATAAAACGCATTTTGGCCCAGCAGTATCATCTAAGGAATGCAAGCATTAAAAAGATGCATGAATTTGCAGAAAAGAGATGGGGCAAATACGCAGGCTATGCGCAGCAATACATATACTGGTATGGTAGAGCAATTGCCTTGCAAGACAGTCAACCTTTATAAATTTAACCATCAAATATTTATTAAGGTGTTGGAATGGTGAGCAAAGAGAAACAAGTTGTTGTGGTAGATCCAGAGTTGTGGATGAGCAGGAATCTCCATTATATGGAGAAGCAGTCTGGTTGGCGCATCTTTACTACAATCTATTGGGGAATCTACATACTTTTCCTGGGACTGTTATTAATTTTCTATAGCTCATTTGCGCTGAACGTTACATACTTCCTAGGAGTTGCATTGTTCCTCCTATCGCTGATGATAATAATCTACGGATTTGCGACTTCGCTGCATTTTAAGCTGATGAAGAGATACGGCTGATCCATTTCTTTTAGTTTTTTATACTTTCTCTTTCATATTCTCTTAATCTAGTTTGTATTTTTCAGTTGGTATAATGAATATTCCTAACATCTACACCTACAAGAATCTCAAATACCTAATACTAGTGCCATTAGCACTGATGTTCATCGGCATCTACTTCTCTTTCTTTATACCATACGATACCTCCCTCGCAGGAGGCTTTAGCATCTCATTGCTCACAAACCAGAGCGTAAATACAGCAGTGCTTGCAAGGAACCTGAGCTCTACTCTCCACATTTTAAATCCTGAAGTCATGCAGAGCCCTGGCGGCATAAGCATAACAATACCAATGAATGCAAGCATAGCAAATGCAGAGAAGTACCTCCTTGCCTTCTATTCATACAAATCAAATTATACTGCATTTTCATTTAATGAAACCAGCATAGGCATTGCACTGCAGAAAGAGCCGGGCAATGCAACTCTTCTAGCCCAGCTTGCAAATGCAAGGAAAGGGGCCAATGAATCTTTTGCAGGCATGTTAAGCTCTATATCTTCGGAGCTCAGTTCGCTCACGCCCATAATAGGGAAGATGAGCTACAATGCAAGCAATGTAGATAACATGAGTGCTGTTGCACAGGCTGCGTATGCAAAGGCCGGAAATGTTTATGAAGCGAAAATTGTCAACGCAGTAAGGCCTTTCGTAAAGTTTACATCTTATTCTTACGAAGCCATAACGCCAACGCTTAGCTCATTTTTCCTCTCTCAGGTGAGGCTTATTATAATAGTTGCATTCATACTTATCTCAATTGCCGTCTTCTTTATCTTTAGGTCTGTAATCCCTTCGCTTGCCATAATATTCGGTGCGGGCAACGACATAATAATTGCATTAGGTGCTATGGGGCTTTTCAAGATCCCGCTTGGCGTTGCGAGCCTTGGCGGGTTGCTCATGCTTATAGGCTATGCAATAGACACAGAGATACTTACTTCGATAAGAATACTGAAGAGGCATGAGGGCACCCCAGAGGAGAGGGCATTCTCAGCAATGAAGACAGGCATGACCATGACAACAACAGCAATAGCGACATTCGCCACGCTTTTTGCAGTTTCATTAATTGCTTATGTGCCTACATACTATGAAATCTCAGGCGTTGTTTTGTTCGGCCTGATCGGCGATCTGTTTACAACATGGCTAGGCAACGCACCCATGGTTTTGCTGTATAAGAAAAGAAAAGAGAGGAGATAATGAGTGCAATAGAGTACCTCAAGGATAAAAGGATTCTCTTGCTTTTGGGCATAGTGATAATATTGCTTGCCCTTGACTATTTCTATGGCACGGGCCCGCCTTACTATCTACACTTTGGAATCGAGTTTACAAACGGAACGCAGATACCAGTTACATTGGAGCAGCCAGTAAGCCCCAGCGAGATGAGCCAGATAATAAGCATCTTGCAGCAAAGGGTGAGCACGTTTGGGCTCAAGCAGGTTACAATAGAGGGCGTTGGCAACTCAAATATATACATAACCATACCTTCTGTCTCTGGCAAGGAGATTAATGCAACTATAAATATAATAGAGAGCCAGGGTGTGTTTGAAGGCATAGTGAACGGGGTAGAGGCGCTCAACGGCTCGTCAATAATGAGTGGCAGTATAGGTGCTGTTCCTCCTATAACATCAAACAACAATGTTTCATGGGCTGTAAATTTCTTCATAACCCAAAGCGCCGCGCAGAGGTTCGCCAAGGTTGTGTTTGGTCAGGCAAATAAGCCTCTATACATGTTCCTTGACAGGCCCACAAGTGCTGTTGTCTTGCTAAATTCTTCACTGCTCCAAGCAACGGGCGTGCAGGGGTTGAGCTTCCAAACTGCGCTCAGCGCGCTTGACAATGCTGTCGCCTTTGGCAACCAGACAATACCTATAGAGGTATATAATCCTAGCGGAAGCAACTGGAATTCATTATATCCTTTCTTTGCTTCGCACAACTCAATATACAATAAGGTAATCTTAGCAAAGAATACACCATCCTTCATAGCAAGGAACCTCTCTGCACTCAACTATACTTTGTTTTATGTCAGCATATCTAACATGACGCCCACATTCGTGCCTGTATACAATCCATCCAACCCTACAGCCCCAACTTATATGGTAGATTCATGGCCTGCTGTTGGTCTGCTTTCAGCTCCTCTGCTGAGCCCAGGCGTTACAAACGGCTCAATAGGGCAGAGCTATCAGATAAGCGGGTATGCACCTGCAAACCTTTCGCTGCAGGGCAAGCTCAACTATGCTCAATCGCAGTCTCAGATGATTGCAAGCATATTGAGTGGCGGGGCCTTGCCTGTCCATGTGATAGTTGGCATGCCTAAGATAATGCCTCCGACGCTGGGCAAGCACTTCTTATACATAAGCGCTATTGCGGCTGTTCTCGCAGTCATAGTGGTCACGCTTATCATTACATTTAGGTACAGGCGTGCATTCTTGGTAGTGCCTATAATGCTTACTACCTTCACCGAGCTCTTCATAATCGTCTCTGTGATAGGTCTTATAGGGACAATCGACCTTGCGGCTGTGGCAGGCATGATTGCAGTAGTGGGTACAGGCGTCGATGCTCAGATTATTATCACTGACGAGCTTATCTCAGGAAAGAGCGAGGCCATGAAGCTCAAGCTCGGAAACGCCTTTTATATAGTTTGGGCTGATGCAATATTGCTTGTCATAGCCATGCTGCCCCTCCTCTTTGCAACATCGCTTGTAGACATAGTAGGCTTTGCCGAATCTACAATACTGGGTGCTCTTCTCGGCGTGCTCATAACAAGGCCTGCATATGGTGCTATAGTGAGCATACACTACGGGGCTGAGAAGAATGCCTAAATACTGCCCTATATGCAACAGGTCAAGCGACGAGTTCAAGTTCTACGGCGAATTCTGCGAGGTCTGCACAAAGGAGAGGGTGAGCAAGGAACTCCCAAATACTGTAAGAGTAGACAAGTGCAGGGTCTGCAAGAGGATAAGGCTCGGCAACTCTTTTGTAGAGGAGAGCAAGGCCAGCATAGAAGATGTGCTCAGGCATGAGCTTACCCATTATGAAGTGAGTGTAAAGGAATATGATGAGAACACAAATGTGGCGATTGCCGAGATAGTGACTCAAATAGGCGGGGAGAGGCTTGTTCTGGAGAAGAGGATAAACATAAAGTACAACAAGACAATATGCAGGCAGTGCTCCAGGAAGCTCGGCGGGTATTTCGAGGCTGTTTTCCAGCTGCGCGGCAATGCAGAGAAGGTGGAGAGGTTCAAGGAAAGCGTCAGGAATTTCTTCGAAGCCAACGGCGAATTTATTACGAGGGAAGAGAAAGCAAATGGAGGAGTAGACATTTATCTAAGCAGCAAGAAGCTAGCAGCAAATTATCTGAGCATGTTCAGGGTAGAGTTCGTTAGATCTTTTACTTTGCACACTGTGAAAAACGGAAAGAAGCTTTATAGGAATACGTATTCAATACATCTTTAGTGGTCCTATGCTTAGTGGCATGAGCAAGATAACAAAGGAGCTCGAAAAAGAGCAGAAGAGGTTCGAGGAGGTTCTTTCCACATCGAACAAGGTAATAAGGCTCTCTGCTCAGCTTGTAACCGCCCTTCACTCTGGCAACAAGCTGCTAGAAAAGAAGCTCGCAAAAGAGCTAGAAAGCGAGATAAGCAAGCTCAGGAAAATAGAGAAGGGCTTCGAGTACTATTCGATGCAGGCGCACCAGGAATACGTAGAAGCTTTGGCATTCAAAAGCGTAAAAGAAAAAGGTACCTTGCCAAGCAGCAAAGACCTAGAAGAAAAAAGCATCCCGTATCTTCTGGGTATAATGGATCTCGTAGGCGAGCTCAAGAGGGAAGCATTAGACGAACTAAGGAAGGGCAATAAGAAGAGGGCCCTCTCATATTATGAGCTCATGAAAGAGATATACGATTCTACGCTCCACATGAGGTTTGCAAACTCCCTTTTGCCGAACTTCAGGAAGAAGCAGGATGTAGCAAGGATACAGCTTGAAAGCATACTCGAGCTTCTCAGCAAATAGCAAAATATTTAAAGACAACATAATCATATATATTAAAGGTGTGGTTATGAAGATAAAAGCTCAAAGCGCAATGGAATACCTAATGACATATGGTTGGGCAATATTGATTATTGCCGTAGTCCTCGGAGCACTTTTCTCTCTTGGCGTATTCAGTGGCTCTTCAATGCTAGGCACATCGTGCATAGCAGCATCTGGATATTTGTGCCAGAATCCTGTGCTTAGCACAAGCGGCACATTATCTCTTACTCTAGGCCAAGAATCAGGATATACGATGTATAATGCATTTGTCTATGTTGCACCTCAGTCATCAGGAGCAAATGCCTACGGCTTCCCAACGACAACATATTCTTCAAATCAAAACCCAATAACAGCATTTACCAGCGGGCAAACAATTCCTCTTACATTTAACCTTGGCCCTTCATATACAACAATAGGCACCCCATTCTCTGGCTATGTCTGGCTAAACTACAGTTCAACCTCTGGAGGAGTGGCTAACATAGCAACCAAGGTCGCTACTGTTATAGTCAAAGTATCTTGATTTTTATTTTTTTGTTTTTTGCTTTTGCAAATATTTATAAATCTTCAATATGTATAGTAATCAAAAGCGTGTGGTATTATGGAGAAGATAAAAGCTCAAAGCGCAATGGAATACCTAATGACATATGGTTGGGCAATATTGATTATTGCCGTAGTCCTCGGAGCACTTTTCTCTCTTGGCGTATTCAGTGGCTCTTCAATGCTAGGCACATCGTGCATAGCAGCATCTGGATATTACTGCCAGAATCCTGTGCTTAGCACAAGCGGCACATTGACATTTACATTTGGCCAAAATATAGGTGCACCAGTATATAATGGAATAATATATGTTGCGCCTCAATTTGTAGTGCCTACATCAACTCCACCTTCATTCGGCTTTAACTCTCTTAATTCAGGCAATTATATACTTCCTACTAACCCATTCCAAAACGGCCAAACAGTAACCGCATCTGTATCACTTTCTGGTATAAGTAGTATTGGTTCTTCACCAGCAATAGGCACGCCATTCTCTGGCTATGTCTGGCTTGTATATAACAGCACACAAACAACAGGAACACAAAACCTGATAACAAAGGTAGCAACGATAATCGTAAAGGTTAGCTGATCCATTTCTTTTATTTCTTTTGCTATTTTTTCATTTTTAGCATGTCCTCTAGCATAGCCGGAGTTAAAATCGGTTTTCTGAGCCTTTCATAGTCGTCTGTTGCGAGCCTTGGGCACGCAGTGTTTACAAATGCTTCTATCTCGAGCATGTTGTTCAGCGAATCGAAGTCGAATGTATTAGCTATCAATATTGTAGCATAAAGTCCGCTTTTTCCTAGCTTTTCTTTTATTATTTCGGCAAGCTTCATGTTATACTGGCCTGTTTTTGTGCTTACCAATATGCCGAAGTTTCTCGCTTCTAAGGCTCTTATAATCATGGCCTTCTCAATGCCCTTCCTCTTTTCCCTGTATCTGTCAAGCCACTCCATCTTTTTTGCAAAAGGATCTATTGCAAGGAATGGCTTTTTCGTAGCGTATACTGCTCCGAGCGGGTGAAAAAGCCCTCCGCCGAAGTAAATATGGGCATCTACATCATTGTCTATGCTTGCTGCGCTTCCCGGATCGCAGCCAAGAATCTGGCCGCTGTATTTTGCGAGCCCATAAGGCTTGCCTATAAGAACCTCTTTTCCGTTTTTCTCATAAAATTCCTTTATCTTCTCTAGCTGCTGGACATGCTGCACTGTTGTTACTATGCCAAGCTTTTTGTAAGGCTTCAGCTCCTCTAAGCTTTTCTCGAGCATCGAAAGGTCGGCATCTATCCTATACTCTACATACTCTACATTGAAGTCTACTTTCATGAATTCCGCGTGGCCGAAGTGGATAAGCTTCTCAGCCCCAACCTTCTTTGCCTCATCTATAGCTAGGTCGCATGCCCCAAAGCTTGGCGATGCCGAGATCATTACCTCGTCGCCTTTTCCCTCTAGCTTCTTCGCATACTCTAGCGCATACTGCTTCAATCCTTCCGGAAACTGGAGAAGAACCTTCATGCTACTACTATATTGAATCTACAGCTATAAAAACCTGACAAAATCAGGCTGCCTCGCCGCTTACCCTTTCTATTTTTTCAGTCACTATCTTGTACGTGCCTGATAGCTTCGAAGCAGCGCGCTTAAGCGCATTATAGGCAATCTTCCTTTTGCTTGAGTCTGTCTTGAGCTCAAATACCGGCTCGCCGTCATGTACCCTTGCCGCAACTGCCGTTGGCTTGCCAAATGCAAGGGTCATACCTTGTGAGATTCTGTCAGCCCCTGCCCCCGTAGCCATGCGCTTCTCCCTAAGCACATTGTGCGGATATGTTATAACCCTGAGGAAATAGCCGTTAGGTATCTCCCTTTCAAGATACTTGTTGGCAGCCTGTCTTGCAGCTTCGAGTGCATTCGATCTTAGCTGCACGTCCTGCTCTGAGCTAAGAAGCATCCTCATATCATAATCAGGCTTGTCGACACCCATTCTGAATATAAGAAGGCTTGTATGCGGAAGCGCCTTTATATAATTTTTTCTCGGCTTCTTTATTGAATATCTTGCCCAAGCCTGGCTGTTTAATTTCCTAGTTGTCCTTGCCGGCCTTATTCTCATAATAACACCCAAAAGATATGCTCCAAGGATAAAATCCTCTGCAGGAGCATTTGCATATTTTATCGGCTGGAAGGTATATATATTTTTCTATTAGTGGGGTCTCAAATCTATTCCGCATATATTATAGAAAGATATTTATATATTTACTTTAATAAAATATTTATACTAAAGTAAAAAGTGGTAAGATGGGGAAGAAACACAGAGTCTATAAGATAGTGAGGGACATATTGGCAAAGGTGCCTCTCTTCATAGTGCTTTTCGGCATGGGCGTTGTCAAAGGTTCTTTCTTTTCTTTTGACATAATTGCAACCCTCAGCTACACACAGCAGCTCCTCATGCACATAGGGCCAATGCTAAGCGCTCTTTTGTTTATTGTTGCTGGCATCTTCTATGCCGTAGGCCAGATACTGCCGCCAGACAAAAGAGCCAACTTCCACACAGCCTCAATAAATATAATAATAGGTGCAATAGTCGTTGCTGTGCTTTCAGTAGCATCAAACAGCCTTGCGCTTGCATCAACTCACCTACTTGCAAACATATCGTCAAATTCCCTCAGATAGTGAATACATGGATGCCCTGCCATTTGGCCTTTACGGATTCAACATAGCAGTATTGCTTATAAGCATCATGCTATCCATAGGGGGCATTATTCTGGGATTGGGCTACACCTTCGACGATAAAAAACTCAGAGAATTCGGGAAAAACGAGATTTACCAATCAGTAATAAACGGCATGCTTGTTGGTGGCCTTCTTGTTCTTTTTATGAACAATGGGGTAATAGATCTGGCAATGAATTCACTCATACCCGGAAATTCCAGGTTCTCCTGCCCAGGATACATGCAAAATAACCTGGCAATCTGCTTTGCCTACTCCTATCTTGCGAGTCCAACGCCGTATACCTTTTCAGGAAGCATGCACATCTCCCTCCTTGAAAAAATAACAATGCTTCTCTCAGGCCTTTTTCTTCTTAGCACCATACTCGGTTCGATAGCTTCCTTGGAAGTCAACCTGCTTGTTTTTACGCTCAACTTCTCGTACATAATCAAGCCCTTTCTAAATGAAATCCAGTATATAATAAACATTCTTACAGCAACAGCCGTGAGCATATCTGTGCAGGCCTTCCTCCTCATATTTATATCGCTTGCAGCAATAACAATAATACTGCCCCTAGGTCTTATCCTCAGGACTTTCTACCCTACAAGGAAGCTGGGAGGGTTCTTCATAGCTGTTGCAATAGGTCTATACGTTGTGTTCCCTCTTACATATCTTTTCGACGCCGTACTCCTTAATTCTTACAACTCGAGCCCAGCCAACTCGAGCATAGTATCTATTTCAAGCAATGCGACATCGCTTGAAAGCGAGATGATCTCTTCAATAAATGCTACAAACAGCACAAGGATAAGTAGCATTACAAGCATAGAGAGCGATGCTAGCCACATATTCTCTTCTGTAAATTCATTGATAAATTCGCTTCTTTCTTTTGTCTCTTCGCTTATAATGCAGGTTTTCATACTTCCAATTTTCAGCATCGTCATTACAGGCATCTCAATAAAGGAGTTTGCTGAGCTTATGGGGTCTGAAGCCTTCTTTGGCAAGCTGAGGGTGCTTTGATGGAAAGCTTAGGAGAGAAAACAACCGCATACGCCTTCTACGCAGCTTCGATGCTTGCGTTGGCCCTCTCATTTTTGTTTGGAAGTTCTCTTATTGCTTTGGCAGCGCTTGTTTTTGTCTTTCTCTCTACTGCATATTACCATTCTGGAAAGCTGATCAATAACCTGATAATTAAGAATTCAAGGATGCTTGTTCTTTCCAAGGGATACGAGCTCACTGCCAACGGGTCTTCTGCTGTAAGAAAGGTTGGAAACACTTATGAAAGCGTTTCAGCTGCATTTCTGGTAATAGACAATCCGTTGGGAAATATAAGCGCATCTATGCAGCCCCTGCTGGAGAAGGTGCATACCCCTTTCGAGTTCTCAATAGAAATAGAGGAGTTGAGCAAGAAGAAAATAATAGATGACCTTGAAACAAAGATGCACATCAAAGAGATAGAGCTCTCGAATGCCAGGGAATCAGATGCCAAGAACTTCAATAGGATAAAGCGTGAACTTAGCTTTATCGAAAACGAGATAAATACAATAAAAAACGGCAACAAACCATTCAACGTTAGGTTCAAGATAAAATGCAGGGCAGAATCTCATTCGATGCTTGAAGCAGCAAGCATCTCTTACAAGAATCTTGAGCATGTTGCTGGCCTTTTCTCAAATGCTCTTAATATAGATTACAGGGTATTAAGAGGCGAAGAGCTTCTGAGCGAAGCGTAGGCGATTATATGAACTATTATATAAAGATGGGTTCTGCTTTGCTTTCAGGCTTTTTCAATATCTTTTACTCTCCAGAAGAGCACATGTTTAGGAACCAGCAAGGTGGCATATTCCTGGGGCAGAGCTCAACTTATTCCCTGCCTCTTCTATTCAACCAAGACCTGCTTCTAAATCCACACATTTTCGTTACAGGAGTTACAGGCTCCGGAAAGAGCTATTTCCTAAAGTCTCTGATAATAAAAAGTGCTTTGCTTTCTGAAACAAAGATAATTATAATTGATATAACTGGAGAGTATGGCGAGATTGCCAATTATCTTGGAGCTTCAAAAAAAGATTTAGGAAAATTCCTGCTTGGCGGAGATCTCAGCAATGTCGCGTATTACGATCTCTCTGTTCTGGAAAATGAAAATAAAAAGGTTGAGGAAGCTAGCGCCATACTCTCTGAAATAGTAGAAAATATGAGAAAGAGGGGAACAAAGAGGAAAGAGAGAGCAATGGTTATACTTGACGAGGCATGGAAGCTTCTTGCTAGGGATAAGCTTCTTGAAACGCTGATAAGGGAAGGAAGGAAATACGGCGTAGGTGCTGTACTTGCTTCGCAAATGCTAGAAGACATCGAAGCCCACATGCTCTCAAACTTTGCAACAATCTTTGTTTTTAAGATACAGAACAAGTCCAGCCTCGAAATGCTTGCAAAAAATTATCACCTTAGCGACATGCAAATAGAAATGGTGCAGAACCTCAAGCAGGGAGGCTGCATGGTGGTGCAGGCATACAAAGACAAAAGCTCGGCATCATTTTTCATAGAGAAAATTCCAGAGCTGTCAATTCCTAAGATGCTTAGGCTTATGTTTGGTGGTAAAATGATTGAGATAAGTGAATTTGAAATTAAGAAAGCATTAGTCAAGCTTGGTTACGACCCTGCAAAGACTTTGCAAAATATAAGCAGCGGAGAAGAGATAGATATCCAAAGGCTAATCTCATTGTTAAAAGATGCTGGAATGAAAGAAATGGATATACTCCATTTTTTGAGGCATATAGGAATAAACGACTTGGCAATTGCTGACGCATTTGCGGCGATAAAGAATGGAAACTGAGAATCTTGGCAAATTTTCAATAAAGAGCACCATTTTACTTCAAGGAACACTCAAGTGCAGCTTGGCGAAGGTAAAGGAGCGCATGAATTTCTATCCTAGCTTAAAGCTTGCCAGCGAAGGGAGCGAGCTAGAATATGTGCTTAACCACAGCGATGAGTCTAGGCATTATCTGCTTCGCATATCAAGAAATGGCATATATTTGACAGCTTTTTCAAACGTTTCTCCAGAATATTTTGAAAAAGAGCATCTGCTAAGGCTTTTTAACTTTGCCCAGATTCTGAGCGATTTATATGTATTTGAGATGGGTTCGATATTTCCTGCAATTATGCATTTTCTTTCTTATGATATCAAATATCATTCCAATAAAATCAGCACACAAAATGGAAGGGAAGTAGAGCTTCTCCTTTCGAAGCGGATTGTTGATTTGCATAAAAAGAATGAGGAGCTCTATGCTGAACTAGAGCAGAGCAAGGCAATTGTTATAAGGCTTCTTGCAAAGATCCTAGCACATGAAGATTTCAAGGGTTCGCAAAAGGAAGTCGTAGAGATGTATAAAGTGAGCCCAGAGATTGCAGAGAAGGCGCTCTTTCTGCGTGAGGAACTAAAAGAGAAGTGAGAAAATGCTCAATCCATATTATATCGGTTTTCTCGCAGACATGCTTCCAATAATAGTAGGGCTTGCGGTATTGCTACTCCTTAAAAACGTGAGTTTTGGCAATGCAAAGATAAGGGTAAATTCTGATATTTGCTTTCAACCTATTGAAATTGGAAAAAGGCGTGACCCTTTTCATGAGTGGGCAAGGGACGAGCTCATAATTAATGGCATAGCAGTGCGCAGCGATAGCTTTGTAGAGAAGAAAGCGCTTGAAAAGCTCTCTCTTATTCCATACTGGAATATCGGCATTTTGGTGAAAAGCAAGCCCCAAAAAAGATTAAGGGTTTTTGCGCATGGCGATGAGATCATTAATTTGATACAAAATTTTTCTCCAGTTTCTGGATTGGTGCTTGCGCATATACTCGGCGGAAGCTTTGAGTTGACCTATTATGAATGAGTTTTACACATTTTTAATGCTCGGCGTGAAGCTTATCGCTCTAGTTTTATCACTGGCGACGAGTTTCTCCATGCTAAGGCATTTGGCATACGGCCCGCAAAGCAAAGAAGCTGAGAAGATACTCATACTTTCCATTGTTCTGCTCTCTGTTTTGGCGATATTATGGATCTAAAAGTACTTTATAAAACAGAAAAATCAGTTGCGCTTCTCTTCCTAGTTTCACTTGGGCTAATTATTCCAATACTTATGCTCCTTTCTATCTTCCTTGGTCATTTGCTCTTTCTTGCAATAGCTATTCCTCCTTTTCTAGCTACCTTTTTCTTGCTCCGCACGGCAAAGGCAACATATATAGACAAAAGCCTGGCGATACTCGCTGTGCTAAATATACTTGTTTTTGTATTATGGGCGATCCTTTGAAGCTTTATAATGTCACGTATGCAAGCGAAAGCTTTGATCCAAAGATATTGGCAGAATATTTTGCACACGAAGGATTCTTCGCCATATACAACATCTCAGAAAGCTCCTTTTCGATTGCGTGCAAAAGCACTGATACTATACCAGGCTTAGGGCTAGAAGAAACTAACAAAGCAGATGGTGGCAAGTTTACTTATCTTGTTGCATATCCATTGGAAGACATGGGCAAGAAGCTCGAGCTGCTTTACAAATTCAGCGGAAAGGTAATATTTGCCTTCGTTCCTGAAAGCAAGGAGCATGTTCTTTCGGTGAAGAAAAAGATAGAACACAAGCTTAGCAGCTATGAGGTAAGGCTTACAAAGAGCATGTTTCATCTTGGAAGCGTCCAAATGGACCTCTTCTACAAATACGATGAGAGGAAAATGCTGGAAAAGATGCTTAACATGGTAAACGAGATAATGGCAGAGAACAGCCTAGCATACAACTTTTTTATCCTTATTGAAAATAGCTTTTTTGAAAAGCTTTACAAGTTTTTTGAGCCGAGCATATTTCTTATAGAAAAGGGCACCCTTGATTTCTCTTCTCTTGAAGAAGCCTACGAAAAACTTATCAGGCTCGATTCTCTTCCATTCGGCATAAATTATATCTCAAAGCTTGTCTTTATTCCCCCTGCAGTAAAGAGGATAGCTGAGATAAAAACATCATTTCCGCATGGCTGTGGAGAGATCAAGCTCGGATATTTCCTGGAGAATGCGGCGGAGAAGAGAGAAATAGAAATAAGTGTGGAGAAAAATTCTTTCAATCTTGGCACGCTTATAACAGGCATGCCAGGCACTGGAAAAACATTCGCAGCTATGGGCATAGCTGAGCAGCTCCTTAAAGATGGCGTGCCTGTTGTAATAATATCCCCTACCCAAGAGTGGTCATACTTCGCGGTTAAAAACAATATGCGGTTGTTAAGAATTTACTCGAGCAACAACTTTAGAATAAATTTCTTTAAACCAAGCGCAAACGTGCCAGTAGAGAGATTTTATGAAAATTTGGCAATGCTCCTTGCAAGCACCTCAGGTGCCGGCCCCTACAGAAATTCCCTAGAGAAAGCACTTCTTGCTGCTTTCCACAGAGCATATGCGTCTGGCGTGCCAGATCCACAGGAATTATACAACCAAATAGAGGAGGTGGTGATAGAGCAGCATGGAAAAAGGACAAACGTAGGGGTGAAATACACAAAGCACGGCGAGAACATAATGGCTTCGCTTGAAAACCTGCGGCTTCTCTTTTCAAGGCCTGAATTCGCATACAGAGACGGCCTTGATTTTGGTGAGCTGATAAAGGGAACGGTATTTGATCTATCAAATGTGAGCAACAACATGAAGCCCTTCTTCTATGCCCTGATACTGAACCAGATATATAATATAATAGATTCTTTTCCAGAAGATGGAGATGACAAGCTAAGGCTCGAAATAGTATTAGAAGAATCGCACCTAGTTTTCGGAGCAGATGAGCTGTCAGGGCCTGCCGCAGATCTGAAAGAAAGAATACAAGATTTTAGAAAGAAGGGCGTCGGCCTTATGCTCATAACCCATAATATTGTCGATATAACACCGGGAATAAGGAGGCTTTGCCAGACAAAGCTTTATTTCAGGCAGAGCCCAGACATGGCAAAGCTTGCCGCAAGCGACTTGGGACTTGGCGAAGATGATGCATTGAAGCTGAAGTTCCTCGGCAGAGGCGTTTCTGCGATAGATTATGTGAATTCAGAAAAAGGCGAAAGGAGCATAGAAGGGCCTATTTTTATGAAGGTAAAAGAATATGTGCTTCCTAATGTTGAGATAAAGGATGAATTCTCCAACCTTTACAAAAAGATCAGTCTAAGTTTCAGCGAGCAGTTTGAAGGAAAAAAAGCAGAGCTTTATTTCTTGGGCGAGAAGATCGCAAGCTCGACAATAAAGTCAGGCAAGGTGTCTTTCGATGTGTTTATTAAAGGCAAAGAGTATAAGCTCGCAGTATTGGGCGAGCACAAGAGGGACACTCTTTTTATAAAATTTAGGGCGAATGCGAAGAACATTTCATTTGAAGAGGCGGCGCTGCCTAAGTAGCTCCTTAAGGAGTCTGCTATTCTCAATCCATTTTGCTATTGGTATTTCCATTTTTGTACCTATATATGCAAATGCTTCGTATATGTTTTCAAACCTTTTCGGCTCCTTCTCTAGCGCCTCTCTCACATGCTCCCTGACATTCCATACCCCTACTGGCAGCGTATAGCCTGAGTGGGTCTCCCTGAGGATTATCGTTGTCGCCTGCTTCTTTATCTTTTGGAATAGCTCTGAAACAGCAAGCCTTGCTGCATAATAGCAGCCGCCTATTTCAGCATAAGTTTTTCTCCCTTCAAAAAACTCATAGGAAGAATAAATGGCAATCTCATTGCTTCCCATGTTCCATGTGGTGTTTGGATACCACGCTTCTATGAGCTCATAGCTCCAGCTGCCAGGCACCATAAGGACTATCCATCTGTTGTCTAGGGCCACATTCTCATAGATCTGCACCGAATCTATAGTTTCATATTCTTTTGCTTCGCTCACCTTCTTTTTTGAGATTGTATCGTCAACAGCGGTTATGCTCCATCTAGTAGGGACAAACTTCCTGCTCTTTCCTAAGCCAAGCAGACCTGCCGAAAGAGCCTTTTGTATTTTTGATACAGGCACGCCCTTTCCATATAGCTCCATCATCGCTGTGGTGGCGCTCATATCAGTATCAGAATACGCCTTTTCAAGCTTCTTGTCAGATACAATATTTCCAGCTTCAACCTCCTTTATAGGTGCGCTTGGTCCGAAGGGCTGCGAATTCTCATCAAATACTACCTTCATTTCTGGCTTCCTCAAAAATTCAACATTCGCTTCAATATTTTTATCCGCGAGCGCAAAATCCCTTATAAGTTCTTCTACTTTGCCTTTCTCTACATTGTGTATGTTTGATTTGTACATGCCTCTTACAAGAAGGGATCTGTATTCAACTATCTTCGGAATATCAATCCCGCGCCACATCTCTGGCATTGCAAGAACTTCAGTATTTCCAAAAACAGGAGGCACCATAGGTGAAATGAACACATTTGGATAGCCGTAGCTGCCTATGAATATGTCAGGAGGAGAAGATCCAGAAAGTTCGTTCCCATCAATGAGCTCAACGGTCTTCATTTTGTAATAATATTTGAGGAACTTTGGGTCCCTCATGTTAAGATATACAATCGGGCTTCTTACTACATTGAGCTCCTTGGTTTGCATATTGTATTTATTACTTTGCAGATATTTATTCCTTATGCGAATGAATAAGCCCTTAAAATTCGTAAGCAGAGAAGGCATTGTTGCAGTCTTGATTAACAGGGGAAAGATCCTGTTGCTTAAGCGCAGAAATTTGTTTTTCTTAACGAATCCAGGCATATGGTTCTTCCTTACGGGAGCTATTGAAAGGGGTGAGATCTATTTAGACGCTGCCTACAGAGAAATAAAGGAAGAAACAGGAATAAGCAAGAAGGAGCTCAAGCCATTAGTCTCATTTGATGTGCATCTCTTTGACAAGGCAAGAGGAATCAAATGGCACAACAAGTGCTTTATCTTTTATTCTAAGACAAGAAAGGTAAAGTTAAATATAGAGAATTCAAAATTTATGTGGGCAAGCATGAAGGATATAGAAGAAGAGAAGGACTTTTCTAATATCTTTATAAATAGGCAGACTGTTATTAATAGAATAAAAAGTGTTTTGAATGGAAATAAAAGAAAGGCTAAGTAAAATTTTCTCAAGTCTCGACATAGATGTTGCAGTCATAATGAACAGCGAGTTCATTGATCCTAATTTTCATTATTTGACTGGATTCACCAGTGGAGTATTCGAAAGCAACATGCTTCTTGCGACAAAGAATGAGGTAACGCTGCTTACATCTGACCTTGAATACGCAACTGCGTTGTCGCAAAAAAAGAGTGGAATGAAAATACTTAACGTGCTCTCAGACAAAGAAAAGTTTGAAGAGGAGATGTCGATTATAAAAGGCAAAAGGCTAGGAATAAATGGCAAATTCCTCAGCTATTCTGGCTATCAATTCATTGAAAAGTATAAGCCAAAGTCAGTTATAGACATTTCTGAAGCGCTTACAAAGGCGAGGATGATAAAAGATAACGAAGAGCTAAGGAATATACGAAAGGCAGTGTCGATAACAAAATTTGCAATACTAGAAGCGCAGAAATCACTTAAGGAAGGCATTACAGAGCTGGAGCTAGCAGCAAGGGTGGATTTTGCAATAAAATCTTTTGGCGCAAGTGGAAACTCTTTTGACACAATTGTCGCATTTGGCGAGAATACCGCTTACCCGCACCACATGCCAGATTCTACTAAGCTCACTTATGGCGATTTGGTGCTTATAGATACTGGCGCCAAGTTCAACAATTACTGTGCAGATATTACTAGGACAATAGTATTTGGCGAACAGGACAAAAAGTTCAAAGAGATGTTTAATTTGGTCAAATCTGCACAGCTTATGGCGATCCACAAGCTTAAACCTGGTGCAGATTCATACAAAATAGGCAAAGAGGTAAGAAATTATATAGATACCTATGCAAATGGAAAATACAAGGGCAAATTTATACACGCCCTGGGACATGGGATAGGGCTTGAAGTCCACGATCACGCCATGTTCGGAAAGGGCCCTTCAAGGATCATTAAAAAAGGGATGACCATGGCTGTTGAGCCTGGTGTATACGTGGAAGGCTTGGGTGGCGTAAGGATAGAAGATGATGTTTTCATAGATAAAAATGGTTCTGTCGTTTTATAGGGGAGCTCTGCTAGCTTGGTTAGGCTTCCAGGTTCGGGACCTGGCGACCCGTGTTCAAATCACGGGCTCCCCGTCTTATGCTTTCAGAGAAAGTTGCAAATTGGCAGAATAAATTTGTGGAGTTCTCTATCTTTTCAGCGGAGCATGCTTCTTGTTGATGAAAGGATCGATTTGTACTTGCCGGCTTTTGCCATGTAGCTATCTATCTTCCTTCTCTTTGATGCAATGCTCTTTTTTATTCTCATTATTTTCTCTTTTTTGAATATTTTGAAGATGCTTGACTCTTCATACCTTAGTTTCAAAGTCAGCTCCTCAATCTTCCTCTCCTCAATCTTTGCCTTTGATTCTGCAAGATTTATCCTTCTTGCTATTTCCCCAACAAGCAGGTCGTAGTATTTGTTGAGCGTGTACAAATCTGTCGATTTTGCTATTACCCCAGTTAGCAAGGGGATTGTTATTTCTGAGCCGTAAAGCCTCTTGTAACCATAAGCAAGCGCTTCAAGCACACTCAGATAATGCTGCACATCCCAAACCTTCATCTTCTTTGAATGAGAAAGTATCTTCTGCATATTCATTAACTCGTACTCATAAGAATCTAGTATAGCTTTCATGTTCTGGAGGTGTGCCTCAAGGATTTCTTTGCTTGCAAGATTCTCCTTGAGCTTATCCTTCCTGTTTTTGCTTATAACTGCTTCAACGGCCTGAGAAGCAATGTTTGTGCTCGTCTGCCTAAGCTGTGGGACCTCTATTTTATTGTTAAGCGCAAAATCAAACTCCATATAAAGCCCCTAAAGTCCTATGAACTCCATTTTTTCTTTGTTGTCAAGCTTGAAGAACCCTATTCTTTCAAATTGTATAACTTCATCTTTATTAAGTTTTTCTGCATAGCTCTCTGCAAGCCCTTCCTTCACATCAAGGCTCTCCTTGTTTATCTCCCCGTTTATTAGCAACGGCTTTGGCGTGACAAGCCTTACTTTTACGCAGTTCTCCTTTTCCACCCACTGTATTTTAGGCGCTTCTATCGCATCATTTCCTATATGCCTTGCAACTACCTTGCTACCTATTTTCTCTATCTCTATATCGTACAGATCCTTGAGCCTCGCTTTATCCCCTGCTTTTAGTTTATCTGCATCGCTCTTGCTTATGTAAAATATATTGCCAATTCTATATTCTCTGTACCCCATCTCCTTGCTCGGGTGGAGCTTCAGTTTTACCTCTTCCTTTTCTGCACCTTTTACCTCAACTTCTACAGGATCTACAACTGCAAACAGCCTTTTGCTATAATTGTCAATAATCTTCCTGTTCTCATCCAGCAGCATGTCTATGCTCATGTAGCTTTCAACTCTTGACATGCCGAAGCGCAAGACAAATTTCTTTATAGCCGCAGGAGTTATGCCCCTTCTTCTCAGCGCAGCAATTGTGACCAAGCGGGGATCGTCGTAGCCGCTTACTATGCCTTCGTTTATGAGCTTGTTGACGACTCTCTTTTGAGTGGGTGTATCTTTTATGACGAGCCTTGCCTCATGGTGTATTCTAGGCTTCCTCAAGTCAAGCGCATCCAATATTGCAAGGTCCAGCTCAGTCCTAAGCTCATACTCCTTGCTTCTTATAGCATCAGTTATCCCGTGTATTGAGTCCATTATAGGCGTATTCATGTCATATGTGGGCCAAACAATATATTTATCGCCCTGCCTATAGTGTGGCGTCTTTTTTATCCTTAGCAAAGTAGGGTCGCGCATCACAGTGTTCGGACTGTTCAAATCGCCCTTAAACCTTAGTATGGCTTCGCCTTCGTCAAATTTGCCGCTTAGCATTTCATCAAAAAGCTCCATATTCTCTTCTACGCTGTGCTCCCTATGCATGCATGCCACGCCATTGAATCTGTTTCTCTTTATTATCTCAGGCTCGCATGTGCAAACATAGGCCTTTCCTTTCTCAATGAGCTTTCTTGCAAATTCATACACTTTTTCTATATTGTCGCTTGCATAGTATTCATCGTCAAACTTTATACCTAGCCAGTCCAAATCCCTCTTGAAAGCTTCAACATATTCTTCCTTTTCCTTTTCAGGATTTGTATCATCGAAATATAAGTATAGCTTTCCTTTGTAAATTCTTGCAAACTCCTGCTCAAGGTATGCAACCTTCGCATGGCCTATATGCATATATCCACTTGGCTCAGGGGGGAACCTTGTCGCGAAATCCCCTTCTTTTGCCCCAGGAAGATAAAGCTTAGGCTTAGATTCTTCAGCTTTCCTTTTTTCCTCTTCTTCAAACTCGCTCTTGTATCTTGAATACTCTTCTTCTAATGCCTTATTGCTAAGCGCATTCACTTCTTCAACAACCCTCTTTGCCAATTCTGAAAGGTTTTTTAGGTCTTTCTTTGCATCAGGAATTTTTGCTATCGCCTTGCTGAAAACCGCTTTATAATCAGCCTTTCCATAGTCTATTGCATTCTTTATCGCAATCTTCCTTATAATTTCTTCATTTTCCTGCATATTATTACCTAACAACGCTTGCAGTAAGATTATATATACTCCCGTTTTGGGTGAGCAGAGCAAGTATCCTCAGCTTTACAGTATTATTTGCGCCTATAGGAAGGCTGAAGCTCATGCTTCTCGTGTTGTTTGGGATTGGTATAGGATACTGCTTAGAGTTTATCTTGAAGTATATTATCTTTGGCAAAAGAAGCTTTGTATCTGCGCTTAGAGAGATGCAATTTGACATGTTCTCGCCTAAGCTGTTTTCCAGGTAGGACTTGAACCCTACCGGATTCATCGTATTGAGGTATATAAGCGTAGTATTAATAGTTGGTGAATAAAAATTGCTTATGCTTCCATTGCTTTCCAGCGTTGTCAAAGCATTTGATAATTTTGAAGCTGTGCTGTTGAGATCACATATGATATAGACAGTGGCTGTGTTGCCGTATCCTATTACAGTTGCATTTGCATAGCCTATCGCTGGAAATGTCTGCAATATTGTGGTGGTTGTTGTCTTGCTTATCGGAACAGCGCTGCTGAAAGAGAGATACGAGGCAATGAATATTACAAATACAAAGAGCGAGCCGATGAGCTGTATAAGCTTTTTTCTCTCCATCTAATCACAAAGTTTTTAGTTATTTTTAGTCAAATAGTTTAAGCAAATATTGCTTATTAGCTTTTTGCAAAGCAATAGATATAAATCTTGCTTAAGTGGTTCTATGGCTTTCAAAGATGGAGATTTTGTAGAGATTGAGTATACTGCATGGCGTGTGGCTGACAATAGCATAGCTTTTACAACAGACAAGAAAAAGGCAGAAGAGAGCGGCAAGTACAACAAAGATGCAAAATACGGCCCCCAGCTCATAATTATTGGCAAAGGGGACACAATAAAAGGCCTCGAAAAGGCGATAAGAGAGATGAACATAAACGAAACAAAGAAGATAGAGCTCAGCCCAGATGAGGCATTCGGCGAAAGAAATCCCGACTTGGTAAGGGTAATGTCTCTCTCTGATTTCAGGAGCAGAGACATAAATCCATATCCAGGAATGCAGCTTGAGATAGATGGTTACATTGCAACTGTGAAAAGCGTCAATTCAGGAAGGGTGCTCGTAGACCTAAATCATCCTCTTGCTGGCGAAAAGCTTCTCTACGAAGTGAAGATTGACAGGCTCATAACTGGTGAGAAGGAGAAGGCAGATGTGCTAGCCAAATCACACAATATAGATGCAAAGAAGATAGAGATTGCAAATGGCGTTGCAAGAATAACAATCTCTAGCGATACCAAGAAGGATGCAGATTATTTTGTCAACAAGGAGCTTCTTGTGCAGGATATGCTAAAATACCTGAATATAAACAAAGTAGTGATAGAAGAGGAGTACGAGAAAGAAAACAAGGAAAAGAAAAATGAGGAGCAGAAAGAGGAGCAGAAAAAAGAGCAGTAGTTAGGTCAGTCGTTTATATTGAGCGCGTATCTTCCATTTACTTTTATTCCAAGCTTCTTTGCTATTTCTGATTTTTCTGCATCCAATACCACAACATAGCCGCTCCATTTTGTTGTAAGCTCTGTAGATCCGCAAAGAGGGCATACATCGCCCTGCGATATTATGAGTCTGCACCTTTTGCAAGCTTTTTCTACCATTCAATCACTTTTTCTTTTGCTGCCTTTTCCTCTCTTTTTGTGGCTTTTCCTCTTCTAATAGCCACTCTTCCTTGCCAAGGCCTTCAGGCCTCATTGTTAGCGCTATCTTAGTATCTTTTATATTTGACTTCCAGCTTATAGTAGAGACCTTTGCATATACAACGTCTCCCTTTTTCAATACTCTTCCAGTGTTTCTTGAGCTGAGCACGCCGCTTTTTCTGTCAAAGCTTATAAAATCGCTTGTAATCTGTGAGAGGTGCACAAGGCCTTCAAGAGGCCCTATCCTTACAAAGCATCCAAACTCAACAAGCTCGCTTACTTCTCCTACTACTACTTCCTCTACCTCGAGCTTGAATGTAAGCGCATCAAATGTCACATCGTGGTGCGTCGAGGGATCGCCAGGAAGAAGATAGCCATCGCTTATGTCTCTGACATTGTATACGACAAGTATTATGCCCATATCCCTGTCAAGGATCCTTTCATACTTTTCCCTGAGCAGAGTCGTAGCAACCTTGTTTATATCCTCCCCGAAATAAGAAGGGGGTATGCTCAATGTATCCTTTATTGTATACTTATAGTACAAGAACTCACCACAGCAGCATTAGGTATAATTTATTAGAAAACAATATAAATAAATACCATACGCACGCTACTAAGCTACCTTATTTTGCCATTTCTGGCAAGCGTAAAGACCTTTGCTCCTTTTTCTTTCAATGCCCTCTTGAGCTTCGTATCGTTTGTACAAACAGGCATCTCCATGGCCTTCTTTTTAAGCCAGTCATCTACATACTCTTTTGATTCTTCCAACCTTATATCCTTCTTCTTAATCTCCTCTAGCGCAAGCTTCGCATAGCTTCTTTTTCTCGAGCTTGAAGAAGCCATCTTCCCAAGCTCCATAATGACGCCTTCTGAGATTATGGGCTTGTAGCCCATAAGCTTGAGCACATCGAATATGTCGATTTTGTTCTCGTACCCAAAAAGTATAGAGCTCGTGTCTACCGCAATTTCCATGCTTTCTTATAAGATAATAAAGCTTAAATAAACAGAAGAGAAACTTGATATTATGAGCTTAGAAAGTGCCATAAATATACCAGCATTCGAATTCTCAAAATGGATAGCGAGCCCTTGGCTCAATCTCTTGATGCACTATATCGGCGAGAGTTTTTTGATAGTAATACCCCTTGTCTTGCTTTATATGTATCTCAAGAAGGATAAGAATGTTTTCTCGTTTGTCGCTCTTTTTATAGCCCTTTACATAGTTGGCGAGGTAATAAAGCTTATTGTAAGGGAGCCAAGGCCGTGCAATGTGCCAAACCTTTCATGGATAAATAGCATAGGCTGCGAATCAAGCTTCTCTTTTCCAAGCAACCATGCAACCGTTCTTACTGGCGTTGCACTCTTCACCTCATCTTACAAGTACTTGAGGATCCTTTATGTCATATGGCTTTTGCTTGTACTCTTCGGAAGAGTATACCTTGGCTTGCACTACCTTACAGATGTGATTGCAGGGGCAATAATAAGCCTTGCTATTGCATGGCCTGTATACAAATACTATTCGAAAAGGATAAACAATTCGTTTGCAAAGATATTTTGCAAGCTATTCTATGGGCTAAAGCTCTGTCCGAAAGAGTGGTTGCATGAACGATGATGCTGCTGAGAAAGACGCTATAGCACTGGAAATATTGAAGAGCTTCCACACAATCGCTGTTGTTGGATGCTCAAGAGAGGAAGGCAAGCCAAGCCACGATGTGCCTGCTTATCTGCAGAGCGTTGGATATAGGATAATACCGGTAAATCCGTATGCAAGCGAAATACTGGGAGAAAAAGCCTACAACTCCCTGCTAGAGATAAAAGAGCCTGTAGATGTTGTCGATGTTTTCAGACCTGCAAGAGAGGCGCTTGGCATAGCGAAGCAGGCAGTTGAGATAAAAGCAAAGGCGCTTTGGCTTCAGGAAGGAATCTTCAGCGACGAGGCTGAGGCCTATGCAAAAGAGCATGGCCTGCTTTTTATTGAGAATAGGTGCATGATGAAAGAGCACTACAAGTTTGTGGGAGAGGGTAAGCTCTAACTAATTCAAGACAATTTCTACCCTTTTATTGTGCTTTCCCTTGTTCTCGAATTTGCTCAGCTTAATTGTACCGATTTCTTTTGTATTCTTTACATGCGTGCCTCCATCAGCCTGCATGTCAAGGTCCTTTATCTCTACCACCCTTACCTCATCAAGATTTTTTATGAGCTCCTTTCCTGTTTCTGTCCTTGCAAGCCTCTCTATTTTAAGCGCCTCTTCCTTTGGTATGAATCTAGCAATAACATCATGCCCTTCGCTCGCTACCTTGTTGGCTTCTTCAAGTATCTGTTCAGCTTTTTCTCTATTCAAATCCGGCATGTCTATGTCTATCCTCGCCCTGTCTTCATATATCTGCCCGCCTGTTAGCATACCAGCACCGTAGTTCTTTTCTATAACCGCATCAAGGAGATGTATTGCTGTGTGGTAGCGCATGAGCTTGTACCTCCTCTCCCAATCTATAATACCTTTTAATGTATCCCCTTCTTTTGCATTTATCTCTTTGTCAAGCACATGAACTATATCACCGTCTTGCCTCACATCTATTACATTGTATTCTGCGCCATTGTATATTATTTTTCCTGTATCGTTCGGCTGCCCTCCACCTGTTGGATAGAACAAGGTTCTGTCTAGGATAAGCTCGTTTCCTTTCGAGCTCACCACTTTTGCCTCAAACTCTTTCGCATACATGTCCTTCCAGTAAAGCTTCTCTGTCATGCAACCACTCTAAATATTTATATTTTTCAATCCAATTTATTTATATTTATAGTCCCGTCGTCTAGCGGCCAAGGACGCAGGGCTTTGGACCCTGCTACGTCGGTTCGAATCCGGCCGGGACTAGTAATCCTTTTATCCTTTTCATGAAGAATAACATTGTGATGAGACGAGGTATTTCTGAGCAGTGATGAAAAGAGAGTCGTCTGATCTAATAGCTTTTTGCAAAATTCACCATATATTTTGCTTCCTTGCCGCAGTATATGCACTTCCCATGCAGATCCGATTGGTCAAAAGGTATGTTTGAGGTTTTTGCTCCAGTTTCTTCCTTTATCTTCTCTTCGCACTCTGGGTTTCCGCACCATGGGGCATGCAGTATACCCTTCTTTGTTTTTAGTGCGTGCTTGAATTCTTCATATGTATCAACATTGTGTATCATGCCCTTCATGAGATCGCTCGCCCTGTTGTAGAGATTCTTCTGTATATCATCGAGTATTATATCTACTTTTTCAACAAGGTCTCTTAACGAGGCCTCTGCCTTTGCGCCAGTGTCGCGCCTTGCAAATACTACACTTTCTTTCTCGACTTCCTTTTGCCCGATCTCTATTCTTAGTGGCACACCTCTGAGCTCCCACTCGTTGAACTTGAATCCTGGAGTATAGCCCTCCCTGTCGTCAAGCTTTACCCTGAACTTTTCGCCAAGAATAGCATTGACCTTTTTTGCAAACTCCATTATCTTTTCCTCCTTGCCTTTTGCTATGATTGGCACTATAACAACCTGTATGTATGCAATTTTTGGTGGCAGGACAAGCCCCTTGTCGTCGCTGTGAACAGCAACCATCACGCCAAGCTCCCTTGTCGAGATTGCAAATGTATTTTGCCACGCATACTTTGTTTTGCCATCCTTGTCTAGGAATTTTATATCAAAAGCCTTTGAAAAGTTCTGCCCATCGTTGTGGAAGTCTGGGCCTTGTATCACATAGCCATCTGGCATTATATGCTCAATGCTATATGATGCCACTGCACCTGCAAACTTCTCATTGTCGGTTTTTCTTCCAGGTATGCCGGGCAGGGCAAGATACTCCTTCAATATTTTCTCCCACAGGCTCATTATGAAATCCTTCTCTTTCTCTGCCTCTTCTCTGCTTGCAAATACAGTATGGCCTTCGCACCACAGGAATTCCCTTGTCCTGAGAAGCGGCGTAGGATGCTTGAACTCCCACCTTACAGCATTGTTCCACTGGTTGTATCTGAGCGGAAGATCGCGCCATGACCTTATCCATTTTGAAAAACTCGGATACATTATCGTTTCTGAGGTAGGCCTTACTGCAAGCCTTTCTTCAAGCTTGCTTTTCCCTGCATGGGTCACCCACGCCACCTCTGGTTCGAATCCAACAAAGTGCTCCTTCTCCTTCTCTAGGAACCTTTCTGGTATGAACAAAGGGAAATAAGCATCTTCTATGCCCTCTTTTTTGAACTCCTTGTCGACTGCATTTGAGATAATCTGCCAGGCCATATAGGCTGGTGGCTTCAATATTATCATGCCAGAGACAAAGCTGTAGTCAGCAAAT
>ERZ1669250.83-NODE-83-length-49949-cov-8.928148_pt1 | contig 49949 bp, 46 predicted proteins | sample MGYA00579295_ERZ1669250 | MGnify/ENA primary metagenome ERZ1669250 (study PRJEB41166, sample SAMN08046056) | hot springs metagenome | biome: hot spring; feature: acid hot spring; material: thermophilic sediment; isolation source: thermophilic sediment from acid hot...
ATCATGGTAAACTATACACTATTATGAAAATCACCAACAGAAAGCAGTTACAAGATCTTCCCTTGCATATAAGAAGTCAGATTCCTGATGATATTCTTCCTTCAGAGCGTCACAGTAAATCAGGAGATATGTTAAAGCCACAACGAGTTTTATATCACAAAGTATTGGATGTGTACCCTGATGCTCGTTGGAATTACAGGCCCATTCCTCACAGGAAGTTGGAGTTGGACATTGCCTTGCCGGAGTATAAGATAGGTATAGAAGTAGATGGATGGCAGTTCCATGGAAAGCATTTAAGTTCTCACTTCAAGGATCGAGAAAAGCAGAACTTGCTAGTCATACATGGTTGGGCTATACTGAGATTTACTATGAAGCATCTACAGGATTTGGATACATGCGTGCATACAATACAGCAGGCAGTGCGCATGAGAGAGAATACTCATGCATCGCATTAATATACAAGATATATGAAAAATCATATATCAGTTGACCATTTCCGCAACATGATGTAATATAGTATAAAGCATTTTTGATCGAGAGGAATTATCATGAGTAAAAGCACCGAAACATTGCTACCCAAAGTCACTGGCGGTGATATAGTAGACAGAGTGTACAGGTCATTACTACTGACTGCCATGAGAGACGCCAAGTCTGAGGATTTGAAGAAAAGAGCCGTGAAAGCATTCGAAAAGCACTATGGAGCTTACTTTCCTGCTATTCAGTTGGAAGAGCCAGCTCCTTTGCTAGTTATGGGTCCTCCAGGGCAGGGAAAAACGTCATGCATAGTACAAGCTTGTAAAAAAGTTTCAGAGGATTTAGGCCTAAACTTTGTTACTTCTGCAGACCTTACTCTGGAAAACAGAGCTCCCAACGAACATGATTTTGTGTTAGCAGTGCACAGTTTAGGCGGTGAAATCTCATCGGTAACTTTGAACGGTCTTCCCACCAAGGTAGAGAGAGGGGATGGTGAGGATACCTTGGAGTATACTGGCAACGTACCATATAAAATGTATGCTCAGGTGTTGGATGCTACCCAGAAGGGTGGTTTTGGACTGGTGTTCTTCGACGATGTAACCAATGCTGCTCCGCACATTCTTACCATTTTGTACAACGTAGTAGAAGAAGCGGAGTTCAATGGTAATCCTTTCCCATACTGCGTTTTGGCGGGCAATGAAGGTAGAAAGGATGGTAACTCCGCCACCAATCTTCCGTCTGCTCTAGTCAACAGATCAGAAGCAGTTTACTACTCAGTGCAGGGTGATGAGAATACCATCTTGAACATATTTAGAGATAAGATCAAAGACTTTAAGGCAGATGGCTTGAATACCAGAACTGGAGAAGCCTTACATTCTATTATGTCTCTTCTTCGCAATAACCCTGATATCGTTTCTACGCCAGCGGCTTCAGGTAGAGTAAAGTCTCCTCAGACTACTCCCAGAAGTTTGGAGAATTCCTTAGTAGCCACTATCTTGCAGGGCTTGGATGGAACTCAGGACAGCCGTTTTCTGCATAATATGCATACTGATATTTCCAGTTTATGTGGAAAAGAGACTGCCAAGAAAATCATGGACTTTCATGAGAGTATAAGCCCTATGTACAGCAAGTTTCGCAGTGCTGCGGGAGAGCAGGACTTGGAGCAGGCAGTGTCCAGGGCCATAAAAGATGTACTTTCCAGTGAGCCAGACCAAGGAAAGAGTGTAGATAACGCTGACATAGCACATTATGCACTATCCTTGTACATGCCGGTTTACTTGAAAAAGCTTGGGGATGATAAGGCCAAGTCTTTCTTGGGCAAACTTCAACGTGATCATTCGGATATCTTTTCCAAAGCAGTGGTAGACTACTGCTTTCATGAGAAGATACCACTGGAGGATTTTACTCGGAAGTATGCCTTGGAAAACTCCAAGGAGATGAAGAAAGTAGCTGGTAGGTATGGAATGACCGAAGAACAGACAGAAGACTTTAGTATGAGAATTTAAGGAGAGAGTCATGGCAGAGAACACTAGTAGAGCAATAGAAACAGAGTACCCACGCATAACGTCTGATAGAATCATAGAAGATGTGGCAAGGTCCGTACTTATATCCACATATAAGGATTCACCGAAGCTTAGAAAAAAGGCTTATGAGGCATATAAAAAGATTTTCAACTCGGAAATATCAGAGGGTCTTTTTGCCAAGTTGGATAACAACACTCTATTTCTTATGGGTCCTCCTGGAAACGGTAAGACCTCGTGTGTTAGAGCTGGTTGCAGAAAAGCTGCTGAAGCTATGGGTCTGAACTTCACTACCTCTGCAGATTTGTCCAGGGAAGGTAGAATTCCTAATGAGAATGACTTTCTATTCGTAGTACACAACCTGGCTGGTGAAATATCGCCTTTAACCTTTACAGGTCTTCCTACCAAAAAGACTGTAGGAGACTTGGAGTTTACAGGTAGCGTGCCATATAAGATGTATGCTGAGGCGGATTATTGCATAAAGCAGGGAGGGGCAGCTTTCGTATTCTTCGATGATGTGGGTAATGCCGCCTCCAATATAATGACAGCTCTGTACGACATAGTTAATGAGCGCTCCAGAAACGGACAGCCTGTTCCGGCCTGTGCCTTGGCCTCTAACTATGGTAAAGAGGATGGCAATGTCAGCACATACATCAACTCCGCTCTTCAGAACAGAGTGCAGATGTACCACTTTGACATGAGAGGAGAAGAAGACAAAATCATAAAGCGCATGGAGAACAAGATAGATCGCTATAGGAGCGCTGGAGCCCATCCTACTGCTTTATCTTACTTAACTGCTGTAACGGCTTTTTTCGATTCTCATAAGAACTACATAGTTCCTGATCCCAAGGTAGGTAAGGATATGGAGGCCATGTCCACTCCTAGAAGCATAGAGAAGTTCATGCACGAAGTGCTCTTGGATGGATGTACCGTCTTTGCTAAAGATTCTGATAAGTCTAGCAATAGAGTGGGGCATAGAAGTAAAGGTCATGACATTATGATTGAGAAGCTCACCAAAAGAGCCAAGGGGTTTTGTGGCAATGAGGTGTCTTTTGCCTTGACTGCTTTCGTGGAGTCGTATATGGACAATGTAGAGCCCATGATAGCCAAGGTGTTTCAGGGAATGACTGATGAAGAGTATAAAGAGTATCAGAGCATTATGAGCGCCAAGGCCCATCGTGGAGTGAGTGCTGAGGGACTGAGATTAGCTATTCAGATAGGATACTCTGCTGCTGATCACGCGGCCAATCACTTAGATGAGAGTAAAGGACCTGAGGTGTTCATGGAGACTTTCAAGGAGGCTTTCACCTTGTTAGCCAAGTGCAATGCTGGAGTTACTAATCCGCACACCATAGCCTTATCAGCGAACAGAGCATTCAACATGATGGCCAGAAAGTATACCAAGTTCACTGAGTATGGTGCGGCTTTCGTGACATTCGATCCTGCCAGACCTGAGGATAAGAAGTACTTATTCACCAACGACTCTTACATGACTCTCTTGTCTGCGTTAAAAGCAGGAGGAATACAGTCCGGCGAGATTATGGCCATGCGCGGAGAGTTGTCAGGGGTAGCTTCTACGGCCAGTGCCAACGCTAGTACTGATATAGTGCGTCCTTCCATGCGGTAATGAGGACGCCAGTGAAAGTCGGACGCACCTCCCCGGCTTTCACTTCTTTTTTATAATTAAACTGTTACTTTTCTTACTTAAAAGATTATATTTAGTTACATTGAAGTACACTACGAAAGCAGACACTACTATCATCAGAAATCCTGTGTATCTTTGTCCCGTTATAATGTCTACAAACCCCAAAATACCTATAATAGCGAATCCTATAGTTCTTATCCACACATACTTCAAATCCAGATGCAGTTGAACACGATCTTTGGATAACAATTCTTGCTTAATATCAGACGTCAGTTCAGTAATATCATTTTTAGCTTGATTGGCAGCCCCGATAGAATCTGATGCTCCACTTTTGGCGGCTTTGAATATATAGAATGGGGAAAAAAAGTCTAAACGTGACTTTTTATTCTGGTCTGCATTTTTTTTATTCTTGAAAAATGGCATACGAGCTATCTCCTGTAGATAACATAAGGTACATTGTAAACATTACCACATGTACTGAGTGTTTTTATTATAAGCTTATATTTAAATAAAGTGTAGGCTTTATTAATCCTCTTCGAAAGAGGCTTCTGCTTCTTTTTTTACTACTTCTTTTATGCATTGGAGTATTCTATCGACTCTTTTTATATTGAATAGATCTAGTACTATACTAGACTGCACTGCATATTGGATTCTGTTTTCCTGTATTTTGTAGATAGATTCTATGTATTGTGGATCATAGTTTTTATCTTCTTCGGAAGGCTTTACCAGATCATGGATACTCTCTAAGTGAGAATTATTCAATATTTTATTTTTATGTATAGCTAGTGCCAAACAAGACATAAAAACACGTATATCTGTATAGGCTAGTGCCACCCATTCGTCCATGCTCCAATAAATATCAGGGTCTCTAGAGTATTGTATGGCCCAGCTCTCTACAGACTCTTCCCATTCTTTGGATTTTAATATCCATTTTTCTTTTCTTTGGATAAGAGATAAAACTTCATCTTTCCACTTCATTTTGCTCATTGAGTAGTCCCCATGTTTCTTTTCTTCAGTCTGTTTCTAAGCTTATCTTGTAAGCTCACTCTCTTATTGTCATCCAGAGTCTCTGGAGAATCGGCTGGTTCATACTCCTCATCTCCCGATATAGTATGCACTATACTCTCAAGCTCTTCAGGAACGATATTGACTTCATTATCCTTTAGACTCTCTATAGCTTTTCTAAGTTCGTCGTCCAGAGCATCTTTCAGCTGTCCAAAAGAAGGTCCTTTTTGTTTCTTTCTCTTATGTGTAACCATCGTGTCTGCGGCCACACTTTCCAATTCGTCCATGCTTTCTGGAATCATAGGCTCTCCTTCGTCGCCCTTTCCTCCAATAGTCACTTCTTTTTCGTCACAGTAGTCTTTCCATACTTCAAAAGCTCCAGCAGTTAGTTCTCTAACGCCTAGTCCAGTAGACTCCATGAATGCATCGCTAACTATAGAGCCCAACTTGGCTAATATATTAGACATGTTACTCTGTGGTGCTCTATACCCGTTCTTGGGAGGATTGGTGAGATCTGCTATGGCTGTGCCCACAGACTTCTTGAATTCTGCTACGTCTTCTTCATACACATTGGGGTTGGTGATGAATCTGTTAAGACGCATCTTGATGTCTTTGATTTGAGGATTGGCATAAAATCCTTTTCCGGTAATCACCTCTCCTCTGAATACCATGTGGAACTCACCTTCTATCTGCTTTTGAAGGTCACGCACTTGTACTCTGTCCATTTCTTTGACACCAGATCTTCCTGTGTCCATGTATCCTGATATCAGAGAATCTGTTCTGAGTTCTGCTCCTTGAGATTCTTGCACAGTAATTTTTCCTGCGGCTTTTTGTAGAAGCTCAAAGGTTCCTCCTGCCAAGTCCATAGTTCCGAACATCTTTATCTTGGTGTTTTCTATGGCCTGATTATACTCACCTTCTGATGCTTTCTTGAGACCATCAGCGTCCTGAGATGCTATGATAGCTGCCACACCTATACTTCTTCCCTGTGTAAGCACGGTAACGAAGCCTTCCGTAGCTATGGCTGCCATTTCGTCTACGATGACCATGTATGGTGATGACTCGCGTCCAGACATGGGAGTAGAGCCTAGTACTTCTTTACCCACACCTTCCAGTTTATCGCCCAATCCTGCACCTACCGCCATCTTGGTAGATGACAAGGAAATCTTACCTATGTTGGAAACTTCCGCAGGTGACTTTTTCATGGATGGAATGATTTCCACTAATATGCGTCGCTCTCTAATGCAGTCTATTCGATCTACTTCTCCTCTAGTGGCTCCATAAATGTATCCGTAGGAGTCTGTTAGAGAGTTCAGAGGCTGTGAGAAATAGGCCAAAGCGTATCCATACTGCTGATTGAATGAGTTCTGCTTGGATGGATCCTGATTGGGTGAGTATCCCACAGAAGATAAGAAAGACTTCATACTGTCTTTGGTGTTCTCTGAAAGCATGTCAGAGTATGCCAGCTCAATGAACTTGGACGATGGGGTATGGTCACGAATGGTTCTCACATCCAGTGGACGTCTGTGACGATCTCGCATTTCTACCAGACCTCTCAAAAGAGCAGTCATGAAGTTCTGCGCCTGCGCTCCGAATACCGCGTTATCTCCCTTGGACACCGTTATCAGTGATGTCAGGGTGTTTGCCGCATCCACATCTGTACCTCTGAAGAATGGGTTGGTGGTATTGGTCTCTTTTCTGTGTGTTCTTCCAGCCCATCCAGATGTAACGCTGGAGTAGTTCAATAGTCTGAAATCGTGCTCTCTAAAGAAGTATCGGCACAGAGAGTACACCTGAATAGCTACCTTCTGCGAGCCTTTGGGGTCAGTTATGGAGAATCCTGAGCCCATAATAAGAGAGGTAGTTCCCAACCCCATAAGTAGCTCGGTTTTACCTGCACCAGTGGAACCGAATACCATGGTGTGTGTAGTGGCATCTCTCACGGATACCCATAATTCTTTATTGGTATTGGCCTCATTACCTATGAGAATGACTCCTGATGCTTTAGCAGGCTTTCTGGAGCCCGGAATAGGATCGTTGTAGTCATAGCATTTGGCGAATACTGGCAGTCTCATGGGCAACTTAGGCCTGCTAATAATCGGGTATACTATGCCCATAACGGTGAGTAATATGATTAAAAGCGGGACGTCTATGACTGGAAACACCACTCCCACTATGGTAGCTACAGCTATAAAGACTATAATAGGAACCTTATCCTCAAATACAGCATCTGAGAATTTAGTTAGTAGAGGTCTAACATCCTTGACTGTCTGTTGAGTAGTGACCCTATATCTTTCATCGGGTCTATTGATAGGTCTGTTAATTATGGCCATTAGTTCAATCTCACTTGATCTTTGGGACTCATGCCTTCAGGCAGATTATCTATCCATCCTTCTTCATACATGGTTCGATTCAAGCCTATGAAGGCCTTCTTCCACATCATTTCTGGTATGGCGCTGCCCAACACGAACTCATGTTCTACCTGACAGCCCACCATGCTGCTATTAGCCCACTCCACTCCTCCGCCTCTAGCGTTTAGAATTTCAAACAGCACTATGTTTTCTTTTCTGAGCCAAATAAACTCGGAGGTACTTAAGCTTCCTCTCTCATGCGCGGCGTCCATAAGTCCTGCCATGAGTGTAGCAGGCCAATATCCATGCTTTCTCCACACATCTTTCGTTATATCAGTATTCTTATACTTCTCAAAGATTTTGTCAGCCCTATCTTGCATGCTATCTGCAAATTTGGGGTTGGTAGGTGTCCAGACATCATTGAGATCATCGAATATGCTCCAAGCTTCATCTTTACTGCTATGTGCATAGCAGAGTAAAGCTGCAGCTATAGCTCTAGCATAGCTTGGAAACTTACTGCATTTATAATCCACATCGCATGGAAGTCCTAAAGTTAACTGCTGCTCCCACACCTTTATGGTTTTTTCCTGATCTATCTTGGCACCTTGTAAAACGTATCCGGCAGTAGGGTGCCGCTTTCCGTCTTTATATAATTCTTTTTCTTTAGGGAAGTGTCGTGCATCCATGACATCGAAGTATTCTACTACGGCTCCGGTACCGTCTATCAGGAGTTGATTGTGCAGCACCCACTGAATAGGGGTTCTAGGAGACTCCCAAGGACCTTCATCCATGGGCTCTTTCCAGCCGTTGGTAAAACGTAAAGGTCGCAAGCAGTGATAGTACTCTGACATGATTTGAGTTAAAGAATTTATATCGTAAGTTCTTTTATACTTGGCGTGCAAATTTCCCTTTCTAATGGCCCATACCAAGAATGCCCCTGATATAAGTAAAAGTATCCATCTTCCAATCCACTCACCTCCCAGTGTATATACAGTTATAACAGACTGCATATCGAATTTATGTATATTGGTGTGAGTTAATTCATACAATAACTCATGTGGCCCAGGAAACATAGAAAAAGGAAGAAACAAAAAGTATGCTATCCACAGTAAAATGGATAACACCAAATACTTTTTTATATGATAAAAAACCAATAGGAAAACAACGAATATGCCAAAAATACCTATCCCAAATAGTAAGGGATCGGTAGGCTGCTGTCCTCCTCCTCCACTTCCGCTGCTACCTGCCATTATTTAGATCTCCAAGCTTTTCCTAATCCTTCTGTCTTTTCATCGAACCACCAAGGTCCATGCTTATTATTGGCTGAACACGTAAGATAAAAATGTCCGTTCTTGGTAGCTCTTTTCACTAATGGTTTTTTACACTGTGGGCAAGGTATGTTAGTGGTCTCTTGCTCTCCAGAAGCTTTTTCTGTCCAAACTGGTTTACCTTGCACGTCGGCTATGAATCCATGTGTTTCTTTGCCTTTATCACACACCCAAACGAATGAGCCACTCTTGGTAGAGTATCTGGTGACCGTTCCATCACAGTCAGGTGCTGGACACTTCGCAGTTTCTCGCTGGGGAATAGGCCATACTGGTTTGCCGTGGTCATCAGGTAGAAACTTATGTCGCTCATCAGGAGTAGAGCACACCCAGAAGTACTTGTTAGGCTCTTTTTTGCTCCTCATGCGCTGAATGGTTCCAGAGCATCCTTCCACTGGACACGGTGTTCCACCTACGACATCCTTGTTATGGTTCAATATTTTCTGTATGTCCTCGTAGGCTATCTCAAGGACATGCACATAGTCTTCCTCTCCTTGTGTAATGAGGTCCAAGGACTCCTCCATAACAGAGGTATAGCCTACATCGGCAAAATCGAATGGCTTGAGAGCTTCTATGACTTTCTCTGCTAGAGGAGTAGGCACCAGACTCTGCTTTTGTGCCTTCATATACCCTCTGGCGTACAATACTTGTATGATGGAAGCATAAGTGGAAGGACGTCCTACACCATTCTTCTCTAAAGTAGACACCAGTGTAGATTCAGTAAATCTCTTGGGAGCTTGAGTCATCTTATGCTCCAAGACTCCTTTTTCAGGAGTTAAAGTGTCGCCCACTTTCAAAGCCGGAACAGCTATGTCATCAGGCTCCTCATCTTCATCTATGTATAGACTTTTCCAGCCTGGATATTCCACTACCGACCCAGTGGCTTTGAATACCTCTTCATCCATGGTAGCGGTAACTGTATTCTTGCGCATGATGCAGTTTTCCATCTGCGAAGCTATGGCACGCTCCCAGATGAGTCTATATAGCTTTCCTTCCAAAGTACTCTCATCCAAGTGCTCTACACTGAAGTCTGTAGGTCTTATGCACTCGTGTCCTTCCTGTGCTCCTTCTTTGGCTTTCCATTTTCTCATCTCTTTATGCCAAGGAGTGCCTTTTGAGTCCAAATAGGCTCTAGCCATTGCCACACCTTCTTCTCCCATATTGGGATCATCGGTTCGGTGATAGGTTATCTTTCCAGACTCGAACAAACTTTGAGCTACCTTCATTATCTCAGGAATACCTACCTTGAAGCGGCTAGAGCCCACAGATTGCATAGTAGATGTTATGAGTGGAGGTGGAGGACCCACCTGAACTTTTTGACTCTGCGCTTGTGTTACTTGCATGGGAGTGTGCTGATTCAGCTTACTTATGATATAATCAGCTTTTTCTTGATCCTGAAAGTATTCTCCTTCTGCACAGCCATCTTGCCACTGCATCTTCCATCCATCCATGACGGCATAGATAACTATATACGGGGTAGGTTTGAAGCGTCGAATTTCCTGTTCTCTTTCTACTATGATGCGCAAAGCTGGAGTCTGCACTCTTCCTGCACTAGCGCGTTCACCTACCCATCTGGATAAAGGACCGGAAACTTCCCAGCCTACCATGCGATCCAGTGCTCTTCTGGCTTCTTGTGCTTCCACCAGCTTGAAGTCTATGGTTCTAGGATTCTCTATGGCTTTTTGTACTGCTTTTTCAGTAACCTCGTGATAGGTGACCCGCTTGGCAGTCTTGGGAGGTATGCCGCACACCTGACATATGTGCCACGAAATAGCCTCTCCCTCTCTATCAGGGTCGGTGGCCAAGTACACTTCGGCATTCTGTACAGCTTTTTTAATATTCTGTACCACTGTTTTCTTATCATCCATGACTTTATAGTGTAGCTTGAAGTCCGGTGGCCTGACATAAGCTTCATCTCCCGTTATGGGCAGATCACGAATGTGACCCATAGATGGTACTACTATCCATTCAGGTCCCAAGAAGTGTCTTATGTGCTTGGCTTTATTGGGAGATTCTACAATGAGTACTTTAGGCATGCCTCTATTTTAAGAATCTCGATCTATTATTGTCAAGAGAGTGACATGCCCTCTTCTTCCGAGTTTTGTGCATCTATGCTCATACTATGTACCATATCCTTGTAGAAGCTACAAGCGGACTCCAAGCTTTCCATAGAGCTGGTGAGCAGTGGGCTTTCATCGGAGGTGTTTTCCTTCTTGGAGCCCCATATGAGTTTAACGTGTTGTTTTATGGAGTTATCCACTACCGATGATATGGAGTGAGTCACCGAAGTAGCGGTGAAGTGAGAGGTGACATCTGTAGAGTACTCCAATCCTTGTGCGCTCAAGCTATCTACTACTACTGATTTTATATTCTTGAACGCGCTTTTAATAAAGGTTTGTGCTTGCTGAAAAGCAGGAGTATTACCGTATATTCTTTTTTGTGCAGATGTACTTAAATACATACTGGGAGTGACGAAGGTGTGTCCTAGAGCTACGCACGAACTCCATATGGCTGCATCGGTGGGCATATCTCCCTTGGTCATGGCCCTTTGAATAGGCACTGGAGCTATGCTCAGACTCATCCAGAGACGCATGACTTCATCATAGTGTTCTTCTGGAACTACCTTTCCTGCTTTCATATCTCTAGCCATTAGCAAAGACACTTGTTTTTTCAAAAGATTGCTGGTAGCTGCCTGTTTCCACTCTGGATGATCAGGATGTTCTTCCAAGAATCGATGGGTCCATCGTTCAGCCTGTTTGAGAATTTCCTCGGCTTGGGTGGTATGCATGCCTCCAAGCTCATCTAGAACATGGAAATAGTCTCTTATGTTGGCGGTCTGTATTTTCAGTTTCTGAACCTTATCCCAGTCATTACCATCTACAGCACTACGTTTTCCCAATTGCAGTTTAGCCATGTCATACCTCCTATACACATGATACCATGTTGTGATGAAACTATCCACATTCGGTGTTTCTTGATTTAATAATCGTTTTATACGTAGCATGTAGGCATGATTTCTCTTTCCATAGGTATAAAAAAAGGAATAGCCCGCATTCACGATCCTGACGCTGAAGCCAAAAACATGGAGTATGTTAGTGCTAGAGCAGAGGTTCTCAGACGTGATAAGTGGACTTGTCAGGGCTGTGGGTTCGTATCCAAAGGCAATCTCAAAAAAGAGCCAAACACTTTAGAGTTTTCTGGCTTTTTAGAGGTACACCACTTAGACAATAATCACGGCAATAACAGTGCAGGGAACTTGGCTACGGTATGCCCATTTTGTCATGAAATCTTTCACGCAGGTATAGCTGGGAGACTCGATAGATGCATTCCCATAGTATTGCCAGAGTTCAGTCACGCTGTTCTGAATAGATGGTGTCATGTGTTGTTTTCAGTAATAGAAAGGGCGCAGAATTCCAGTGATGTGGTATACGCTAAAAGACTGTATAAGGAACTGGAAGATAGAAACCAGTTACTTCCTGTTTCTCTGCAATCTCAAGAGAGCTTGGGAAATGCCCTGGCTGCTCTAAGCATGGATGAGTATAAGCAGCGAGAACGTTACTTGGCAGGTATTCGATTACTGCCTAGAAGAGATGCATTTTCTAGATATGTTCAGTACTACAACGAAACTAGTTGGGCAGACATAGGAAAAGACTGGAGCAAATATAAGAGTGCTATCGTTAGCGCCTTGAAAAAGGGTAATTGAATATGCAGGATTGGGTTTTTGGCGCACTTTTTTTTGATGTGCCTGAGGTGCATCAGCAAGGTTGGATGTCCTTGCAAGGACAGGAGCCAGTTCGGGTTCAGGGGACTCATACCATTCCCGATAACTACTGTTTAATAACGAACTTGGACTTCATCCAAATGAAGAATTCTGGATTGGCACCTCATAGATTCTTTAATAGAGACTGGTTTGCTAGGCGCATGGATCCCATGCTTTTGGAGTTTGCTCTGCATAAAGAAGAGATTGCGGTTCAGGTGCAATTTTTCTCTCACTTGTTCTACAGCACTATGCAGTGGATAGATAAACTTCTGAGTATAAAGGACCCTCACCCTTTTGGTATGACCCATACTATCAGGGACTTTTGGGATGTAGATACTCAGGGACAGACTCCGTTTCAGGTCTTGGAGGCCGCTAGAAACGCCATTCACTTTTATAAAAGAACAGAAAACATCTCAGGCGCACTCATAGAAGCCACTTCTACCATGTACTTACCTAGAGTGCATCATGCTCTAAGCATTCTCAACAGTACACTACCCAAGCCCGGTGTCATATGGCGCAGAATGCATAAGTCTTCGTACCCTAAGAGAAGTGAGGAGATACCTAGATGGGTATCCTCACACAGGCCCATGTTGGTGCAAACCATTATTCGTAGTACTCTCAGCAGCATCCATCATCTTATAAATCCGGGAGGCGATCTCAAGAAAGGTAATGCTCCCAGACTTTGGCATAGCTCAGATGAAATAAGCTATCTCAGTCATTTCAGCAAGATAGAAATAGTGGATGCATGGGAGTGCACATCTGACTTCGTGTTTTTGAAAGATGAGTTTGATTTCTTGAATAATTTCACAGAAGATCAGATGGAGGCTGCGTATGTGTCTCCTGCTTTTCATATGTTTTTAGAGGGACTCTGGAAATCTGCTACGGTGTGCAAGCCTGCCGTAGGAGAGGAGAAGTTCACTCCTCCTCATTCTGCTTTCATAAGATCTTTGGATATGCTAAAGTGCATGAATGCAGCTGTGCACATATCTGACATGGAGATAAAAAAGAACAGGCCTTGGGCGGATGTAGTAGGGTTTGGATCAGGTGGATTAAGAATCGCATCTCCAGTAGACCCCATGGAGCGAGATACATATTTATCTAAATTGGCTTGGAGTTTCAATCTATATCCTCCTATGCCTGAAAGTCTTGTCTTTTCCGATTTTTCGGATGATCATTTATTGACTTATGACGGATTGGTACGGTCATTATACTTATCAAAGGACAGGGGTGCATTAATGGAAGCTGATAGGGAATCTTTGGAGTTATTTTCATGAGTATAGCTGATTTTTTATTTATAGGACTCATTATATCATTACTGTTTTTAATGCTGTTTTTGGGATTCGGATTTTTCTCCAATTCTTATAAACTCATGGACTTTATGGACACCCTCTCATTGGGTTGGACGTTTCTGACCAAAAGTGGCGCTTTCGTTTGGGCCGATGTCAACACCATACTGCCTTGGGATGATAAAGCCAATAATACTCCCATAAAAGAAGCCGAGCCTTTTATATTTTGTTCTGAAGATGGAAGCATTATGACCATGATGACTATAGATGGAATGCTTACCATCGATGGTACAGAAGAGTTGGAATCCAGAATTGTAGGACTCACCAAAAGATTAGGTCAGTTTGCTTCTACCAAGGGACATATTATGCAGTTTGGTATGTATTATGACCCATACAATGGTGGAAAAGTCATAGATGAAGTTATGCAGCCTACTATGGAGGCGGCTCGTAAAATAGGACTGGGAGGCTTAGACTTTTTCTTCGAAGATAACAAAAAGAGTCTGGAGAGATTCATAGCAGATCAGAAGTACTATGTGGCACTTTGGACTACCCCTGAAATCATCAGTAAGGAAAGTAAAAAGCTAGCTTCCGAAGAAAATACCAAAGAGCGTTTGAATAGCATCAACCTAAAGAGAACTCAGGGACTTACTAGCGGCATGGAGTACATAAAAGCTGCTCATATATCGTTTGTAAGTGCATTCAAGTCGGCTTTGGCTTCCAATAAGGATAGTGCGGTAAGAGTTAGAGTCATGCCTTGCGAGGAAGCGGTGCGTTTGTGGAGAAGCATGACCGATCCTCTAGGAACTGCTCCCGACTGGAAAGTTAGAGACTTTACTAAAAAGCCTGCTTTGCAGGGAGATGGCTCTGATCCATTGGCAGACGCATGGTGGCCCGATATTAGGCGTGAGATATTCCCAGATAGACTGGAAAAAGAGGGCGACTTCATAAAAGCTACCAACAGACTGTACGCTTTCATACATGTCAATCTGTGGCCCAACGCACCCGAAACATTCGCCAACTTTATTAGAGGAATAGAGGCAAGTCGTATTCCGGTAGCCATGTCTTTCAATATAAGTGGAGGAGGATTTTCCAATCAAGGTTTTGCTGATACCATAAAGGGCATAGTAGCTGCTATAGCTTCTTTTCACAGTGATAATAAGCTGTATTCTCAATCCTTGGATATTCTTCGCAAGCACTTGGAAGCTGGAAACTATGTAGTAGGAGCACAGATGGTGTTGGCTACTTGGATAGATACTACCAAGGAAGATGCCAAGATACTGGCTACCAGACAGGCTACTTTGCGGTCCATAGTACAGAGCTGGGGTGACATGAGTGCTACTGCTGATATAGCTGACCCAGGCATGGCATTTTCATCTGTGCTGACTGGCATATGCAAGAAGCTGTCTGCGCCTATGACCTTGGCTCCATTCCATGAGATAGTGCCCATGCTTCCCATAGATCAGCCAGCTCGCTTATGGAGAAATGGTAGCTTCTTGTTTAGAAGTGGAACTAGACTTATGCCCATGGAGCAAGGTTCTAGAATACAGTCCGCCGCATTGGATATAGGTGTAGCTCCTATGGGTGGTGGTAAGTCCTTGCTGCTGAACATGTATGATATGGCTTTCATACTACAGTCCAACGGTGTTATACCATTCCTAACCAAGTTGGACATAGGATACTCAGGTAAGTCTCTCATAACGGCTCTTCAGGCAGCTTTACCTGAGGATAAAAAGCATCTGGTGCTGTACAGCAGACTGCGCATGACTCCTGAGTACGCAGTAAACATTATGGATTTACCTTTGGGATTTAGAAGACCCACCCCATACCATAAGTCATTCATAGTGTCTTTCGTATCTCTTCTAATAGGTGATAAGACTACTGGAGCGGTCAAGGACGTTATGCCTGGACTTATTAGCAAGTGTGTGGATAGAGCTTACATCGACATGTTCGAGAAGCCTAAAGAGTTCAAGATGGATAAAGATCCTGAGTTAACTGCGGCTTTGAAGAAGATTCCTGAGTTCGATCCCAAGAAAAGATATCACTGGCTGGACATAAGAGATATGTTCTTCTCTAACCACAGAGGTAGAGATAACTACTTGGCTCTGGCCATAAAAGCTCAAAGCTACGCTGTACCTACTGTGCCTGAGCTCATATCCATATCCAGAGATAGACTTATTGCATCAGAGTATGATAGCGTATCTGGTGGAACAGTTATCGATGAATTCAGCTTGCGCATATCTGATGCCATGAATGAGATACCTATCATCAACGGCTCTTCAGTGTTCAACACTGGTGCTGCTAGAGTCATAGTTCTGGACTTGGAAGAAGCTGCTCCTTCTTCTGATCCGTGGCGAGTAGCGGTTATGTATACACTGGCTAAGTTCATAGGAACGTTCAACTTCTTTAGAAGACCTGAGGACGCCAATGCAGATTCTGTGGATCCTTTGTACATGGAGTACCAGACAAAGCTATTGGAGTCCATTCGTGAAACTCCCAAGCGTCTATCCATGGACGAAGTGCACAGAATTTTCAAAAACTCTGCCGTGTCCAAGAACATTGAAGTGGATATTGAAACATTCGGAAGAGAAGGTAGAAAGAACTCGGTGCATATAGGATTGTATTCGCAGAAGCTGATAGATATTCCCAATAACATCATAGACTTGACGCAGAGCAGATACATACTGGGAACCGGAACCAAGGACGAAAAAGAAATCATAAAAGCCAAGTTCGGCTTGAATGATACTGCGATAGCTGCCATGGGTGACATAGGAACTCCTAGTGCGGCTGGTGCTAATCTGCTGGCTATTTTCAGAACCAGCTTCCAAGACCCTGTAGTGCAGTTCTTGACCAACACTGTAGGACGTAAAACCTTGTGGTTGCTTTCTACCCATCCTAAGGAAGCTCCTTTGAGAGATAAACTTTACGCCAAGATGGGTGTGCGTGAAACTATAGAGTTCTTGACCAAGAGATTTCAATCCAGTGAAGATATAGACGTCTTACTGAAAGAAATAGCCAGAAAATCCTCAGATGTGGAAGATGACGACGACGGTGCTATTTCAGTGTTGGCGGACATGTTGTTCCAAGAGTACTTAGAGGATAGAATGGGTAGCATTTCCAAGGCGCGGTTCAAGAATCCCGAGGATCTTTCTGAGTACATGAAGTTCTTGGTGAAGTCCAAGAAGATAAAAGGCATAGATGAAGATGATGTCGAAGCTATAGCCAAAGAAGTGTGGACTGAAATTACTGATGATAAGAGAATAAGAACCCGCAAGTAGTGGTGGTTCTAATGTAGTGTGTTTTACTAAGTTATGTAATGAAAAGTGCCCTATAAAGGGCACTTTTTAGTTTACTTCTTTTTCTTTTTTTCCCTCTTTTTGGCTTTTTGAGCCTTGGTCAATGGCTTTCCTTTGGATTCAGCCTTTTTGGTATCCATGAAGTATAGAGCTTTTTTATTACCCTCTTCGGTCAGCTTGTACTTAAAAATATTGCGCTCTGCCACTTCCATAATAAGCTTGGCTTTCACCAAGTCTCTCACTATGTTGGAAGGAATAATAACACTACCTTCTATGGTAGACATTTTGTGTAGTTCCCCTCCTATATTCCTGGTAAGTACTCCTCCTTGGAATAGTAATTGAAGTACAGCAGCTTTTCTCTCAGAATCATGCACATCTTCTATCATAGGTCTTCTCCTTTTTATAAAAAAGTTAACATATGTAGTGGGGATTAAGAGAGTGTATCATATAATAGAGTCGAGACATTATATTCTTACATAAGCTCAATATCAGCTATTACCTAGCATGTTAGGTGCATTGATTGACATTTTTGCAGGTGTATCGTATTATAGACATATATCATTACTAAAGAGACTTGCTATGGCTATAACAGATCTGAATAAAGAAGATATGGAGATGATGAGGGAATACTTAGGAGAAGATCATGAACAGAATCCTGAAGTTTCTGAACAGAATCCTACACCTCCTACACATGATGGTAACTTTGCTGCATCTGAAAACATTGTATCTACAAAAGAAAATGCCGTTGATCCAGATTCAGTCAACAATGAAACTTATGACAGTACAACAGAAGAAATCGAGCGTCAATTATCAAAAGAATCGAAAGAAGAAAATACAAACAAAATGGTGCTCACTCAGAATGATGAGCAGTTACTGCAGGATTTTTTAAGTAAAGTTAAAAACAACGATGCAGAAGCCGTGTTGAAGTCACAAATGAGCATGTCGCAGTTACTAAAAGAAGACCCTCCACTAGCTCATGCTCTTTATGCTGCAGGATGTAATAAAGGAATTATTACTCGCGCCACTCCAATACAAGATCCTATGGAGGTTGCTGAGCAAATATCCAAGATGCATGAATTGTTTGCTGGCAATATTCTCGGAGCTGTCTTGGAAGACTCCATGGATGACAAAAATAATAACAATAATAACAATAACACCAGTAACAGTCCGAATGCTTCCGGTGGTTTGCAGCCCAGTGCCAATTCTCAGTCTCCATCAGCTGCTTCAGCTGCTTCAGCTGCTTCTGCACCCAGTCAGAGCCCTTCTGCAGGTGGGAACACTCAAGATAATGCAAGAAATAGAAGACAAACTCCCCCAGGTATCAATTTACCTCTTCCGTCTATCCCACCTTTTTTAGGCAAGGCTGCAGAATCATTAAGAAATGCCAATGTACAAATGAGAAAGTCTCAATATGAGAAAGCTATGGAATTATATGAGACTCAGAGAGATCCTGAATCTGAAAAAAAGTTTTTTTCATCTGCGTATAAGTATTCCAAAGCTCTGTTGAGAAATAAAGATGTAGGTAACGCAGAAAAAGTAGTCAATGACTTGAAAAAAAGGTCTGAAAACTTAGTAGATCCAGATAACAAAGAATGGATACAGAAGTTGATAGAGAAAATGATAGAAATGCTTAATAAAGTAATGAGTGTGGTGACCAGACAGGGTTCTTCTCAGGGACCTGCCATGAATCAGGCGTAATACTATGCAGTTGACCTTTTCTTCTATATTGGACATGCTGACTTTTGAGCAAAAAAATTGGTTCATAGCCAGATATGAGAAGGGCATGACTATCGAAGAAGCCATATCGTATTTGGAGAATAGGGTAGGGATAGAAGCCAGTCCCACTCTGGAAAAAGATATGATGGCCAGCATCAGAGGTTGCTATATTCCAGATCATTGATTTGCTATATATTTTATATTATGGCATAATCGATAAGACATACAGGAGTTCGTAAAATCATGAGTAACTTATCACAGAGGTCAGCTACCATTCTGCTATCTAGGTTGCTGGGAGATGTGGCAGAAAATCTTATTCCGCCTAGTAGCAAGGACAGTCCCAAGAGATGGGCGGAGTATCATAAAGACTTTGCTTGGATTCATGGTGTACATGAGGAAGGAGCATTATCTTTCAAGCAGGTATGTGAAATTTTGGACTTGGAACCAGCTATAGTAAGGTCCAAGATTTTAGAAAATCCTAAGGAAGTGGCTGCGCAGTTGCTGGATATAGACGTGGATGACGCCATGACGCAGTCTCCTTCAGTGTTTGACGTGCCTACTTGTCCACCAGCCATGGCAGGATCTTTAATAACACACAGATTGAATGAAAGTGCTTAAACTTTATATGAGGAGATATCATGGATAGTACTAGTTGCATATTAGAATCCTTGAAAAACCAACCATGGGATAAGTGGTCTGGTAATTGGGGCTTATATAGAAAAACATCTGAGAAAGAGCGAGTATTATTCATTAAAGTCTTGCAGAAAAAGTTCGACCATATGAAGAAAAGTCAATTGTGGTCTGTTACAGACAAAGGTTCTGAAGCATGAGCATATCTTCTCTATCCTTAATTCAAGTAAAAAATGGGCATCCATTTAGTACTGTTAATCCAGGTTGGAGCTTATTGGATCAATTGGGAGAGAAAGTAGATCCTTTGGCGCATGTGTACTTTTTTTATCAACTGTACCACAGGCAGCCTGAAACATTAGTAGGGCAGGATATTAAGGAGATCCACTTATATAACGACGAAGAAGCCAAAAGACTGGGTATACATTCAGAGGACAATAAGTTCATAGTTCCTATGGGTGACAATTTGATATCCGTATATTGGGCTCCGAATGAGGAAGATATTAACATATCCAGCAAGAATATAGATTGGAAAAAGTGGATAGAAGATTTGGCTCATGAGAAAAACATACGGGTTCAGTGGAGTGATGGTGATATCAGCATGGACCGATTGAATGGAGTGTATGTGGTTCCTGAAACGGATGAGAGCGAGATTGCTCTGCGCTCCAAGCAGATGTATGTTATGGGTAACTTATTGACTCCAGATTATGTAGAGTCTCAGGCTTTGGGAGAAACACAGGGAGAAACTATGCACATAGTGTATAGTACAGCTGCCCTAGCAGTATTGTCCTCATCTATAAGTCAGGGTTTAGCCATAGCTACCAATACTCCTGTGGATATGAAAGAATTGATTTATAATAAGATGACAGAAGGCAGAAGAATGCCTTTGGATAGTATCAAGACCATGAACGGAATGATGGACTTATATATCAAAAAGTTCAATAAGTCCAACTCTCCAGATTTGGATGGTCCAGTGGTAAAAGTCATGCAGCATGGGCTAAGTCTGGCGAACAGAGCGGTAGCACAGCTTCATGAGGAACTCAATGAAGCACAAAGCATGAGCATGTAGTATATCCGCTTTACTTTCCTGACTTTAGCTTGTACTGTATATATTATACAGAGGAGGTAAGTTATGGATAACATCACACAGCAAGGTATAGCAGGACATGGAGCGTTCTTTCAGGATACCAACTTAAAGCCTGAAGATGCTGCCGCAGCTACCGCGTGGGTTAGAAACCATGTAGATAGAAGGTCCATAGACTTGGGCGAGCGTATGGACGATATACGTGAGCACATGTGGGAGCTGGAAAAAGAAGGCGAGATTATAGTGCATCGTATCACCGATCAGCACAAGCCTATAGAGGTAGAAACACTATTCGGTTGGAAGAAGCGCATTCCCACTAATCAGCTTTGGCATCACAAGAGTTGTGGACAGTGTGGTAATATTCCAGGGTATCCTACCAGTCTCATGTGGTTCATGAATAAGTTCGGCATAGATTATCTAGATGAGACTGACCAGACATCTTGTACTGCTTGGAACTATCACGGCTCTGGTATAGGTAATGTGGAGTCATTGGCAGCGGTATTTTTGCGCAACTTCCACCAAGCCTATGTATCTGGCAAGCAACATGGTTTCGAGAATGGCCACTTCTATCCATTGGTACACTGTGGCACATCTTTCGGTAACTACAAGGAAATACGCAAGTACCTCATAGAATCTGCCGAATTGCGCGAGAAAGTGAAGAAGATTCTGGGTAAGTTAGGGCGCTTGGTAGATGGAAAGATAGTCATCCCAGAGGAAGTAGTGCATTATAGTGAGTGGCTGCACGTCATGAGACATCGCATCGCCAGCGAGCTACAGACCATCGACATGAGTAACATTCGGGTAACAGTGCATGCAGCTTGCCATTACTACAAGATGGTGCATGAAGATGCCATTTATGACAACACAGTGTTGGGAGGCAATAGGACTGCGGTTGGCACTTCAGTGGCTCAGGCTTTAGGAGCTCAAGTCATAGATTACTCTACTTGGTATGATTGTTGTGGTTTTGGTTTTAGACACATTATATCAGAGCGAGAGTTTACTCGCAGTTTTACCATGAATAGAAAAATCAGGGTGGCTAGGGAAGAAGCCAAGGCTGATGTTATGATAGGCATAGATACTGGTTGCATCACCACTATGGATAAAAACCAGTGGATCGGCAAGGCCCATGATATGAACTTCTCAGTGCCTATTATAGCTGATGTTCAGTTGGCGGCTTTGGCATGTGGTGCTGATCCTTTCAAGATCGTGCAGTTGCAGTGGCATGCTTCACCTTGTGAAGACTTGGTAGAAAAGATGGGTATCGATTGGGATAAGGCCAAGGCTGATTTTCAAGAGTATCTGAAGCAGGTAGAAGCAGGCAACGTAGAGTACCTATATAACCCTGAATTGGCCACTAATCAGCACTTGAACATGAACTCGGCTTCGTAATCTTCCACATCATATACTGAATACCGAATATTATTCGGTATTCAGTGTCAATATATACGTAGGAGGATTTATGCACGACAATAACTTGGTAGTGCTGGACGGTGATGGAGTTTTGTGGAACTATGACTTGGCTTTTCAGAAAACCGCAGAAAAGGTTTTGCAGCGGCAGGTACGTCTGGAAAGCAACGTGTACCTCTTGAATGAAAGGTACGGGCTGACTCGAGATGAGGTGTCACAGGTCAAGCACGAGTTAAGCAAAGACTTCTATAACATACCTGAATTGGACCATGCGCACGAGCTAGTCCAAGGTATCCAGAGTCGAGGGTATGACATCGTTCTATTAACGGCTGTTAGTGAGTCCGAGGCTAAGCAGCGAGCGCAGAGGGTTAAGGACTTGGATTGGAACTTTGTAGATGTTATAGCGGTTCCGCATGAGCATGCTTCCGTTCAGAAAGGCAGGCACATCGATAGACTGCGGCCTTATGCTTTCATGGACGACAACCTGAAGTATCTGTCGCATGCCAATCATTGTGAGCATTTGGTACTGTTGCAGCTGGGATATGAAGACTTGGGCAAAGTTCCGTCTCATGTAACTGTAGTGTATGACCCCTTGGACTTTTTAAGTGTGCTGGATCAAGGTTTTCATCATAGCAGTTATAATGATAATCACGCCATGATAATGTAGACGTGTTATTATGGTGATATCTAAAAGGAGATGCATATGTATTTAGACTCGTCGGACATTGCTAGTATCGATAGAATCATTGCAGTTCAGGAAGATATCAAGGCTCAAAAGGAAGCTCTCAGGGAGGAGGTCAAGAAGATTTCTACCAAGATGGGAGTGAAGCCTGATGTGGTGCAGCGTATTGTCAATCTGGTGAAAAAGTCTCGGGAAGATTCTTCCAAGCTAGAGGACGAGCGCATGGTAGTGGAAGTAGCTGAGAGACTAGTAGGTTCATGATAGAGGTAGAGTATCCGTGGGTGGCTGAGCATAGGTCCAGTCAACCCACGCATCAGTTCGTATTCTCTACTTTCCAGTTGAGCCATTTGCCATGTATGATGGTATTCATGGACACTTTGGAGGGTCAGCATGCATGGTTGTATCATCTGAAGAAGCCTCCACATCCGTCTATGTACATTTTGGAAGCTCAAAAAAGCTTTTCTTTGCACATAAGCAGTGACGATAAGCGGGATGGAATCGTTTTCATTCAGCCTGATTGGAATGATGTGTGGAAGAGTTTGCTGAAAGCAGAGCATGTAGGACTATTCACACCCAATAGTGATGACGTGTATAAGAATGTCCAGGGTGGTAAACCCATAGTGCTGGAAGACCTCAAGAGCATAGATTGTTTTTTACACGCTCAAGTGCCAGTACACCACGCATCTTAGTCAGTACTTCGACAGCTTCCAGACTGCCTATATCGATTAAGTAACATATAATGTACTGAAATCGATATAGGCAGTCTCTCTATGTAGCTGTTTTTCTTCATACCTATGGATTTTTGGCTGCATTACATGGGATTGAGTGTGGTTGCTTTTTATATGTAGTGTATAGCATAATACAGCCTATATAACTAATGAGTGGTTGAGGTGGTCATGGAAGGCATGTTACTGTTCGTGTATGGAACTCTTAGAAGTTGCAATGATAACGATGTGCGCAGAGATCTCAGCAAGAAATCCAGCTACATAGGAGAGGCGTACTACCGAGGAAAACTGTACCTCGTGGATAGCTATCCTGCGCTCATACCCAGTGATGATCCCAGTGATAAAGTCATCGGTGAAGTTTATCGGCTACATAACTCGGAGACCATAGAAAAAATAGATAAGTATGAAGAGTGCGGAGAACTTTTTCCTAAGCCGTATGAGTTCATAAGAGTACAAGATGTGGTCACCATGATAGACAGTCGAGCATCTGTGGAGTGTTTTGTGTACTTATATAACAGAAAAGTAGAGGGTTTGACGCGCATAAAAAGTGGTGATTTCTGTAAGGATCGGATGTATAGAGATGGTGTGTTATCCTGAACCTTTTCTGAAGCATTCCATACCTTCGAGGTATAGATGCATATTGGTGTATGGTATCATCTGGAGTTAAGATGTATCTGAAGTGTATTCCAAGGAGCATGTGATGCAGGATGTAGAGTCTGGGGAAACATTGCGAGCACCGCAGGAGTGTCCATGTTTAGGATTTTGTACTACGGCTCTAGGAGATGATGTGTGCAAGTCCTGTGGGAGAACTTTTGAGGAAGTATGTGATTGGAACTTCATGACCATAGCACAGAAACAGAGGGTGTGGGACAGGCTCATGGAAAATGGATGGTGGCTGAAGAGATATCAAGAAAAGCACAATCGGTAGTTTACATGTGCATGGACATGTCTTGTTCTACTTTGGATTCTATAACATGAAGGGCTTCATGCACTAGTGGCATAATCTCTTTTTTATAGCTCTTGGTCTTAATAATTTCTCCGTTTTCTATCCAAGCTACGGCGTCTTGTGTGGCTTCATAAGACTTTTCTACGATGTGTGTTACAATGCTCTCTGGATCTGGTACTTTAATTTTTTCTCCGAATTTTATGATGTCTTCTACCCCATATATTTTTCCTTTAGGTATATCGGCATTTCTTAAGTGAAGAGCCATGTAGTTATGGTTGAGAGACTTATATGCTTTGGTGCATACTGAATCGTATGCTGGTGATAGTTCTGAACTCCAGTCTCTTATTATTTGATATTCATCTACCTTTCCTTTGAATAATACTGTGAAGTTCTTGGCATGCAGGTCTCCATCTCCTATAGCCCAAGCTAGTGCTATTCTTTTGAAAAACTCCACATTTTCACTTTCAGGTAGGCCTCTCTGTAACATGGCTTTCCACAGGTCTTCTGCGGTTATGTCATACTTTCCATGGGCCTGAGCCCACATATCCTTGTGTAGCATGAGACCATCTATGGCTGTTATGTATTCCTTATCTTTTCCTATATCGAAGCGCTCGGATAGAAATACCGAAGGATTTTCTTTGCTAGTACCTGGTATGAGTGCGAAGTTAGGAACTTTTAGGCCAGACCTTTCAGCACACAGCATGCCCATCCATTCCAATACAGCTGATCCATGAAAGTCATAAACAGTAGCATCCGGTTTGGCTATGATAGTGAATGGGTCTTGACTCCCACTCATATGAAGAACACCTTCTTTTAAGAAACATGCGGCTTTGGGTTGCACACCAGACATTCTGGGTATAAGTCCATCCTTCTGTAGAGCCGTTCTGATTTCTATAGGGGACTTCACACTAGAATCCACTTTACCGCTCCATACGCGCTGATCGTTATTCATATCCGATATAGACTCTTCCAAGGTATTCACCACTAGAGGGGCTGACAGATTATGTGGTACGCATGACCAGCTCAAAAATCTTCTAGGAGTGGAAAAAAATGCGCGTATGGTGGGGCTCATCATGTCAGATGGTGTCATGCATCCATCGGAGGCCATGGTCCATCCTTCGGGCATGAGTCCCTTCAAGAATCTGTCCCATTCTCTGTCCTTGAAAATGGGAGCGCGGTCTGAGACTTCTTTGAAGTTCCAGGTAACTCCATTGAATACTAGGTATCCTAGAGGTAGATCTTGCAGGTATACTCGCATGGACTGGGTAATATTCAGGCTTTCGTTTTCTTGCATGTCCATCGTAGACTCTATGAGTTTTCTACACTCTGGGTCTTGAGTGAGTTCTTTGAGTTCATGCATGCTGATATGTTTTATGCAGTCCTGAATGACCTCAGAGTCACAAGCGCACTCTGGAAAATGAGCGGAGTCCCAGATGATTTGTGAGTGAGATGGGATTCTCAATACTATGGTGGGATTCTGGTCTAGTACGCACTCTTGCATAGTGCTTTGTCCCTCGAAAGGACTGGTGGTAGTGCCTCTAAGTACTATGTCTACCTTTCCTGCTAAGTTTTTGGTTCTTACTCCTGAGATACTGTCGGAACATGCGTACAGTTTTCCGTGAATGACTGGAGAGAGTCCGTTCATGAACTTGTAAGCGGATTGTCCCATGAGCCTTATAGTTCCGAATCTGTATCCTGCTATAAACGCGGAGTATGCTCGCAAGTCCCTGTCTTGAAAAGGATTCTCTATGTATACTCCTTTGGCTATTCGGGTAAGTTCGTTTTTATTCTCTCGATACTTCATTCGGTGATGTGGGTGCATAGGGCTTACGAAGTAGATTTTGGTCATGCTTTCTCCTTACGCATGTATTATACACGTGTAAGGGAGAAAAAGACAATAGCCTTATGTCTCCATTTCGATAAAAAAAGAATGGGTATCACGTCCGCTCCATCTCTTGTGCATAAATACTTAAAAGTATCCGTAGCTTACAGTGCTACAGAAAGAAAACCTCAGAGGTCCGGTCATTATCGATTAGAAGACATACAATGTTTCCTAATCGATAATGGATTTTCCCTACGTATGCACATCTCCCTATACGGAAGCTATCTTGCGCGATGGGTAGCGCTCTGGGTATGGACTTGTAAGAAACAATGCTTATACTTATGTAAGAGTGTACGTAGGAGACCAAATGATGCGATCTGTGGAAAATGTTATTCATAGAAATATTCCAAGTAGTACTCGTGATGATTCACCAAGTACACTGAAAATTTATTGCAAAGATTTAAGTTACGAAAAGCTTAGTAAAGCTGTATCACAACTAGGCCTGTCTGGAAGCCAGCTTATGGCCGTAAAAGAACAAGGCAATGTCTATATAGAAGTAACAAAACATGGGGCGCAGCCATTAAACAAGCTAGCTTTTCATTTGAAAGCCGTCATAAAAAAAGATCCAAAATCGGGATGGATATTGACCGGAAATCCTCATCACAATAATGATCATTCTCAGTCCAACCATGCCTATGACGCAGATCATGATTCAGTACATGATATGACTTGTTGATACAATAAGCCATTTAATCGTACTAACATCCTGATAGGAAGTGTCATTTGAAGAAAATCATACAAACTAAATTCAATATTTTCATCTCCAAGAAAAAGAAGATGGTCAGTGATGAAACAGTTAGTTATAAAACAGGATACCCTCGTTGGTATATTGCCATGGTAGTGTCTGACTATCTCAGATCTCAAAGGTTCAAGAGGAGAAAATAATTATGGAAGAAGACATTTATCCTAATGACGTGTTGAACACCTCATTAGCCATGCTTATGCGGGCTGTTAAGGATTATACTATGAAAATCCCTGAAGAGCCTGAGTGTAAGGACGGTAAAAAGACTTTGCGATGGCATAAGTGGAAGGCTACTCACTATCATAAAGACTCCGCTAGACGCTGGCTTATGATGGAAGAAGGCTCTACTTTTCAAGAGTATGTGGAGTCACTTATAGCTTGTTTGGCCATGAAGAGTTATAAGGATATGTACTTTTCTTTGCGTGGATTTATTGAAACTCAAAACATATCCACAGAGAACGGCATAACTCCTGCTATGGTGTCCAGTGCTATCATGGCCGATCCTCATGGCTTTTTGAAGCGCATGAGTAGTTATGGTGAGGACTTGGGTGGTTCTTCTGAGGAAGAAGAAGCTATAGAGCAGTGGGAGAAAGCTGTTTAATGAGTCCCAATGAACAGCAGCTGCAAGCCATAGAAGCTGTAGAATCGGGTCGCAATGTATACATACAGGCTGTTGCAGGTTCAGGTAAATCTACTACTTTAGCCGAGTCGGTGAAGCGACTACTGAAAAAACATGATTCCATGCATGCATCGGTCATGATGTTCAACAAAAAAGCTGCGGACTCTTTGGCTGGCAAGATATCTCACCCCAGATGTCAAGTGAGTACTTTGCACTCCTACGCGTATAAACGTATGGTGCCAAAGTATTCTTTTATACCCAGTCTACTAAAGCCACATCCTTCTACTCACGAGCTTTCGAAGTTACTGCAAATAAAGCCATTGCATATAAATGCAGATAACACAGTCATACCTACAGTACTATGTGCTTTGGCTGTAGAGTGGATGCAGGAGTTCTGCAAACGACCGGATCAGGATTTTAGTGCTAGTAACTTTCCTTCTTCAGCTTTATTCAAGCACATCTCTCCTACCAAGAAAATCAAGGAGACCGATGTAGTGCAACACCTGTTACCTGTGATGCGACATTGGTGGGGTCTTGGCTGGCGGGGAGGCGCTCCCATAACCCATGACATGTACATGAAGCAGTGGTTTTTGGAAGATGGAGTCATACGTTCTGACGCGGTTTTTGTGGATGAGTTTCAAGATACCAATGCTTTAGCCGAAGCTATTTACGCCAAGGCTCCCAAGCTCACTGTAGTAGGAGACCCTTACCAAGAGATTTATGAGTTCAGAGGGACAGGGGATAGAACTCGATGCATAAACTTCGATGAACATATTGTTATGCATAAAAGCTATAGATTCGGCCCTGAGATAGCTGAGAAGGCTAATGCCATACTTAAGGATTGGTTGGGATCCGATGTGCAGATAGAGGGTAATCCGCTCATAAAAAGCTCTATCATGCAAAGAGGTACTCCCGATATGTTCGATGCCATAGTATGCAGATCTCAAAATGGAGTGCTGTGGAATACTGTGCAGGCTGTCAGGAACAGAGTTCCTTTCGTGTCCAGTGGAATATCTTTTTCCAGAATTTTGGAAGCAGGAGAGCATATCCACAAACTCCGCGAAGGAGGAAAGGTGTCGTCTCATTTGATACCGCATGGTATAAAGACTTTCGATGATTTGCTGGAAGCTAGAAACGAACTGAAGTCTTCGCAGGAGGCTTGGGTTATAGCTTTGAACATGTACGAAGAACATAATATGAGCATAGACAAACTAAGAGTTATTTTAGGTGCTATACAAGAGTTTGAGCGCCCTGAAGGTTTGCACATTCTCACTACCCATGCGGCCAAGGGGCTGGAGTATGATAGAGTATTGGTGCATCATGACTTTTCTGATTATGCCAAGGATGCTACACAGGAGAAGCAAAGGGAAGAAGAGTATAGACTGGCATATGTAGCTGTAACTAGGGCCAGACGCAGCTTGAAAGTTCCTAGCTATTTTCCTAATATGAGAGAGAATATTGACTTTGGAAGTTCCATACAGGTATAATTATACGATATGATAGACTTAGATCTTATAGAGTTCGAAGATGTAATCACCACCATGATTTTCAATAAGGTGGATAAGGTGCTCGATGGAGATAGAGAGTGCTCCAAAGAAGAAGTAAAAGAGTACCTGTCTTTTGCCTTAACTGAATTTTTTACCAAAGCTGTTTGTGTCAAGTTTCCTAATTTCATGGATATACCGGAGTTTCAGGACTGGTTCAATAATCAGCCCGCCAGCTCAGTAGATGTGGAAGGAAACAGCATACGAGTATTCACAGTAGATGACATGACACCCACCCTCAAATTCTGCTTTTTGATGGCTGTAGACAGCGCTCTAGATGATCTGGTAGAAGGAAAAACTTTAAAGCTACAGTTGAGCGATTTGAATACGACCATGAAGAGAGTACAGCCAGTAGCTTTGGGATTTGAACAAACCCGTTAACCTTTGGAGATATATCCTGAAGTAGATGTAATCGATAGAAGACCATAGAGTTGACTATGTATCTATATTAAGTTACAGTAGACAAAGACTCTGACATCTTTAATGATCCCAACTACTGATGCACAGAGCCAATATACCTTGTTGTGTTGGCAATAGGGCACTCAGTAATAAGATGATATTTAGTTGACTTTTTTTTATTTTTAGTATTTAATTAAATCAGACTTTGAGGACCAACACCATGAAAAAAAGAATTTTGAGTGTTTTAACTTTCAGTGCCATCTTCTGCGCAAGTCCATTAGCTTTAGCCACAACCTACGCAGACCCCAGCTTCGCTGGCATGAATCAGATTCAGTCACAAGCTTTGGCACTAACTCAGGACGGCAGCGTCAATTATGGAACTAACCCCAACCCTTGTAACAATATAGTCAATCAGGCGAATCAAAATTTAAAGAATATGTCTACTATAGGCAATGACATCAATTCACAGATATCACCGCCTTCCAGCAGCAACTGCTTAGCCAGTGCTTTTAGTTCTTTCCAGAGCATATCCAGCATGCTTAACGGTCTGTCTTCAGGCTCTATACTGGGCGCTTTGGAGGGTCAGTTGACTAGCCTGGGCACCAACTTGGTGAGTAACTTGGAAAATCAGGCCTGTAATGCTATTCAGGGTCAGGTTAATAATATTACTGGATCATTTACTGGACAGCTAGCGAACATTATTAACGCTCCTAGCTCTTACGCCAGTCAGATATCCAGTAACTTAAGCAATGCCGTTAGTGGAGCTATGAATCAGATACCATCTACTAGTATTCCATCAGTTAGCCTGCCTACCGCTCCTAGTATACCTACGCCCAATATCAACCAAATGACGGCTATACAACCGCAGAGCAATCCTTCTCCGGCACCGTCTAGTCCTCCTAGCACCGCAAAGCCTTCGGGAGGGAATCAGGGCAAAAACTCAAAAGGTAGTCCATTTCAAGGATTATTCTAATGAAAAAGGTTAAGGGAAAAATCATATATTGGAGCGTCATAACCGCCTGCTCATGCCTATTTATGAGTAGTTCAGCATGGGCTTTAGGAGAGGGAGTGACTGTATCTGGATCGTGTAACACTACGGCTCCGGTTCCTAGTGAGCTGGCCATGATCAACAGTTTCGATTCACTATTGAGCCAGATAGCGGCGACAGGAAAAGCTTTGATAGCTGCTCAAGAGGTACAGTCACAGATCACCAATCAGCTCATCGATCAGACTAGAACCACTATAAAGAACACCGCAAAGCAGGCTAATATGGCACAGATGGAGTCCAAGTTGGCTTTAAGAGCTGGTGACTCTTCCAAAATTCAGCAGGTGTGTCAACTCGCAGGAAACACTGGAGTAGCCGCTGGAATGGATACCGGAGGAGTATATGCTCACAATTTATCTGGAGTTATGAACGCTGTTATCGATAAAGACATAAATGATACTCCTTCTGTGGGAACCAGCTTGAACACACTGGCTACCGCTCCGGTTAGCTCTATAAGTGCAGCCAATATCTTAGACTCCAATAATGCCAAGGAAGCTGCAAAATCTGTAAAGATTACAGCAGACCCCATTCCTCTACCCAAGGTTCCTAGTAATGTAGAGGCTACTCCTGTAGGGAAGAAGTACAATGGCATAAGAAACATACAGCAGACAGCGGTTTTTCTAGCCAAAAGAGTTTTGACTGATGTATCCTTGCTCAATAATCCTACTATGCCTTTAGCAGAGTATGCGAAAAAAGAAGCTGCCACCATTCAAGGAAGTGCTGCTGAGACAGCCAGTGTTAACGCAGTATTGGGTTCTATAAATGGCAATATGATATCTCAGAATGGATTCTTGTACATAGAAAATATGTCCATGGGAGGAAATCCCAAGTGGTGGGAAGATCTAGCGGCAGACCCTGATCCATCTTTGGCTTTAGAGGATGAAGAGAAAGCCACTGCTCTATCCTTGGATGAGTCATATCAGAATCTACTTTTGACGGAAGACTTGGATGCGGCAGAAGCAGAAAACGATGCCATAGATTACAATTCCAAGATTGTACCAGTGGCTAATACACTGAGAAACCAAGCTATAGCTGAGGCTGTTAATGTCTCACAAGGAAAAGGAAAATGAACATGAGAAAGATAAGAAAACACTGGAAGTTGGCTGCAGCGGTTGCTTTATCCATATGCGTCCCCTTAACTACTCAAGCTGCAGTGTACATCCCTCTTATACCTCAGGGAGTGTTTTTATATCCTTCAGGACCGTATGCTGTATGTACTCAAAACGCTGGAATAGCATCAGAGATTGATACGGCGGATGGATTTGCTGCCGTAGAAGCAGCATTCGTAGCCATGGCTCAAGACCTGAATGTGGGTATGGAGAACCAGCAGAAAATTCTAAGTCAGGATTATACGGAGCTAAGAAACACCATAAAGAATACTGCCAAGCAGTCTGATGCGGCCAACAATGAAGTGCAACTGATTCAGAATACTCCTGTATTGGCTAATGGAGGAAACAGTCAATTCATGTACTGTGAGCTGGCGGGAACCCCGAATTCTTCGTCTTCAGGGTCTTCATCAGGATCTTCTTCCGGTTCTGGTGCTCCGGCGTCTTCTGGTATACTTAATGGATCAGTCAATACACACAACATGGTAGGAGACCTGTCCAACGCCTTATACCATAGAGATGAAGGAACCAAAGGAAGCGAAGGGGCGTACCTAGCAGAAGTTACGGCGATGACGGCCTCAGAGAAAAGTGCAGGAAGTGTGCTGCCAGGACCTAATGGACTTCCGGGAGTCAAGCCTAGCCAAAGCACTACAGCTAATGCCTACGCAGAGTTAAGCACTGTAACCAACCCTGTGCCTCTTCCCAAGCTGCCGCCCAATGTAGCCCAAACTCCTGCTGGACAAAAGTATAACGCTATAAGGCACTTGCAAGAAGCGAACATTTCTCTACCTCAGGAGGTGTTGGCTAGTGTGGCAGCTCAGAACCAACCTACATTCCCATTAGAAGGATTCCTTTCTATGCTTAGCGGGGTTAATGGTCAGAGCTCCATAAGCAGCCTAGTGAAAGAAAATTCTCTTAATGGCAATGTGTCACCCAATACCTTTTTATATGCCATGAATATGAATTACTATGGTAATCCTAAGTTTTGGAGTAATAGTGGATCGGCTTTATTCGATAGTTATTACTATGAGCAAATAGCCTCCATGGACGCAGTCAAGGCGTATGTAGACTACAAACAGCTTATGTTTGATGAAAAGTTGGCAGCTATCGATGCACAGTCTGTAGCTAACAAAATTAATAATGAGTTTAATAATGGAGCTAATAGAGTTCGCAATGAAGCCATAGAGGAAGCAGTAAACCAGTAATATATAAGCAGCATCTCTTTCTGCTTAAAAGGTAGTATGATAGATGCATACACTTATATAGGAGCTTTTATGAAAGAAAACAGCGTAAATTATTTAATTGGCGGAGTACTAGCACTATCTGGATGCGTTCTGGGTGCCTTACTAGAGTACTCAGTCAACTCCAGCATAACTGGCACTGCTCATCATGCTTCTCAAAAGTCTCATCAGACTTCTGTAAAAGAGGTCAAAAAGAGTATTCCAGCATTTCCGCTCGAAAAGCTAGTATCACAATCACTCCCCAAAGGACAGGTTTTAGGAACATTCAATGGTCCTTTTGGACTCACTGGGGTTATAGTCAATACTAAAGACGGGCAGAGCATAGCTTGGACGAATAAAGAGCATCAGTATCTCGTTTTTGGGTCTCTGTATAGTGAAAATGGGAATAACCTCACTATAATAGCTGTAGACGCTCTCAGAAAACAGCTTCAGGAGAAAAAAGACAGACTCAAAGCTCTGGCTGGAAACAATGTAGTAGGTGTGAACTCCAGTGATGCTGCCAACAACATTACTTCGGATGTCAACGCCAACAACACAGACAACACTGCTCAGAATAGCTCAGCATCTACTACAGACACTGCTCAGAATAGCTTGGGTGCGCAGTTGATCAAAGAAATACAGGCTATGCATCCTGCTGAAATAGTAGAAGGATTTGGTCCTGTGGATATGTATGTATTCTTCGACCCAGGCTGCCCACACTGTCAGGACTTCTATAAAAATCTTAGCAGTATTCAGGGATGGAAGTCAGAGTTTACTGTGCACTTCATACCGCTGTCTGTTACTAGCTTAAGCACTTCTGCTCAAGCTGCGTATTTACTGGAGCATCCTGAGTACATGAAGTCTTTCGATACTAAAAAGGTACCGGATAGTCATAATGCTGAATACATAAAAAAGGTGGAGAGAAACAATGCTGCGTATCAAGCACTGATCTCTAAGAATAAGTTGGATCATAAGGTCCCCATTATAGTAACCGATAATATAGTTCATCAGGGAAGCATGCATGTCAAAGAAATCGAGCAATTATACTCTAAGTAAAAAGTATTGGACTAGACTAGTGGTCATAGCCAGTCTAGTGTCCATGAGCACTACAGCTAATGCTTTAAGCCTAGCTTCTTTTGTAGGTCCCTCTATTTTGGGATCGGGAAGTGGTTTGACTGGATCGTATGGAGTTAGATCCAATATTACTACCCAGGATAACAATCAGCTTAGAGCCACCATCAAAAACACGGCCAAGCAGAGCAACATGGCCAAGTTTGAGACTTACTTAGTGAACTCTCTGGGTAATACTAATAGTCAGGGAGTTTTCGTGGACACTATGAATGTATGCTCCATGACGGGACAGAATTCTGCGTCTCAGGGCGAGGATGTGGGTGCTGCTTATGCCAAGATGAACAGTAATATCATCATGCATAATATGGATGAGTGGGATAGAGGCCATGTCATAAAGTCCAATACTCAGGCACTGCAAATGTTGTCTGAAACTCCTCCATCTACCATGAATGCTGATAATATATTTGGAAAAAAGGGAGGATATAATGGTGTAACAGCCAAGGATTACTCTCCAGAAAATGTCAACAAAACCATAGCTGTTATGACCGACCCTTTCCCACCTGCCAAGTTGCCTAGTAATGCTGAAAGTACTCCTATGGGAAAAAAGTATCAGGCCATGAGTCATTTGGCTTCAGCCCAGGTAGAGCTACCACAAGCGGTTTTTGCTGATATAGTTTCTTTGAATGCTCCTTTACTGCCTTTGGGAAACTGGGCAGCCAAGGCCTTAGTACAAATAGCAGAGGGCATGGGTGCTCCTTCTAATGGTCAACCTACTACTCAGCCATCTCCAGCTGTAGCTGCAGCCGTCAAGAGTGACATAGCGGACAGTAAAGCTACTGCTGTAACTCAGAGTCAGGTATCACCTGTAGCTAGTGCTACATCTGCCACAGCTTCTACTCAATCCAATGGAGCTTGTAACCCCAATAACTGGCAAGCCAACATTATGCCTTCTCCTCAGAAACAGCACATACTGAATTGTATTCAGATGGCTTCTGCGGATACTGGAGTTCCTGCTACATGGATTGCAGCCAACATAGGGCATGAGTCCAATGGTAATCCCAATACCAAGTATACCACACTAGGAAATGGATACACTGCGTATGGACTAGGTCAGGTGAACAATCCTACTGCTAACACACTATATCAACAGTATGGGCATGAGACCTTTAAAGGATTTGGACCTCTTCCATACAATACTAGCCATCATCTGTGTATGAACGTGCTTCAGACATCTCTAACCATCAAATCTAAGATGGCAACCCTATATAGAATGTCTCACGGAAAGTATGGTGGTAATAACTACTCCAATGCCAACTTTGGAAGAGAACAGATCTTTTACTACGGTAATGATGGTATTGCTGAAGACCAAGTGGCTGCCGGAGTTAACCCTGTAAAGGCTGATAATGGTATGGATAAGTCCTACTTGACTGGACAGAGAGGCGTAGAAAACTTCCTAACATGTCCTGGAAAGGAAGGAACCATGAGCGGAGGCAATATTAACTCCGGTAGTGACAATCAGAACATGAGCGGATTTGAGGTTATAGCCCCTTATACTGGTGGATCTCTAATACCTATCAATGAGTTCTTATATATTCAGGTCATGCAGAGAATATCCAATCCAGCATGGTGGGATGGAGTGCAAACTAGCAATAGCGATGGTTATTTGAAAAAGCAAATAGCGGAACTTCAGGCTATAATGTCTGACATTAACTACTATAAGCTCAAAATGCATGAAGATGTGGCAGCTTTGAAGGCACAAAAAGCCAGCTTGGAAGCTCAGAAAGTTTATGACTCAGTGGCTAATGCCTTAAGAAATAGAAGCGTTTCAGAAGCCGTAAACGCCTCCAAGTAAAGCATGAGAGATACATGTATGCAACCAGAATGGGAACTTAAGGTGACGCAGAGACTGGTGATGGAGATAGAAGAATTCAGAAAACGAAAATTAGATTTACATAAAAAGCCTTCAGTAACATTCTCTACCGCACCTACTTCCTTGAACGCATCCGTAGTATATAAAAAGAGCAGAAAAAGATCCATGCAGAAGTTTTAGTATACATGCACCATGAGCTTTTATGGTTGCATAGTTTCGTTGAGGCGCATGCGTACATATTATCCCAAGTCATGGGGTTTTTCTTTTTAGTATTCAATGTAATACGATTTCATCAAACGGATAGAAAAAGTATTTTATTGTGGGCGTTACCAGTAGGGTTGATGTCTATACTATCGCAATCACTGAATAATCAGTGGCAGGGTGCTTCTCTTTCTCTGGCGTCTACCAGTTCTGCTCTAATGCAGATTCCTTTTTATAAAAAGCATAAAACACATAAAGGCTTCAGGATAGTTATAGGAGTGATGTTTGGTATATTGGGAGTCATCATATGTCCTCCCACTGCCATTTGGGTGACTTGGTTGCCTTTAATTGCATATACTTTAGGTAGAATAGGCGAAGCTATGCATTCTTTTTTGCATATGCGAATAGTATGGCTATTTAGTACTACTATTTATATATGGTATAACGCCTTATCGCACAATTTTCTTATAATGATAACAGAGTGTATTATACTATTTTTATCTATCCGATTCGTATACGCTCAAGTCAAAGATAGTGTTTTATGGAAACTCGTTTAGTTATCTCTCCGACGCTTTTATGCGTGCATTTCTTTCCCTAAGAGCTAAGTGGGTTAGAGAGTTTTCATTATCTCTATGATAGTGATAACGACCATCATTGAACTTATGGATTCTATGTGGGTGTGATCTTTGTACTCTTTCCAATAGTTCAAAATCCTCACCGTATCTCTTATCGCTAAAGCCACCTATGCTATGGAAAAAGTCTCTGCGGATAACTAAGGTAGGCCCTTGTGATGTTTCAGTGTAATGAATAAGCTTAATAGGATTGCTGGCGTCCACTAGGTATGCACTCCCTCCTATTACTTTCTTTCCTCCGTGCATCATATAAATACCTTTGTTGACCAAAATGAACATGTATCGTGATTCCAAGTAGTCATGAGCATATGCATCATCACTATCCAATCTGGCCATCCAGTCTCCACTAGCTAGATTCGCTGCTTTCTGCAAGGTAGCTCCTACTCCCAAGTTGACAGTGTTTTTTTCTAATATGCATGGGTGGCGTGCTTCTTTTTGGTAGTCGCATAGTATGGAATAAGATTGGTCAGTACTAGCATCATCTACAGCAATAAGCTCAAAATCACGGAAAGTTTGACGACTTAATGCATCCAGACTTCGACGCAAAGTTTTTTCAGCATTGAACACCGGCATAATAACACTAAAAAACATGTAATCTCCTTTATAAAACAGATGGTTGTGTTGTCATGTTTCACCTGACATGATTCGATTATATAACATATAGTATACTGGAGACTATGTAAAGATGTAGTACTATGCTATATGTGTATGCTATGCATGACTGGCAATCCTCACAAGATATATCTTCACTACTAAAAAACCTGCTCTCTGCGTGGAATGACTGTACCGATAAGAAACAGGGTAACATTCTCATGCGCGATGTAGAAAAGTGGATGCAGGAGAAGTACTGGACTTTGGACGAGCATACTGACCTAAATGTTATGCACTTAATAAAAGAGCTGGACACCGCTTTTCAGAAGAGTCGTGGCTTATCACAAAGTTTTTGGTCTATTATCATGGCTCCACACTGCATTATAGAAAGTGGATTCATAGAAAAAATGATATCCCATAACAATCTCCATTATCTAATGGACGACATGTACGACCTTTGGATAAACAAAGCCCATTGGGGAGAAAATATACTGCGAGAATGGCGAGAGAGTATTATGCATGACTCTCTCATGTTTGTTAAAAGCGTTCATAGTGATTCGCAAAAGGAATGCGTGGAATGGCTTCAAAAAAGACTGTCTTGGCTCAGTATAGAAAAGGGGCATGAAGATATACAAAGGTTCTGGACTCCTGAGATAATGCATAGAGTTTTGGCTCACCTTTGGATTTACGAAGAGAAATATAATCCGCTGTCGAGCATATTAACCCATGACTACATGTTTTCTGTATCGGATGATATGCACATGACTGTAGAAGATTGGCAGAAAGCTTGGGAGTATGTACACACTACACAACCAGATAGCGTGTCACAAAGAGTGCGTGAGATGATCTGGAACACAGCAAGAGAAGCTTCGATGTCTGGTAATACCAAAGAGTGCATATGGCAGACTTTTCACATGGAACAGCATATATCCAGAGCAGCTTTCGTATACCATACCGACCCCGGATGGGTTCATGACAAGTACTCAGTAGCCAGTGTGGAGTCTGAGATACAAAACATCATGAGATCGGAACTGGACGAGTCCGAGTTAATATTCTGGATGAAAAGTCACGGCAATGAGCTCTCAGACGCTACCATTCAAGAGTGCAGCTTCCATTCCAACCCCATGATACACTGGACAGCGCAGGACATTTTAGTGGATAGGTGCCTGCATGACCCTAGTCTCATAGAAAGAGAGTTCCATGACTTGAGTAGATCTCATCCAGCTTGGAAATTGGCCTATAAGGTGTACATCAAATCTCTGCATAGTCTTTCCATAGAAACTACCTCTGAACTATCTGAGGAGTCATTGTCCATATAGAATCCCAAGAAAAAAAAACCATATAGAAACCTTTCATGGATTATGGTGCAGGTATTATGGTATCATATGGAGCATGACATATACTCATAATAGTCTTTTTTGCGAGCAAGAGACTATAGTACTCTTATGAGTATACTCATGGTGCTGTACACTAATTCCTAGGAATCTTGAGTGATAGAATCAGAACACACCAGCCATGGAGACTTGGACTCTCTACTGACTTCTTATGGCATCGACCCGAAGAAGGTAGATAACTACGACTACATTCCTGCGGGCAGTTCTGAAAAATACTCACGCAGTATGGGCCTGTCTGTGTCTGGCAAGGATTTACTGGTCATATACTATAAAAGTTTGGGCAGGGAGACCATAGAAGACCAGGGTGTTCCTTTCAAGCGAGTTCGGGTATTACAGGCAGACAAAGACACTCCCAAGTATTTATCTCCTGTGGGTAGTAGTAGCCACATATATCTCCCCATGACACTAGAGCAGGCTTTGCAGGGGAAGGACTATGTAGTCATAACTGAGGGAGAAAAAAAGGCAGATATAGCTTGTATTCACGGCATCCCTACCATAGCTTTGGCGGGAGTGTATATGTGGTCCGACCCGTTTACACCCAAATCGGAGGACTCTCCGCATCTTAATGAGCACACTCCTCTGCATCCAGAGTTGGTGGATGTACTGACCCAACTATCCATAAAGAAGGTTTTGGTGGTGTTCGATTCCGATGGAGCATTGCTGGATAAGAATAAGATACCTAAGCATGAACTAAGCACTTATCAGGCTTTTGGAAAAAAGTTTTGCAAGAACACCCAAGTTTTCCGCTCTGCACATACCCTATCCAAGGCCATCGCCACTCAACTCAAGATTCCCACCCATGTGGAGTTCTGTGAAGTAAAGGTCAAGGAGCTGCAAAGTCATACCATAGTTCCTATCCATAAAGCGGTAAAGGTAGAAACCGTAGTAAAAAACGGTTTGGATGACTGGATTCTTCTAGATGGCAGCAAGAAGGTGCAAGCTACCATAGAGTACTGGACCAGCTTATGTGCCCTTCCTATGTATGTAAAAGACCCAGGTTACATACCTCTGGGATATAGCTCTGAGGGTAAAGGTATTCAGGTGTATGTGTGGAACACCATAGCGCAGACGGTGTTATCCAGCTCTATTTCAAAGCTCAATCAGGACACTGCCATATTGGAGCTACTAGGCCCTTCAGGAGCGTCTAGGTTTCAGGAGATAAAGGATAATGGGGAGGTCAAGTACAACAAGATAGCTGCTTGTCAGTCCTTATATGATGAGTGCGTAGGAGATGGTAAAGAGTGGGATCCGCAGGCGCAGGCTAGGGGTGCTGGAGTATGGTTGGAGGAAGATGGACTGGTAGTGAACGGTCCCAAGAGTCTCATAAAAATCGATGCAGATGGACGGAGGTCTATAGAGCGTTGTTCACTATCGAGAAACAAGGTGGTGTATCCTAAGCCACCTAGAGGACCTACCTGTCTGGAAGTAGCCCCAGATACGCAGCAGGTAAGTTTGGCTGTCATGAAACTCATCAAGAACATACAGACCTTTTCATGGGCTACCAAGATAGACTTCGTTTTTATGGTGGGATGGATGTTGTTGCAGTCATACACCGGAGCACTGCATAGACGTCCACACCTGTACATTTTTGCTGAGTCTGGTTCAGGCAAAACTACCTTGAATGAGTATGTGCATGAGTTCTTGAGTGATGTATCGGTTTTGGTAGAAAGCGGCACCGATACTACTGCGGCTGGTATTCGCCAGTACATGGGAGTGCACTCTGGGGTCATGATTATCGACGAAATGGATCGCACTGAAGAGGTTTTGAGTGGTAAAAAACATGATAACACTCAGGCCATCTTCCAAAGTATGCGGGCGTCTTACTCTAGTCTCATAGATGAAGAGTCGCAGTATAGAGTCTCATCTTTGAAGGGTACGGCTTCTGGCAGGGCACAGGTTTTCGCATCAGCTATCTCATACATGCTCAGTAGTGTATCTGTTCCTGAACTGCAGCAGGCCGATGCCAACCGCATGATTATGTTGTCTCTTAATAAAAACAAGGACAGATCGGAGTTTCTGAATAAGGATAGTGCGCGGGAAGATGGGATACTTATTAGAAGCTATATGCTTCAGTTCCACGTGTGGACTGCATTCCAGAAGAAAGTTCAGGAAGTATTCCAGTACCTTCGTGGCAACTTGGATGAGCGTCAGCGTTGGACCATAAGCATGCCCGTAGCTGCCTTTTTATCTGTGTTGGAGTGCTGTGGTATTCCTACTGGCAATGAGTCCGAGATCATAAGAGCTTGCTTGGAGGCGTACAAAATCAGTCGTGCTGCTGAGGACAGTACACCAGAGTATGAAAAGGTGTGGAACAAGTTTCTGCTTAGTAGTGCCAGAGTGGAGTTCATTGAAGAAGATGGAGATAAAACTAGAACTTTCCACATAACGGAGAGTTGGAAGAATATTATCAGTTTGGCTATCACAGCAGACAAATGGAAGACCAAGAAAAAGGATGGGCCTTATATTAGTGCTTGTAAACGACACAATATTATCTATCAAAACATTCAGGATAAGGAGTTTATCTTCATAGGAAGTCACTGTAATGTGGAAATAGATGGTGTTCCTCTATTCAAGTACAGAGACATTTTATCGCAAAATCCTGACTGTGATAAAAATGTGGTAGCCAAAATAGATGGTGTTCCTGTCAGAGGGGTGAGAATACCTATTAATCCAGACTTTTACACTGATTTGGATGACTTGATATAATCTATGACATGAGTGTACTTATATACTGTGATAAAGTGTCCATACACAACTGAAAAGGAGAGAGTTATGCGTTTTATTTCAATGGCTGTAATGGCTGCGGTGATGGGTGTAGGTGTAGCTGATGCTGGTACTGTGAGTACAGCCAGTCCAGACTACAGTGCTAGTTCTGTTCAGCTGGTACATAATCTGACCCACGGAAAAATCACCGTAGAGAAAACCTTTGCTGGACCAGAAAGCAACTTAACTGGTGTAGTAGGAAAGACTCCCAATGGAGCAAAGGGTATTGTGTGGGTAGTAGATGGCAAGTATCTAGTAGAAGGTTACTTGGTAGGAGCCGATGGCAAGAACATCGCTCTACAGTATGCTCAGAAGGAAGGTCTGGTGCCTTCGCAGAAGTCACTGTTTACCAAGGCTATGCAGGATAAGGCCAGCTTCGTTATTGGCACCAAGGGACCTGAGGAAGTGGTATTCATGGACCCCGACTGCATTTTCTGTCACAAGGCTTACGATGATTTGTATCCTCTAGTTCAGCAGGGCAAGTTGCGTTTGAAGGTAGATCTGGTAGGCTTCCTGAAGCCTGATAGTGCTGCCAAGGCTACCACTATTCTCATGAGCAGCAATCCTGCCGCAGAGATGCATTATAATGAAGAGCACTTTAATGATGCTGAAGAAGAGGGCGGAGTGGTTCCTGCTGCACATTTGAATCCTTCTATTGAGAAGGAAGTGAGTGACAGCACTCATTTGCTGTCAGAGTCTGGTGGTGTAGCTACACCGACTTTCCTTCTGTGCAAAAACGGCAAGCAGGAGGTGTTGAAGGGCTTGCCTTATTCTTTCCAGCCGCAGTCATTCATTAACGGTCTGACTTCTGTAGGAGCCGATGGTAGCTGCTCCAAGTAATGCATGATGATGCCTATGAAGTCTCATCCTTGGCTCAGCCTGGGGAGATATAGGCTTACTAACTGGAGGTTATGGGCACCAGATATCGAAAAAAAGGATCTGGTGCCATTGTACATCATAAGCGTTGCCGCTCTGGATTCTTACGTGTGGCTTTCTTTAACTCCGTACTTGGCTAATATCTTCCATGCTCGAATAGACGAAAGCTCCTTTTTTATGTGGTGGTTGATAGGTGCAGGGGTTATGTCATTCGTAGCCGGGTACATATCGGACACTATAGGAAGAAAAAATACACTTATAGCATCAGCTATTATTCTTTTAGCAAGCTCAGTAATGGGGCTTTTTGCGCAGAGCTGGAACATTTTTTTAATATCTAGACTACTTCAAGGCTTGGGTAGTAGTGGAACACAAAGCGTGTCTACCACCTTACTGCATGATTATTCTTCCAATGGACAGTATAAAATAGGGTACTCTGCTGTATCATACCTTTTTGCAAAAGTAGTGGGAGTCATTTTAGGTGCCATGGTAGCTCTGGTGTACTGGAGAGATAATTATATACTACTAACTATAATGGACATGGCGGTTATATGGCTTACGTGGAAGTTCGTGCCATATAAACCAATGTTGCATGATTCTGTTTCCATGAAACATTTGTTTTTTATACTTCTGGTGTGCTCATGGGGTGTATGGGTATCCATGAGTCATGGGAAGTGGGCATGGATATCAGGTGGTATATCTGCGGTGCTTTTGTGGGCATATAAATCTCATCATAAGCGTAATTCAGAGATATGGAGCAGAATATCCATAGCAGCCTTTCCTGCGGCAGTATCTGGGGTAGCTTTGGCTTTTATGAATGTTTGGGTGCCTATCCACTTGGAGTGGACTGATCATTTTCATATAATAGCGTCCAGTCTTTTATTATCCTTATCTTTCGTATGTATGGAAGTATCATTCTTGTTTATTTCTAGAAATTATGCTCATTGGGGAGATCTCAACTTACAAAAGATATCTCGGTCTGGTGCTGTGTGGGTGTCCATAGTCACTTTCCTCAATATGATACTTATCCTGAAGACTGCATATAATGTATACACTATGTCCATATTACTCATGTCCTTGGGTGTGCTCATGGGTATTTTATTTTATCAATCCACCAGACTTTTCTCTGGAGGACATGAATCGCAAAACTTTAGTTATAAATCTACCATGATATCCACGTCTTTTTTTATAAGATGCATGACGGCTGTAGCATTTCTGGAATGGATGCAGTCTTATAGGCTTCAGCACATGTCTTGGTTATCTGCTTTATGGCACTCCCCATCTATACTGATGTGGGTGGGCATTCCTCTAGTATTGTTAGTAAGTAGCAGAGTATCTCTTTCTTGACTTTAGCATGGACATCATAGTCTATACTATGCATGTCATTCCATGATTTTCATGAGTATTCTCAGGATATAGTACAACGAGCCGCAGACATATGGGTTCGGGACTCGGAAGAATGCATTCTGCCTAAAAGATGGTTGGAAAAAGATACTAGTGAGAGGGGTCAGCGCTTTATTCTCAGAATCATGAATGATCGTGAAGACCCTAAAAGTGCATACTTTCACATAGATTGGTTATTGGAAGCCATAGTTATATCCATAGAGTCTCCAACATGGCTTTTACTTAACCGATTTCCTCCCTATTTCAAGCATGAAAAAGGAAAGTTCGTACATACTTGGGTGGCTTCCATAAGCTTGGAGGAGCTTTGGAGACAGATTCGAGTATTGCATGACGTGCGTGATGAGGCTTGCATCATGGATGTGTACAAAGCCATGCAGATGGCTTATAGGCTGTTGGAGTCTAACATTCGCTGGACAGAAGTGGGATGGACTCCTAGTGGTTTGAAGAAGGTGTACAACGGAGATACTAAAAAGTTGGATTGGGATCTTCGAGACGACAGAGACTTTATTCAGAAGGTGAGAGATAGAATGGCTTCTCCTGTGCAAAAGGGGCAAGGTAGTAGTTCTTATGCATACTTTTGGAGCGAATATGTAGATGAAGTACGGAGGATTTTATTAGGTGAGAGTCATGCATAAGCACTTTCATAGTTATATGCAGTGGACTAAAAAGGTGAATGAGTCTGTTATGCAGCTCATACAGACGCAACCCATGCGCGGGTCATTCAATACTTCCAGGGTGCATACTGTACAAAAAAAAGTAGAGTTCCCATCAGACTGGCTGTGGAGTTGGATATATGTAGAGTATCCATTATTCACTCCCAATATGCGCAATGAAGAGTATCATCTCAGTACGTCTTACGTATTTTACTTGGACCAAATCAGAATAGGGTGCTTGGTTCCTGAATGGATTTTGCAGGGGATATACCCCAATGTCATTCAGAAAAGGCCAGAATGGGCTACTTTTTGGCTGGTCAGAGAGGTATCACGCAGGCGTTTTCTTATAGATTTTCATGGCTTGCACATGAGTGATATTCATAAAACCTGCTTAAGAGACCCTGATGCCGCAGACATAGCATCGTGGAGTATATATAGTCTTTTTTCAGACTTCATGCAGTTGCTTTTTCAGGAAATGTGGGGGATGGATGTTTTTATATACTCAGGTCAATTGATACATACTGATGAGTTCAGCAGAATGAAGGTCCCCTTATCTTACGAGGACTCCAAGCGTCTACCTGATAATATCTTGAGTCTTTTACTGGATGTGCAGCCAGCAGAAAAAGATAGTGAGTCTATATGGACATTCTTGGATAAAGATGAGTCTATGATATACCAATGCGCTCAGGGGTTAATGAAGTGAAACAGATAAACTTGGGTGTGTTAGATGAACCTGAGTTAGCTGTTCTCGACGCAGTGAGGCACTACCTGGAGAACGAATCATTCAAGTTCATCAGAAAGTTCAGGCATAGCAACACTCTGGAAAACTTCGCCAAACTGCAGCATCATTCAGTGTATATAACCAGTCCTCTATACACACGAGTAGGAGATGAGCTAAAGCGTATTAGACCTTTGGTGGCTCAAGCGGATTGGACCTCCAACATCGTTATCGCAAGAATATTCATGCCGTACATAGTGCATCGAAGCATAGAACATAGAGACCTAAAAATTCAGGGAAAATCTCCTATTCAGTACGACTATGATGGCTTGTGGTGTTTGGAATACTACCGAGAAATTCCTATCCATATTCGCAGTGGCATGTTGGAGAGTGATATCATGTCGGGAGCTATGGCTCTCAGTATAGCCAACATAGTAGTGGACGTGTGGATTCAAGTCATGACTCATATCTATGAAGAGTGTGCCTATATAGAGCACGGAAAGAACATAATTTCACTTATAGATGATAAAGCTACTCTGGTAGCGTCTTTTGTGGAAGGTTCCACAGATATAGCAGAAAATATATCCAAACATGTCACTACTTTTATTTATGATGTTATAGTGAGTAATAGTGCAACAAAACCAGAGGCCATAGTGTATTGCGCCAAAGAATCTGCGCCAGCGGTAAAAAGAATGCTGGAGAGTATGGATGGTGTTACTCAAGTGAGGAGTGTGGAATAAATGCATGTATTAGCCGTAGGAACACCACACATACATATTATCAGCAGCATAGCAGAAGAGCATCATAGTGCTCTTTTGGGAAAAATGTTCGCAGGTGATGTCCATATACGCTCTGGAGGATTGCTATATTATCTCAACTTGGCCTCCTCTATTATTCCCTTCGAAGTAGACATGGATACTGCTGTTATTACCAGTAATAACTCTCTAGCTAATGTATTCATACATGACTTGGACCAGATAGGTGGAAAGGTTATTAAGGTAAAAAGTAGTATAAAAACACGCATAACTAATATCATGTATAAAGAAGGAAAGCTGCAGAGAATCATTGAGAACAGGTCTGATAAACATTCTTTTTCTCAATCTGATATTAGAGCAGTAGATGGACTGGATTGGAGCAAGTATCATGTGGTCTGTATAGAGCAGGGAACTCCCCATGATGTCATGCAGTTTATTACCGAAAAATCTAAAGAATACCACTTCAAAATTTGGATAGTATCCGATGATATACTGGAAGATGGGCCTGATATTCTGCATCGAGCCCATTCTGTATTCGTGAGTGAATACACGCCCACCTTGGATAAATATCCCAATACACTGTTTTTTAGAGAACAATCTACCCTCACTATGGAGGTAAGAAAGAATAAAAAGCTCTTGAGTAGCCAAGAAAGTTTGCTCAATAGTGGTCATTCTGGTGCACAAGATGTTTTGTCATTCAAAATGATGGGTGGCAGAGAACTCTTTCTTAGCTTATTGATGTTTCGTTTATTCGACTCCCATAAATGGAGTGCCAGTCTCAAGGATATAGTGGAAGAAGTAGATAAAGCTGCACAGCTATCCAGCGAGCTATATATTAAGGTACTGGAATCACAAAATAAGTCTGCTTCCTTGGAAGATATGGTAAGTAAGGTAGAATACTTTTCATACAAAGACCCGCTCACGAATTTGTACAATAGAAGGTATGTGGATATACTGGATAGCGACAAAAATATGTCTGTTATTTTCGTAGATGCAGACAACTTCAAAAAGATCAATGATGAGCTAGGACATCCTGCAGGTGATCAAGCTCTGAGGATTATATCTGAAACGCTGAATAAGAGTCTCAGAAAAAATGATGTTATAGTCAGATGGGGCGGAGAAGAGTTCGTATGTATTTTACCTGACACAGACTTGGAGTATGCTGTGGAAGCGGCTAAAAGATTTTTGAATAATTTGCATAACTCCCCATTCGTGTGGAGGCTAACCGCCAGTATAGGAGTGGCGCACGGTGAAGGCAAGAGTATTGAACTGCTCATAGAAGAAGCGGATCAGCATATGTACACTGCCAAGACTAATGGTAAGGATCGGGTATGCACCCCTAACGGTCTAATATAGGCATTAGCCATGGATATTCGAGAGGCCGTATCTATATTCGGATTAGAGGCTTTCACGGATGACTTGGAAGTTTTAGAAAAGCGCTACAAACAGCTCATACAAAAATACCATCCAGACAAGGGTGGCGATCATGAAGATATGCTGAGAATACAAGAGGCTTTAGAACTATTACAGTCTCAAGTGGGGAAAGTTGAAGTAGCGTGGAAAGCAGACAAAGAAACTAAGGTGGAGCAGAGTGCAAAGCCTGCAGATAGTCATACAGAAGCCTACACTGCAGAGACTTATAAAACAGAAGTCCATGAGACTCCATATGAGCATTACAGTCCAAAAGAACCTCCATACACCAGAAAAAATTATGAGCCGACATTCACCCGAGCTGAAAGCCCAAACTTTCTGCGTGCCGTAGTAGTTATAGCCATCATCATAACTCTGATATGGGTATGTAAACATGCACTAGTACATAGTCACCATATGGCAGGATTCTTGATCGTGGGACTATGTGTAGTAGTGTCTTTGAGGTTGATACATTATATTCAGAAAAGAAAATTCTGGAAGTTCATGATATGGGGCTTCATATGGATATTTTTACTCAAACTGGGTTGGTGGATCTAAAATAAACTAGTTTGCACTTCACTGGTGCTTTTTGGACTTTCCACATCGTGTGCATCTTCAGTCTCAGATGCTTCATCCTGTGCTAATACTTCCTGATCATCTACTCCATGGCTATGAGATTGCTCAGAAGCTGCGACATTCACCTGTTCTTCTGCAACAGCTTGGAACTCCACCATAGCGACATCTTTTTCTACTTCCAAGTCGCTATGCATCTGCTTATGATCGATGCAATGTGCAGCCCAGTACTGAAGAGCTACATATCCTGCTGGAAATGCGTTCCAGTGTTCTATCATCCAGACTGCATTCTGCACAGCCTTATCCCATAGCTCAAAATCATGCTGATTCCCTACACTTTGCAGTAAATTATGCTGCGCTCTGCGTAGAATGAGTTGGGCTGTGTACTCATTGTCCCATGCCCGCATACGCATACTATCCAGCTGCTGTAAGGCGGTATCGGAAGTATGAATGGTGTCCACCCAACGCATTATCATATCCTCCTTATCCAGCCCCAGCATGGCCGATACTACCGACATGCTAACGTTCCCATCGCCTAGAGCTACGGCATGGTCTAGCATAGTTAGAGCATCTCTCATACTTCCATTGGCAGCTTGGGCGATAGGCTCCAAAGCTTCTTTATCAAAGCTCACTCGCTCTTGAGTAAGAATATAACTCATTCGATCCTGGATGATAGACATGGACATGGCCGAAAGAGGCAGTTGTATACATCTGGAAATAACTGTAACAGGTATTTTCTGTGGGTCTGTAGTGGCCAGCAAGAACTTTACATGAGATGGCGGTTCCTCCAGAGTCTTCAAGAGAGCGTTAAAGCTGCTCTGCGATAGCATGTGCACTTCATCTATGATGAATATGCGATATCTGCCACCATTGGGAGCATACTGGGCTTGGCTCAAAAGGTCCTTGGTTTCCTCCACTTTGGTGCGACTGGCGGCATCCACTTCATGCACATCTACATGCCTGCCCTCCGTAATGGCTCTGCACGAACTGCAAGTGTTGCAGGGCGTATCACTGACACCTTTCTCGCAGTTCAGACACTTGGCTATGAGTCGGGCCATAGTGGTCTTGCCTACACCTCGAGTGCCTGTAAACAGCAGAGAGGAGTGCAATGTTTGGTTTTTCAATGAGTTGCGAACAGCTCTCACAGCCAATTCCTGCCCTACATAGTCATCGAACTTCTGTGGTCTATACTTTCTGGCTAGATTCATATGCTCCATGTATTTTCTCCGACAAACACATCCATTCCATATAATGCTCTGCTCTTTGCATGCTCTCTAGTCTACCACCCCAAGAGCCCAAGTCATGCATAAAGCTGACTACGATAGAAGAGCTCCAAAAATCTTTACAGTAGTCCAGATAAGGATAAGAAGCTCCCAATTGCAATCTTTGCAGATGATATAAAAATGTCATACTAGCATGAATAAAGGGCTCTACTCCCAGTTTTTGTATAGTTTCAAAGGCATCATGACCTCCTATATCTCCACGATATACTTGTGTCCATAACTCATGAACGTCCAAAATTCTTTGTGCACTACCATCTCTCCATTGTTCTATGAACCGAAGAGGATGAGTCATGGCATAGTCCAAGATATAAGGTTTAGTCATGACAGGCACTCCATGATAATCCAAAAAGTATGTCCAGTCGGTAATATCTGGAGCCGTCCATGCAGCGTCTATCAACCTGGATCGCACAGTGGCTTTCAATTGGGATATATCAGGGCTTACTAGAGATATACATACACCTATGGGAGGCTCTTCTATGGTCTTTAATAAAGTATCTATGTGCTGCTCTCTTATGAGATGAGCATCCATAAGCACCATCCAAAAGGTGCTGGCATGGGTATGATAAGCTTCAGCCAGCACTTCCCTGGTAGCTCCTATGTTCCACTTATCAGGCATAATTATACTGCCTTGCACTTTCTTTTGCTCCATGACCCTTTGAATGCACCAATGAGTTCCCCAACTGGAATCTCCCAATATAAAAGAAGAAGTGGGTAACTGGGACTGTGCTTGTTGAGTTATGTGCTCTAAAGTATAAGGGCACTGACTGTACATAAAGTCATAACTTTTCATGAGAGTAGTATGGCATGCAATGTGAGTTTTTATGAACATCCAATTATAAGTGTCATGTATCTTGTCTGAATCCTTGCTTTTTTTGACAAAAAATAAGCAGTATGTACGTAGTCATGCAGCATTTATATGAGTTTACATAACAATAACACATAGGCGATAAAAGGACTTGACTTTTATACATGGTGCATGTACAACTGAAGTACCCTAACTTATATCAGGAGGATATCATGAAAGAAAAGGGCTTTACATTAATAGAGTTAATGATAGTTATCGCTATCATAGGTATTTTGGCAGCTATTGCCATTCCGCAGTACGAGCAGTATGTGGCCACTGGTGAAGCCACTACCATTACTCAGGACTTCCACCAGATGGTTACAGAAGCTACCACAGCTGAGTCACAGGCTCAGACTGGTATCGCTGCTTCACTGTCAGTTCCCACCAATATGCCTAGAGGTGCTTCCATATCCTTGAGTACACCCAATATCACAGCTGGAGGTACTTCAGTAACTATAACACTGAAGGCCAGTGGTTCAACCACAGTGAACAATGATGTGGCTGAGATGCT
>ERZ1669250.84-NODE-84-length-49506-cov-3.729571_pt1 | contig 49506 bp, 53 predicted proteins | sample MGYA00579295_ERZ1669250 | MGnify/ENA primary metagenome ERZ1669250 (study PRJEB41166, sample SAMN08046056) | hot springs metagenome | biome: hot spring; feature: acid hot spring; material: thermophilic sediment; isolation source: thermophilic sediment from acid hot...
GATAAGCGATAACATATGAAAAAGCTTAACTAAGGAGCGATCTTCAAATTATGCCAAGCTGGGCCGATTCCGTTGTAGGGGCGGGCATCATCCTCACGATAGGACTTGTGGCCCCCATAATCGTTCTTCTCATTGGTAAGGCCTTAGCTGGAGCGGAGCACCCAATGAAAAGGAAGAGGTTTGAGAGCGGAAACCCACCCGTGGGCAACTCGAGGGGTTTCTTCTCGATGCAGTATTATCCCTACTTATTGATGTTCATAATTGCTGAACCGTTTGCGATATTTCTATTTTTGGCATCGGCAGCTGCAACTAACTTGGCTTGGATCTCGGTCCTTTTATGTGGTGTTTTGATCTTGGCGCTCGCTGTTCATGGGGCTCGTTCTCTTGCCGAAGGTGATCGAAGTGGGTGATGAAGGCAGTTTTTATCTGGGAAATTTGGATCAGGTTGCTAAGAGGGCCGCGGAATACATTAAGAGCAACAGGGTTGCCAACAAGATGATAACGTGGGGTTACTCCTATTCGCTTTGGCCCGCATATCTGGTTACTGCGTGCTGTGGTACAGAGATGGCTGCGGCTTCGGGCCCTAGGTTTGACTTGGAAAGGTTAGGTTTTCTTTCGTATGGTAATCCGCGCCAATCCAACTTGGTCGTAATAGATGGTACGTTGAGCATAAAGATGGCTAAGGTCGTTCGTACTGTTTGGGAACAAATGCCAGAACCTAAGTGGGTCATCGCGATGGGAGCTTGTGTTTTGGATGGTGGCATATTTTGGAATAGTTACAACACCGTGTTGGCAAGAGATGTTCTTCCCGTTGACGTTTACGTGCCTGGTTGCCCACCAAGACCAGAAGCGCTTGCTACATCCGTGATTATGTTGAAGGAAAAAATAAAGGAACAGCAGGCAAAGTACCTGCGTAGGTCGCGCAAAGGAGCGCTGAATAAGGAAGGGGTCTCAAGTGAGTAGCGAACAGCTTGAAAAGTTAAGTGGTTTACTCGGCGGCACGGCCAAGGTTGCTTATAACGAGAGGTCAAATCTCATAAGGATAGAGGTTGAAAGAGGAGAGCTTAGGAACGTGGCTGTTCAGCTCAGGGATTATGGGTTTGATCACTGCTCATCCGTGACGGTGGTTGATTACCCCAAGGAGGACCTCATGGAAGTCGTTTGGCACTTATCGAGTTATTCGAGATCTGAAGTCTCACGCTACACCATCGGTTTGGTCACCAGTGTTTCAAGGAGCAAGCCTGAGGTTGCCTCCTTAACAGACGTTTGGGAGAGCGCCCTATTTCTAGAAAGGGAAACTCATGAGATGTTTGGCGTTAATTTTGTTGGGCACCCTGATCTTAGGCCGCTCTTATTGCCAGAAGAACTTATGGGAACTTGGCCTCTGAGAAAAGATTATCAGCTGAAGAAGAAAAGGGAGGATGTGTTTAAGAAAGGGGGAGCTTCCCTTTGACTCAAGAGATAAAAACTATACCGTTTACGTACGAGGCGCTCTCTCAGCTTAAGATGAGTGAGGGCGTCTTAGAGCTTCAAATAGGTCCTGCTCACGCGGGCTCGGGTCACATGAGGATCGTGGCTTGGGTTGAAGGGGACACCGTTGTGAAAGTTGACCCGGACATTGGCTTCGTACACAGAGGGGTTGAGAAGCTGAGCGAGGATAGGATTTACATAAAGGCAATCCCCATGGTTGAGAGGCCATCTCTCGTGGATACCGTGAACGCCAATCTGGGCTACGTTATGGCGCTCGAGAGGTTGTTGGGCATTGAGCCGCCTCCTAGAGCCCAATACATAAGGGTGATAACCGCTGAAATAAGTCGCATAATGAGCCACTTGTACGGCATAGCTATATACGGTATATTCATGGGGAGCTCCACGGTTTTCATGTGGGCCATGGCCGACAGGGAACCTTTCATAGACTTATTGCAGGAGCTAACTGGAGCTAGAATTACTTATTCTCACATAATACCTGGAGGGGTTAGGTGGGACCTTCCAAAGGACTTCGCTGAAAACGCTGAGATCGCTTTGAAGTATTTAGAAAATCGGACGAAGGATTACGAGAAGGTATGGATAAATAACCCCGTGGTTGTCGCCAGAAGTATGGGCGTTGGAAAGTTAAGCGCCGAGGGTGCTATCAGGCTGGGTGTTGTGGGACCGAATCTCCGTGCCTCCGGAGTAAAATATGACATCAGGAAAGAAGAGCCTTACGCGGCTTACGAGGAGTTCGATTTTGAGGTGCCGACCTTCAAGGAAGGTGACTCCTATTCTCGTCTGCTTCAGAGAGTAGAGGAGATAAAACAGAGCATACACATAATAAGGCAGGCCTTAAAGAGGCTCCCTGATGGTAAGATCATATATGAGGACTACTACAAGCGGATGAGTCCTCTCATGAAGAAGATATATGACGAGAAGGGAAGGGTAAAGTTCACGCTTATGTTGACCTCCCTAAGCCCGCCGAAAGGTGAGGCCGTATCAAGGGTTGAAGGTGGCAGAGGAGAAATGTTTTACTACTTGGTTAGTGACGGCGGAAAAGCTCCCTACAGGTTCAGGGTTGTGACTCCCTCGTTTAGAAACTTACCCTTCTTCACACATGTGATGCCAGGCCATAAATTGGCTGATATCCCAGTCATTTATGGCAGCATTGATTATTTCCCCCCGGAGGCCGATAGATGATGGACTTTTTGAACCTGATCCCCGTTACTTGGTTGCCCCTTCTTGAGTCGGTTTTCTATGCACTAGTGTTTCCTGGCTTTATCGCTATATTGTTGCTAGCGTTCTTCATAATTTGGTTTGAGAGAAAAGCCGCAGCAAGAGTGCAAATGCGTTACGGGCCACTTTGGGTTTCTAAGAGAACGGGTGGAATAGCGCAGCTGTTAGCTGACATGATAAGGTTCAGCTTTCAGGAATTCATAGTACCTGAAGGCGCTGACCTAATTCCCTTCGTATTTCTTCCTGGGTTTTTGTTGGCCTTTTCCGTACTACCTACTCTGTTTATACCCATTGGCCCCTATTATTCCCACATATTCCCTGCCGGCTACACACTTCTTCTATCGGTTGCCTTCACGCTAGTTATCCCGGTTTATCTTGTGGTCTTAGGCTGGGCAGCCGACAACAAATTCTCGTTCATAGGAGCTCTTAGAGAGGCGTACCTTTTGATATCTTACGAGGTTCCTTTCATACTGGCTATAGCATCCGCTTTCCTGTTGTACGGTACGCTTAACCTAGTTGAGGTCGTGACAATACAAGAACGCTCGCTGCCTGGAATAATTCTAAACCCGGTTGCTGCTTTGGTATTCTTAATAGCAGTCATAAGGGCAACCGGAAGGGTACCATATGATATAGTGGAAGCTGACAGCGAGCTTGTGTTTGGTCCCTATGTGGAGTACAGCTCCTTGATGTTTGGCTTTGTGATGGGTGTGCCCTACATTGAGCTATACAGTTACAGTCTCCTCTTTTCGGTGTTATTCTTGGGTGGCTGGGCTCCGATAACCGGGGTCGGCTTTCTAGGTGGTTTGATCATTCCGGGTATTGTGACATTTGTAAAGGCCGTGATAGTAATGTGTGCCTTAGTCTTCCTTAGGGGCGTTTACCCCAGATATAAGCTTGACAAAGCTGTAAGAGCCGGATGGAGCTGGGTGTTTTACCTAGCTCTTATCGCGTTGCTCCTATCAGCATTTATGTCAAGGGTTTTGTGAGGCGATAAAAATGGCAGAGAAAAGCCAAAAAAAATCACCTCTTAGCGACGTTAAAGGACACATAGGAGCCCTTTCCACAGGCTTCAAGTACCTTATCGATCCTCATCGCATCACCCTGGATTATCCTGCGGAGGTCATGGAGCTTCCAAGCAATTATAGGGGCTTCTTTAGGCTCATAGACGAAAAGTGCATCGGTTGCAGTCTTTGCGAAATCGTATGCCCGTCAAACGCCATCGTCATGACCCAGTTACCCGTCGCGCAGCCCGCCCAGGATGCCACTAGACCTCCCCCCAAATTTAAGAAAAGGCCGCTTGTAGATTGGGGAATGTGTATCTTTTGCTACTTCTGCGTGGACGTATGTCCAACTGAAGCTTTTGAACCATCTCAGGTTCATGACATATCCTATTTCAAGGAATCTGATTACAGGCCAACTTTCGATGCATTTCTTAAGCTCCCGGAGAGCCCATTCAAGGGCTCGAAAAAAGTGGTGCCGAAGGTTGATGAGAAAAAAGGCATAAGGTATGAGGAAAAGGTGAATAAGAATTGAAGGTCTTACTGGATATAGTAATTTATATGTCCAGCATTCTCCTTATGACCTTCGCGGCGCTGGCCGTATCGCACAGATCAATGGTTTACTCAGCGCTTTTTCTGGCCTTACTTGGGCTTACAAACGCGGCGCTTTTCTTTGCCATGGGATACGCTTTTGTTGCCTTCGTTCAGGTAGTCGTTTACGTTGGAGCGAGTGTTCTCTTCCTTATAATATCGGTTTCCATGTTAAAAGAACCGAAGCAGAGCGGGATATCTTACGTGTACCCGCTCACCGGCGCGCTCGCGATTATTTTGCTTGGACTAATTTTCATCTACATACTGGGCTCTGATGTAGCTATCGCTCCTCACGTCATAGCCTACTCGCTCATGGCATACCAGATAATAAGCAAGGGCAGCTTGGCGACTTTGATCCTATTCTTGCTTTTCGCCCTGGGCCTCATAATGTCAGTGACGGTATCAACGAGAGGTGGAAACAAGTGATTAGCTCACCCTATTCTTTTGTTTTTATATCTTCGTTAGCTGTTGCGGCCATGGGAATGTTCGGCCTACTGAGACATAGGAACCCCATAAGGATGTTGCTATCGCTTGAGGTAAGCTTTAACGGGGTCCTTTTGCTCCTTTTGTACATAGGCTGGATTCTTGATTATCCGCTCGAAGGCTCAAACATGGCGCTCTTTGCCATAGGGGTGTCTTCATCGGAGCTAGCTTTGATGGTGAGCATAATGATGGCGATGTTTAAAGAAGGTTATTTGAAAACTCTCGATCAAGAGGAGCTTAAGGAGGTTGAGGAGCAATGAACGAATTTGGACTTTACGCCCTACTGTTTCCCTTCGTGGTGGCGTTGTTAGATCCGTTGCTAGAGCGTGCTCTCAAGCCGAGTTGCTTGTCGGCTCTTACGGCTTTTTCCTTAGCCGTGCCTGCTGGTTTTGCAGCTTACGTCATAATCGGCGGCAGTACGTACGCTTACGAGTTTATGACTGCCCCTATCATCGGTTCTTTTATTGTTTTAATTGACGGATTGAACTGGCCTGTGGTGCTTGGTATCGCGGTCGTTAGTTCGGCCATAGCTTTCTACTCGGTTCCTTACATGAGCAAGAGATTCGAAGAGGAGAAAGCGGGAGACTGGGGAGCGTACTTTATGCTGTATGGGCTTTTTGCGGCGTCAATGATAGGCATGGCAGAGTCTAACAATTTTATCATGTTCTACCTATTTTTGGAGCTTGCACTTGTTCCATCCTTCATTTTAATTGCCCTTTATGGCTACGGCGAAAGGGGCAAGATATCTACCCTTTACTTCGTATGGACCCACGTCGGGGCGCTCACATTCCTGATGGGGGCTTTAATCTATGGAATAGAGCTGCATACTTTCAACTATTATCCCATCCCCGAAAACGCATATGTGGTGGCTCCGTATGCCACTCTTATCGTGACGTTACTCATGATAGGGCTTTTCGTGAAGATGGCGGTGTTTGGCGTTCATGCTTGGCTTCCTTATGCACATGCCGAGGCCCCAACTCCCATATCGGCGTTGTTATCGCCTAACCTGATAGGCATAGCGGGATATGCGATTATCAGAATAGTTTACGGGGTGTTCCCGTCATATCTCATATCGGCTCAGTGGGTGATTGTGGCCTTCGCGTTGGTAACGATCTTCTATGGAGGTCTTCTGGTTTTTAGGCAGTGGGACCTGAAAAGGCTGCTGGCTTACTCCAGCATAGCCCAGATGGGTTACGTACTACTCGGTGTGGCAACGCTAAATCCTCTTGGGATCGCTGGGGCTATATTGCAGTTTTACGCTCATGCCATAGGAAAGTCGCTGCTCTTCTCCTCGGCTGGTGTTATGATAACAGAGAACGAGGGGTTAAGGGATATAAAGAAAATGGGTGGACTCGCCAAAAAGATGCCTTACACCGCGTCTTTGTCCCTTTGGGGCTTCATGAACATATCTGGGCTGCCTCCTTCGATAGGTTTCTTCAGCAAGTTGTTCATACTTATGGGCGTAGCCTCGACCTTTCTGACGAGAGGAAGTTTGGGTATGCTCGTTTTTGCGCTCTCTATGATTAGTTTGGGCATAACTCCGGCTTACTCCTTCGTAACCATGAAGAAGGTGTTCTTTGGTCCGCTTTCTAATGAGAAGGCAAGGGAAGGCACGTTAATGCTCCTCGTGCCTATGGTTGTTATAGCGATATTTGGGCTTGTATTTTTCATGTTTCCGGGCGCGTTGCTTTCCCCTCTTTATGCTTCTTTGAGGTGATAAAGTGTGAACTATTCGTACCTTAACGCCATATGGATCACCCCGTTTTTGGCGGCTGCGATAGCCCTTCCCACTGCATTGAAGTGGAAGCGGCTCGCATCGGTTATATCTGCGGTTTTGCTAGCCGTTCCAGCTTTGCTCTCTACTTACATGGTTTATCTGATTTACGTGTCTGGATTTAAGCCGTTCACGACTTCCTTGGCGTGGTTTACAATTAGTAGTACATCGGTTACGGTAGGGTTGCTCGGCGATGGGCTCTCTGCCATAATGGCCTTGGTCGTTTCGTGGATCTCCTTTATGATTTCCGTGTACAGTTGCGAGTATATGGAGGGTGATTCGGGGGCTCATAGATATTGGTTCTTCTTCGATTTCTTCGTGGGCTCTATGCTTCTGCTAGTGCTTTCCAACAATATAGTTGTTATGCTCGTTGGATGGGAGGGAACGACGTTATCTTCGTATGCTCTAATTGGGCACTGGTACACGGACGAAGAAGATAAGTGGGTTGGAGATAGGGGGAAGTATGCCCTTGGCGTGCCTACTTGGTCTACTCCTAGCAGCTCTGGCGTAAGGGCTATGGTCTTCACAAGCTTTGCTGATATTGGCTTTATAATAGGCATTGGTATGCTTTACAGCGCATCGGGAACGCTTAGCCTGTACACGATTTCCCAAGAGATGCCTACTGTCTTGGCGACCTTAAACAAACAGGGAATGCTGGTTCCTTTTCTTTTCCTCTTCTCTTTGGGAGCTTTTGCGAAGAGCGCGCAGTTTCCCTTTCACGAGTGGCTAGTAACGGCTATGACGGGTCCAACCAGCGTTAGCGCGCTGATACACGCGGCAACAATGGTTAATGCCGGCGTCTACTTCATGCTGAGGTTTATGCCCATGGTTATATCAGCAGCCGCAAAAGATGGTTTATCTGGAGCTGTCAGCCCCTTCTTTCTTTACACGGCGGCAATAGGGGCTCTCACTGCTTTCATGATGGCATCCATGGCGGTTGTATCCAGGGAGCTTAAGCTTATACTAGCGTTTTCGACGGCCTCTCAATTAGGATATATGTTCTTATCGATTGGATTGGCCGCCTATGTCGAGCCATCCGTGGCTCTGTTTGCGGCCTTTTCGCACATGATAAGTCAAGCGCTCTTCAAGGCCGCGCTCTTCTTGGCGGCCGGCGCTCTGATTCACGAGTTTTCCTCCCGCTACATAAACGATATGAAGGGAGCATGGCATGGCATGAAGTGGACCACTGTCGGTTTCGCTTTTGCATCTCTCTCTCTGGCAGGAATTCCGCCCTTCTCCGGCTTCTGGGATAAGGACCTTATATTGGATTTGGCTTTCCGGTCCGGGCTTTGGTATCTTTACGTTTTAGCTTCAGCCGGTGCTTTCATGACGGCTTTCTACATATTTAGGGCGTTTGCGCTCATATTCGCCGGGAAACCCGAGAGGGAAGTTAGGGAGCCGGGACGTGCAATGCTCCTACCTTACGTTGTACTTGGTCTTTTGACGTTAGCATTTGGGGTAATATGGCCTTTGCCAGTTGGCGTCTCGTTGTGGATGTATAGGGCTATAACCCTCGACAGTTACGCAAGGTTGGCGCTCGAGACATTGCCACCTTTGGAATTTCTGCCGCTTTCGATCTCCCTCACGATGGCCCTCCTAGGGCTTGGGGCTGCCCTATACATATACTCGGAAAGAAGGCAAATATTTTCCGCCAATGGGAAGTCTGGCATTGCCTCGTTCTTACACTCTTTTCTGTACGATAGGTGGCTTATTAACTCATTGTATTACCGGATCATTGTTTACGGATTTTCTGCAGCATCCCAGGGCCTTGAGCTTATAGAGCGCGACGGCTTTGACGAATTTTATCATGCGGTTCTTCCGTCAGCTTTCTCTTCAATTAGCGTCAGGCTTAGGGGGCTTCAAACGGGAGTGATATCAAAATACTTGGCCGCGTTCTTCGCTGGGCTGCTTCTCGTTCTTATGATATATGTTGTTTTCCTTTTGGTTGGGTGAAACAAATGCAAGCAGAGATGTATTCCCTTACGGCGCTTGGGGCTTCCGCCATGGCTTTGACGCTAGTGCCCAGGGGGCACAATAAGGCCTCTCTCCTTATTGGAGAGATTGCCTTCGCGATGTCTGCTTTGTTGTGGACAGCTTCGTGGTACCCCTTTGAATTACCGATGATATCAGTGAGGTCGACCTACGGCCTCTACGAGGATGAGTTATCTTACATAGTATCTATGGCAGCTGCATTTGTTGGAGCTATGGTTTTACCTCTCTTCTTCAGGAGAGGCGGTGGTAACTCGTGGCAGTTTGCCTCGACGGTGCTCCTAGGAGTGGCGGCCACCTCCGTTCTCGCTTCCACAACAAACCCTTATCTTATCCTTGCAAGCTGGGGGCTAGTCTCCTTGGCGAGTTATTCCATGGTCGCCTTAAGTGGTGATAGAGATTCTTTGATAGGCTCAATAAAGTACGCGTTCATGAGTGCTCTCTCTTTCCAGTTCCTTATTATAGGGGTTTACATGGCAATGTTTGCTCCTGTGGGCTCCAAAATTGAGGCTTTAGGGGTTCTGCTCTTTTTGCTGGCACTGGGATTCAAGGCAGGCATCCCGCCTTTTCACATGTGGTTGCCTGACGTTTACGGCTTCTCTGATCCAGTACCTGTATCGATGCTATCATCCACGATGAAACTTGGGGCTTTTGCGCTTGGCATTAGGCTACTATATGAGGTAATGCCTACATTACCTACTCAGCTTGGGTACTCTATCGTAACGGTGTTAGTGGTATTATCGGTTGCGGGCATGGTTCTTGGGAATTTGGCCGCTCTTACGCAGACAGATGTCCAGAGGATGATGGCTTACTCAAGCATAGCTCATGTTGGGTACATGACCATGGCCCTATCTGTGCTAGCAGCATCTGCTGTTTACAAGGTCCCTCAAGCAGGGTACTTCGCGCTGCTTGGCTTACTCGTATATTTTGTATCTTACGCGCTCTCTAAGGCATCTGTTTTCTCGTTCATATCTGATGTTAGAGGTCAGGGAAGGGCTATCCTATCTAGGTTCGAGGGACTAGGTGATACGTCTAGGGAGTCTTCAGCTTCAGTATCCATCATACTTCTCAACCTGATAGGTATGCCCCCGCTCCTCGGATTTTGGGGTAAGTTCTTCGTGTTTTTGTCCGCGGCTAATCCATCAATATCCATCTTTTACGCAGTTGGGATACCGTGGTTCGCTCTCGTTGGCATAATCAACAGTGCGATATCGGTATTCTATTACTTGAAGGTGATCAGAGCGATTTACAGGAAAAGCGCAGCGGCTGCCTCATCTAAGGCCCTTGGCTTGCCCCTGGCATCTTCCGTGCTTCTCGTAGTGCTTGGTGTTTTGATTCCGTTGTTGATATCGTTATGACCACAGGTCATTTTTGTGCTTTTCGAAGAGAGAATTTTTGCCAAAACATTAAAATGCAATGGGATCCCTCAATTTTATGAAGGGTGGGCTGGGCAGGTTGTGGTCTTATCTCAATGAGATATACGAAAGGGTTCCAGCGGTGTACGACAAGGGAAGCGATGCAATAAGCCTCTTGCAAGACAGAAAATGGAGAATGGAAGTTTTTAGGTTGCCCCTTAGGCCCGGTGATGCTGTGCTGGACGCTGGGTCGGGAAAAGGAGCTATAAGCGACCTGCTAAGGCGCTTTGGCTTGCAACCGGTAATGATGGACGCAAGCTATAACATGTTATCGTTTGGCAAGGGAGATCGGGTTCAAGCAGTCTTCGAGTACCTTCCCTTTAAGGAGGGGGTGTTCGACTACGTTTTGATGAGCTTTTCCCTGCATGCATCAATAGATTATGAGAGGGCTCTTAAGAACCTTCAAAGCGCCATGAAGGATGGAGCGAGGATCTTTGTGGTAAGCTTGGGAAAACCATCCTCGAGGGTCAAGTATGCTATTTGTCTTGCCTATTTTAAGTTCATCATACCTGCTTTGGCCTTGCTTTCAACTGGAAGGTATTACTCGCTTTTCTACGGTTTGAAGACGATATACGAGAATAATCCAAGGAACGATGTCGTTAAGTGCCAGTTGGAAAAGCTCTTTCGTACCATCGAGTTTAAGGAGAAGGCCCTAGGTGCCGTATTTATCTATTTTGGCCTATTAAAGCGCCGAGTTTTGAGTTATACATGGCTGACTTTATATCAAGTCCCTTAGATATCGCATAAGAGAGCTCAAGGGCAACGTGATAGGATTCCGGATTGCCTACGTTTAGCCAGAGCTCATCTTCATCTAACTTGAATGCTATTACCCTTCCCTCCCTTGCGAGAAGCGATATGGCATCCGTTAGCTCAGCCTCGCCCGTTCTGCCAGGCTTAATCTCGGCAATTGTGTCCATCGCTTTCCCAGAAAACGCGTATACCGCGGTAAGTGCCCAGTTGGAGGGAGGATGTGGGATCTTCTCAAAGGCCTCGCTGACCTCTATGTGGTCGCCGACCCTTTTTCCCACTACTACCCCTCCGCTGCTGGGGTTGTCGCTTTCTCTTATAAGCAAGACTGCATCTGGCCCCTGATTTAGGGCTTGCCACATCAGCCGTAAAAGGTTCCTCCTCGTCGAAAGGGGTATTCCATCATCGGCGTGAACGAAGAATGGGTCACCTTTTACGAACGCGCGAGCTTTTGCCACCGCATCTGCAAACCCTGCTGGGGGGTCCTGCTGAACGAAGGTAATCTTGAGTCCCTCTCCTAGCAGATAAGTTATAAGAGGATCCTTTTTTTCTCCGACTACAACGCATATATCATCAACTCCAGCTGCCTGAAGCTGGTCAATTATCAACCTTATGATCGGTACTGCTGATAGCTTGCCTTCAGGGTTTGAAAAAAGGGGTAGGAGGCCTTTTGGAATTGCTTTCGTGCTGGGATTCATCCTGCTGCCCTTTCCTGCGGCGGTTATGACCGCTTTCATGAGGGCTTCATCCCTGAACTAAAAAACATACCGCTACCGCTTTGAGCGAATTAAGAGCGGCACGCGCATCTCCTCTGGGCTAAGACCTCCATGATGTCCTCTGAAGTTCATAGACTCGTTGTTCTCAGTGTAGGGATATATGAGAAGCCTCTTATGTTGGGGTAAAACAAGTAGGTCGCCTAGCCTTTCCTCGAATTCGGTGCTGTTACACCCTATCAAGCCCTCGGAAAGCACTTGTTCTTTTGTCATAACGTAGAAGTCGGGATAATCCCTGTTGAGGTAATCGATTACATCATGAGTCCTTCTTGTCTTTAGGAACATAGCCCTAGAGTCTCCGAAGGGAGGAACTTCTAAAAGTGACATTAGTTCGGGTGGCGGCGGTTGGGCAGGGTCTACCTCTACTTGCCCGTGATCGGCAGTTCCAACTATGGTATAACCGGGTGCTTGGCTTACCTGCTCGAAAAAGTTCAATAAATCTTTCACGGCAGATGCAGTCTCTTGGCTGTAAGGCCCGTAGTGATGTGACAACGTATCTACATAAGGAACGTAGACGTAGATGAACTTCCTCTCGGGTTTCGATAGCTGCTTCTCTACCAATAGGCGTAGGTCCCAGAAGTCATAATAGGGAATGACTGCGGAAAAGCCCTCATTGTCAAAATTTGACATCGGCGTGTTTGAGACGCTCTTGGGCAGTATTGAAATAGAAGTTACCCCTAATTTAGAAAGCTTTTTCCCGAGCCTTTCCCCTGGCCCTACAAGCTTTTCATATGATGTGGGAAGTTGAGGTCCAGATGGGTGGGAAAGGCCAAGCATGTTTACTATTCCTCCCATTTCCCTTACGAACGTTAGAAAACCCAATACGCCGTGATCGCACGGCTTTTTTCCGGTAAAGAAAGTTGTAAGAGCTGTTGCCGTAGTAGAAGGGAATACAGATGTTATTTCCTCATGTTCGTTTTTTGCGCCTAAGTTCTCCAGGATTGACAATCCGAGCGCGTCAAACAAGAATATCACGAGCCCATCGTCTATAGGCATCTTAATATCAAGCGTTTTACCATCGGGCACGCCGCCGAAGTACTGAATTATTGACTGACTTAGGTTGTAAAGGCTATATCCATTGTATCTTGGCCTGTAAATCACTTTTGAACAGAAATAGTTGCCATGGGATTTAACCCTATTGGAATGCTGTCATTCTCGTACGACCTGGATCCCAGTATGTCACTAGGTTAATTAGGAAAGTCGAAGCAATGCTCCTGGACTTGATGTAAGACGTTTTGCGATCTCGGCGTATCGCTAGCTGGTGTTGATGCTAATTGTTTGGCTGAGATAGAATTTTATTCCATCCAGCAATTTAATGGAATTGAACATAAAGTTCGTCCTGAGGCTTGGTGGTTCGATACTAGCTTCTCCCATAAACGTGCAGTTGATACGTAGTTATGCCAACATAATAGGCGGTCAGCTGTCACGTGGTATTAAGGTAGGTGTTGTTGTTGGGGGCGGAAGCATGGCAAGAGAATACATAAGGGCTGCATCCGAGCTAGGCTTGCCTAACAGGCAGAAGGATTCCATCGCCATTAAAGTGTCGCGGGTTAATGCTCAGCTTTTCAGTTACGCTTTGGGAGGGCGCTACGGTGTTTCCTTTTCAATGCAGTCCGCCTTAAAGTCTATTTCGCAACAGGGATTTGCCGTGATGGGTGGGCTGAGACCTGGAATGACCACGGACTACGTTGCCTTTCTTTTGGCTAAAGCCATGGGAGCAGATCTGCTTATAAAAGCAACGGATCAAGATGGGATATATGACAAGGATCCGCGCAAGGATCCAAGTGCCCGCTTGATAAGTAGGATGAGTTATTCTGAGCTTGAAAGTGTTGTAGGTGGTAGTTTTCATGAACCTGGCATCCATAGCATACTCGATCCTCTCACGGTAAGGGGTCTTCGGAGCACTAGGCTAAAAGTAATAGTGTTCAATGGTGCAGTTCCAGATAACCTGACTCGCGCCATAAATGGAGAGCCGGTTGGAACGCTGGTTGTTCCCGGAGAGGATAGCTAGTAAGGCTAAAAAACTTCTAAAGAGAATAATTCAGAGAGAGTTGAATAAGGAACAGGTAGAAAGGTATAGGATGCTGAAGTTGCTGAGGTACTTGTCCACAAAGGTAGGGAGAGGAACGGAATTCGTGTCGCTTTACATTCCCCCATCGAGGCCCCTAGGAGACGTTTCCGCTAACTTGAGGGAAGAATACGGGACAGCTAACAACATAAAGTCAAGGGTTACTCGGAATCACGTGCTTGATGCTCTTGAGAGTATACAGCAGAAGCTTAAGTTATTCAAGGAGGTACCTCCTAATGGGCTTGTGATATTCTGCGGGGCAGTACCCCAGGGCGAAGCCGCAGGAAGCGAGAAGACCGAGATATTCGTGATCGAGCCTCCCAAGCCGGTTCCCTTCTACTTGTATCGATGTGATAGCAGGTTCTACCTTGACCCGCTTCTTGCCTCGCTTAGCGACGAAAAAAGCTTTGGCCTAATCGCCATAGGAAGGGACGAAGCGGGGCTGGGCGTGGTCAGTGGTAAGGACCTGCACGTGCTAGACGTCATGACCTCTGGTGTGCCTGGAAAAGTAAGGGTTGGAGGTCAGTCTGCTAGAAGATATCAAAGGGTACTGGAGCAGCTTGTTCACGAGTTCTTCGTTCGCGTAGCTGAGAGGGCTAACAAAGAATTTCTGAGCATACCAAACTTGCAGGGAATATTTGTAGGAGGGCCAGGTCCAACGAAAGAGGATTTCCTAAAGGAGGGACTACTTGACTACAGATTAAGGGATAAGGTACTCGACGTTGTTGACCTGGGATACGCAGGAGAGGAAGGGCTTAGGGAACTCGTTAACAAGGTAGCCCCTAAACTCAAGGACGTAGAATACGCTGAGGAAATAGAGGCCTTTGAGGAACTTAAGCAAATGCTATTTGAGCACCCCGAAAAGGTAGCTCTAGGGAAAGAGGAGGTAGAGAAGGCATTAAAGCAGGGTATTGTTAAAAAGTTACTCATATCTGAGGCCTTTGACGTTCCTTACCTTTTAATGAAGTGTGATAAGTGCGATTATGAAGTGTTTGTGAAGGCCTCTGAAAGGCCAAGCAAGTGCCCGGTCTGCGATGGAGGTATAAGCGTTGTGAAAGAAGAATCAGGCCTCGAACACTACATAGATCTGGCCATGGAGCAAGGGGCAGAGGTGCAGATCTTTTCAGCGCACAGCGAAAGTGGGGAGCAGTTTTTGAGATCCTACTCTGGAATAGCTGCGTTCCTGTAGTTGTCTATTCACTATCGTGGGCTCTGGAGATGGATGTAGTTGAGATGCTCCACACGAGCTGCACATGAGGGCTCCATGAGTTTTCCTTTATCTAAAGGTTTTATGTGATTGAGCTTCTCTGGAAAAGACTTCCTCGTGTCAACTGTGCTTTGTTTGGAAGTGATTTTAGTTAGAATTCAATTTAATTTGGTTTGGCTGTTCTGGTAGCGAACCTTGAGGCGCCTTACAATACGCTTAAAAAACTATTTCTACTCACTTTTGCTTGGACAGCCCGGTGGTGTAGCGGCCAAGCATGGCGGGCTTTGGCCCCGCTGACAGCGGTCCGAATCCGCTCCGGGCTATCTATAACTGAAATTGTTTATCCCGCTGAGAATTTTTATTCAAGTGCGGGGAATGGGATTTGAACCCATGTAGGCATAGCCAGTAGGTAACCCATCCAGGCAGATCTTGAGTGTGGGGGGTTTACCCTGCCCACCCCCTTTGACCTGGCTCGGGCATCCCCGCGCAATAATTAAACCGCGGTAGGGTAAAACCTTTTTCCTTACCGTTTTTCAATAGTATGGTAAAAAGAGCGGTTTCGCTGGTTGCGTTGTTGCTGATTGTGACGGTTGTCTTAGAGTCAACTTCTGCGTCCTTGGCCATAACAACTCCCAATGTGAAGATAACAGCTTTGCACTCTGAAGTAACTTTCACACCTTTTGGCGTTTACGTAAGAGACGGTATATACATAAGAGCTGGAATTGAAGGCCTATCTTATATCATTATCGAGGTGCCCAACGGTACTCACCCTCAGTTTTATGATATGACTGGGTTTCTCAAGACGAAGTGGATAGGGCCAAACATAGCTAACGTGACTTTGAGTTCCCCTCTTTACGTTAATGAGAGCTGGGAAATATACGCATCATACGTTTATCATCCATCTGATTTTCTCCTTTCTCCTTTTGCCTATCATCTTTGGGTCTATAACTCAACAGTTGGGAACCTGACGGTTTTCGCGTATTCGCCCGCCTTGTCTGTCAGCAGTGTCCCAGCTTCTTGGTCGGTTGCTAGCTACAAGGGGATGACTCATCAGGAGGTTTACATTAATGCAAGTAATGTGAGCCCTTTGCAGGCCTCCTCCATGACTATAACTGGTTATGAGAACACGATTACGGCACTGGACTTCTTCTTAACCTTTGTGGTACTGACCTTGGCCGTGGTCGATGGCTCTCTTTATTACCTGTATTACAAGAAGACACGCGTGTTGGCTAAGCCAGCTGAGGAGCGCGGTATAAGCGCGCGGACGCGCCAAGAGATATCTTCTGTGTTAGAGCTGGTAAAGGACTTGCTGGAGGCGAGAAAATCCCTTCCCATAAAGAAAGGGGATATACAGACAGTTAACCGCTGTGTGAACTCCAGTAGGCAGAGGCTCGAGGCCGCTGACGCGTCACTGAGAAGCTTAAGTGCACGGGAAAAGCGCAAAGAGGATCTGGAGGCTATCAAGGAGACAAGAGATTATCTTCAGGTGATAACTGTGGAGCTTAACAACCTGTTTGACCTAGATCTTCGTCTGGCATCGAAACGTATATCTGAGCGCGCTTATGAGGGAATGGAGAAGCAGAGGCTGAAGTCCGTGTACAGGGCCTTGGAGAAGATCAACGCGATTTTAAATACGATTAAATCATGATGACGCTTTTGTTCTTTCAAATAAGTTTTTATGTCCAAATGGTGCTGAAATTGGGCTCGTGGTCTAGTCAGGATATCCGAGAGGTCCTAAAGACGGCGGCCTGCGGAGCCGTTGATCAGGGGTTCAAATCCCCTCGAGCCCGCTGCAAAGGCGTGGTGGTATAACACTGTAATACTTAAAAAGGGACCACATAATATATGCGAGTTGAAAAGCTTGGCTAAATGTGAGGACTCCGTGAAGTACCTATTACCCATAGTGAGGGCGGAGATAGCGAAACAGTTGATGCTTAAGTACCTAATGAGCGAAACAGAGGCTGCCAAGCTGCTTGGAGTGTCTCAGGCATCGATAAGTCATTATTTGAACGGTGAAAGGGGAGGGAAAGAGCACGAAATAGTGAAGAGATGGCGGGGCGAAATAGAAAAATTTGCATCAAAAGCGGCTGACGACTTGATGCTACACCACAGCTTAGAAGAGATATCAAGCAAGTACTGCGAGCTTTGCAGAATGGTCGGAATAGGAGAGCCCTATTCACCAGATCACGGTGAACAGAGGTCTAAATCCTTTTAAAAACTAAATAGTTTAGCTCTTCTTACGAGTAGCCCTTTCAACTTAATAAGCGTGACGGGCTATCTACAGTTGGCTTCTTTCGAAACGCTTATATTATGGTAACTTTGTTATAGCAGGATAAATCTTGACAAAGATTTTGATAAATGGTAATTGGGTTGACGAGAGCGAAGCAGCGAAGCAAATTAAAATACTTACCAAAGGAGAGAGGAAATTCTTAACGGCGTTGCTTAAGATTGGCGAACCAAGTACCATAAAGAAGATTTCTGAGGTCGCGGGTATGGGTACGGTATATTGCTACATAGTATCGAAGAACGTGGAGAAGAAGGGGCTAGTAAAGAGATTTGGAGGGCGTGGCGCTCTGTTTGGCCTTACAGAAGAGGGTTACAAGGCAATAACGTGAGCCTAGGAGTTTTTGAGAAGTACCTGTATGTGAGGGATACCGCATACGGGTTTAGCGTACCCTTTTTTTATTAGTCTCTTTTTTTCGCAAGTGGCGATTATTTCCTTTCCGAGCAGGTTTACTATGTAGGCCGAGGAGAAAATTTCATCTAGCTGGTTCTCGTCGACCATGGAGCCACCATAGAAGCTGGGATCTATGAAAATGGATGTTTCTTTGCATGAGAAAGTTTTTCCCAATATTTGGGCGTCGCAGATGCCAACCACGGGCCCCTCATCGGTATTGTGCCAACCTACCGAAAACACATCCATCAACCCTTCAGTGGGTTCTTTACGGGAGTTTCTGCGCCGCATGCAAGGCATTTCAAGAAGTAAATGCGTCCTCTTTTTTCTAGTACGGTATCGGGCCTGCCACATACAGGACAACGCACATAATCCTCGTAATACTTCCTTATTAAAGCATCAATTTGTTCCTGAGAAACTACGTTGTTCAGTATCAGCTTGTTTCCTTCGATGGAGCCTGCTGCCCCAACCCTTTTGGTTAGGTATAGGTAAAGCTGTTGTGGCTCTCTCTGGAAAAGATCGCAGATCTGTTTGAAGTTCTCTATCTCCGATCTCCTTCTAACTATGGACAGTTGTGCTTGTGGTATTTCGAACCAATCGCTTTTTGTGCTTCTTTGCGGTAGGTTGTTCATCAACCTCTGCAAAAGTTGTTTGTAGTCGTACTTGTCTGTCATGAGTTAATTTTTGGGTTAACTTTTAAGGCTAGGGGAAGGCGAAAACCCCATATCGGTGCAAACGTTTTTTTATGAAATGGCATATCTATGTCTGATAAGGCACGGCGAGTCACTTTGGAACGCAGAGAACAGGTTTACGGGCTGGGTTGATGTTCCTCTCACTGAAAAGGGCAGAAAAGAGGCCATCCACGCTGGAGAGCTACTCAAAAAAGAGGGAATAAAGTTTGATGTTGCTTATACAAGCGTCCTAAGCAGGGCAATCGAGACCCTAGAGCTCTGCTTGAAGAGCATGCAGGTCGACATGCCCATAATAAAGGACGCGCATTTGAACGAAAGGCATTACGGTGACCTTCAAGGTCTGAATAAGGCGGAGACTGCGAAGAGGTACGGGGATGAGCAGGTTAGGCTGTGGCGTAGGAGTTACGACGTGGCCCCACCAAACGGAGAAAGCCTAAAGGATACGCAGAAGAGGACGGTACCATTTTTTGAGAACTGTATACTGACCGACATAAAAATGGGCAAGAACGTTCTCGTCGTAGCGCATGGCAACAGCCTCAGGTCGATAGTGATGTACCTAGAGAAGATCTCGGAAAATGATATACCCCTTGTTGAGATTCCAACAGGAGTTCCAATACTGTACGAGCTTGACTCCGAAGGAAACGTCAAGAGCAAGAGGTTTTTGCAGTAATTCCCTGTTATTTGTTAACCAGGGAAAGTTGTGCTTAAGTTTGGCTCAGCTCAATCTCTAAGTGTTGAGGGAAGCCATGCTTTAATCTGGGCCTACAAGTAGGTTGCGGGCCCGGTGGGATTCGAACCCACTGATACAGGCTTCGAAGGCCTGCGCCCTAATCCATAATGGGCCACGGGCCCACACGCTATTTAAACAAAATTTTTTATGGATATTGCTAAGATTTCCGAGGCTTAAGATTCAAGTACACTCCTTAGCGAACTAACTATCCTGTCAAGTTCGTTATCAGGGATTTTCTCCTTAAAAGTTGCTTGAGCTACAACGTTAAACCCAGCGTCTTCCATTACCTTAAGGTTCTTTTTGTCCGCGGTAGAGCTCCACCCATATGAGGTTAGCAATATTACGGGTTTTTTTAAACCCTTAATCTTGGTTGAGAGAATATCGACCGCTTGCACAATGCTCGGATGCGGTCCGGTTTCATAGGTAGGTGAAGCTATGATTATTGCTTTGGCCTCATTTGCATCTGTTAAAGCCTCCTCTAAATCATCCCTTTCGGTGTCCGTAAAGGCGTAGGTAATGACGTTCGCGCCCCGAAGACCTTCTTTAACTCTATTTATTGCTTTTTCGATTGATCCGTACATGGAGGCGTAAATTATTACCACCTTTTCTTGCTCTGGCTCGCCGCGGGCCCACTTCCTATAAAGGTCGATTATTCTATGAGGTTTGTTTCTCCATATGAGCCCATGCGAGGGAGCTATTACCTTAGGCTCTATGCCTTCTTGTTCCAGTTTGTCGATGCTCCTCAATAAGTTTTCCCTATAAGACCCTATAACGGTGACCAAGTACTTTTCTGAGTAGCGCTCGTATTTTTTGTCGACAGAATAATCATCGATTTGATCTGGGATTGAATAAGAACCAAAAGCATCGCAAGTGAATAGCACACCCTCTTGTTCGTAGAAGGTCATCATCGTCTCAGGCCAGTGAACCCATGGCGTGTATATGAACTTCAACGTAATGTTTGAGAGAGACAGGACTTCATCGTTTTTAACGGGTTTAAAGGGGTTTGAGAAGCTATACTTCGCTCTGAGAAGTCCCTCGGCTATTGGGAAACCCAGCAGCGTGGCCTTCGGGTTTTCGGCCGTAAAGGCTTCCAAGGCACCTGTGTGATCTGGTTCTGCGTGGTTTACCACAACGTAGCGGATCTCTGAGGGATCCACGATTTTCCTCAGCGCTTCCATAAACAGTGCTGAGTACCTTGCCTTCCAGAGGTCGACCAGCACAGCGCCATCTTTTCCCTTTATCACGTACGAGTTATAGGTGATCCCCTCGGGGATATGCCAGTTTGCCTCGAAGTACCTTACCTCATCATCGTTAAGTCTCAGAAGCGTTACCGTGTCCGTTACATCTTTTACGAGGTAAGAGGGCATAAAGATGCCGACCATGCTAATAAAAAGGTTTGGGCCTCTCTTTCAGATAACGAACTTTACTCTCGGCGGAATCCTATTGTGCAAATCCTTTAGTGCTTCAGGCATTGAAAACAGTCTCTCGATATTTCTCCTCCTTATTTCTTCGATGGATTTTTTCTCCCTGACGGGCTTCCCGCCAAGAATCAACGGTTTCAAGATTGGGGTTCCGATCGAGAACTCCTTGCTTTCCGGCACCACGTAATCGAACCATTTCTCATAATCTCTGTAGACTTTTTTTGCGCCACTCATGTGTCCGGTCTTCGATATTGGGAAGCCATCTACTTCGCTGATCTTCATGCCGAAGTCTATGGTCGGGGCGTCTGTGACCGCATTGCCTACTCCAAAGGCGTCGGCGTGGTTCGCCAGCTCTTCAAGCCTGTACTCGTTTAGGCCTCCGCTAAGTGTCACTTTCACGTCAAGCCCCATTTGCTTAAGTTCCCAGCGTACCTCATCAGCTTCCTTGTCAAGCTCACCGGAATCTATCCGAACTCCCTGAAGATGGTTTCCGAGTGCCCTGGCGGCTATTAGAGCCTCCGCGCGCGGTGTGAAAAAGGTATCTATCAATATTGTGCGAGGAGAATCTGATGGAGCATAGGCGTCATACGCGCGAAAAGCTTCCTCTTGGTTGAAGGGATGTTCTTTAGTGCTGAAGGCAAGAACCATTGCGTGCGGTATCGTGCCGACGGGTTTTATCCCCAGTAGTTTTGCCGCTAATACGTTTGAGGTACCATTGAATCCTCCTTCAAGAGCTGCCTTTTCTTTAGCTAACGCGGATGCGGGATGTGAGCGCCTAGTTCCGAACGCGAAAAGCAATTTCTCTGGTCCAACAGCAAGCCTCATCCGTGCTGCTCTGCTAGCCGAGCCAGAAGCCTCGCACAAGAAGCCCAGGATTTCAGGCTCATATATCGCAAAGTCAAGGTACTTACCCTTTATCACGAGCACCGGCTCTTGGGGGAAGAATATCTCACCTTCTTCAAGAGCGTACGCGTCGACCGGAACGTCCGTTAGCAGTTCTGTAACGTCATCAAGGCCTGATAATACACCGAAGTTGTAAGGCTCGGGTAGTGCCTTCGTGAAAACCTCCATCGTGACGTATGGGTTTTTTCCCGCGCGTTTTAGCACCTCCTCTGTCACCTTGAAGTATAGATCCGATACATCGCCGGACTTGAGTTCCTTTTCCGTTGGTATGAAAAACATCTCAATTATATATCTGAATCATATTTATCGTTTGCGAAGACTAAGGTCATGAAATCATCTATGAGCAAAGCCCTCTTTCAGGTTTCTAAGTAATCTTGGGCGAAAAAATATAAAAAGCCAGCCCTGTAAGTGCCAAATGCAGATAACTTACCTCGGTCATTCCTGCTTTGTTATTGAAAGCGCAGGTCACAAGCTAATCATAGACCCATACAAGGGAGGGGCCTTTGAGGGTTTTAACCTAAGAATAGAAGATTATCCTGATGCTATCAGGGGTGTCGAAGGCGTTGCCATAACCCATCATCACGCCGATCACGACTACGTTGAGCCTTTCAGAGGGGCAAAGGTTTTCGACGGGGTTAAGAACATAGGGAAAGCGTCGGTGGAGCTTATACCTGGCTTTTCTCTCTCATCTTATAGGACGGAACATGGAGTTGGAAGGGGAGACTGTTCCGTAATACTGATATCTGTTGAGGGAAGGCGCATTGCACATTTGGGCGATACGCTTATACTGCCTCACGAGACGGCAGCCCAAATAAGTGGCGTCGATTACCTCATGATTCCAGTGGGCGGTTATTTCACAATGGGGCCTAAGGAGGCGGCTGATCTGGCCAAGTCCTTGAGGCCCAAGTTCGTTGTACCAATGCATTACGCAATAAAGGGTAAAAGTTCCCTTGTCCCACACTCCCTTGACGACTTCCTAAAGATGTCCGTCGGACTCAACGTGCTAATCATGAGCGTTGGTTCTACGAGAAGTGTATGATAAGACCAACTTGTCTCTTCCGATGATGCCTTACCACGACTAAGGCTTAAAAGCAGCGTAGTATACCTTTTGATTGGGTGATAATGTGTGTCAGGGGCTGAGTTTCTGAAAAAACCCCACCTCAACTTGGTGGTAATAGGTCACATTGATCACGGTAAGTCTACCATAGTGGGAAACCTTTTGTACCTGACAGGATCGCTGGATCCAAGGGAAATGGCTGAAATAGAGGCAGCTGCCAAGGCCAAGGGCGAGGAGGACAACAAGTTTGCCTGGGTCCTGGACAGACTCAAGGAGGAAAGGGAACGCGGTATAACCATAGACCTTTCTTTCTGGAGATTTGAGACGCCTAAGCACTTCTTTACGTTTATAGACGCTCCTGGTCACAGAGACTTCATAAAGAACATGGTTACGGGCACCAGCCAAGCCGATGCGGCGATCCTAGTGGTTTCTGCGAAGAAGGGTGAGTACGAGGCTGGAATAGGAGCGACTGGTCAGACAAGAGAGCACGCCTTTCTAGCGAAGACAATGGGTGTCAACCAAATCATCGTTGCAGTAAACAAGATGGACGATCCGTCGGTCAACTACTCGCAGCAAAGATACGAGGAAGTAAAGGCGGGCATAAGCAAGCTCCTTTCAATGATTGGATACAAGATGGATAAGGTTCCAATAATTCCAGTGTCAGGTTGGAAGGGAGACAACCTAGTATCTAAGAGTCCCAACATGCCTTGGTACAATGGACCGACTCTTGTGGAGGCCCTTGACATGCTTGAGGAGCCTCCTAAGCCTATCGATAAACCTCTTAGGCTTCCAATCCAAGACGTGTATTCGATACAGGGAGTTGGCACCGTTCCCGTTGGAAGGGTCGAAACGGGTGTGCTCAAGATAGGTGACCGCATAATATTCCTTCCATCGAATAAGGTCGGTGAGGTGAGAGATATAGAGACTCATCACACCAAGGTTCAGCAAGCCATACCTGGTGATAATATAGGCTTCAACGTGAAGGGCATAAACAGGACCGATATACAGAGAGGTGATGTGGCATCTAAGCTTGACAGCCCAGCTACCGTGGCCAAGGAGTTTACAGCAAGGATATTCGTGCTCTATCATCCAACATCGTTTGGAGTTGGCTATACTCCTGTTGTCCACATACATACCGCAACGGTTGCCTGCAGGATAGAAGAGATAGTAAGCAAGCTTGATCCTAGGACCGGTCAGCCTCTGCCCGAGAAGCCGACATTCCTCAAGCAGGGCGACAGCGCCATAGTCAGGATGGTTCCAATAAAGCCCATGGTCGTCGAAAAGTATCAGGACTTCCCGCCTCTCGGCAGGTTTGCCATAAGGGACTCGGGTAGGACCATAGCTGCGGGCATAGTAGTAGACGTAGTTCCAGTTCAGATTCAGGTGAAGGCTTGATGGCTCAAAAGGCAAGGGTGAGGCTTTGGAGCGCGAACGTAAAGGACGTGGATCTGGTATGCAACGAGATAAAGGACGTTGCTACCAAGGCAGGCGTTCGCGTTGCAGGCCCCATATACCTGCCTACAAAGCATCTCAAGATAACCACAAGAAGAGCTCCGAACGGAGAGGGAACGGATACATACGACCACTGGGAAATGAGGCTTCATAAGAGATTGATAGACATCGATGCTGATGAAAGGGTTATGCAGGAAATAATGAGGATTCAGGTTCCCGACTCCGTTTACATAGAAATACAGCTAACTTGAGGTTAATCCGGTTTTAATTTATCTAAGAATAGCTGAACGCCCTTCTGCAAGTCAGGCATTCCTTTTTCATTGAGAGGGACCTTAGTCATCACATGAACAAACTTTCCGTCGACGGTTTCTATGAAAGCTTGAGGGATCTCCACTCCTCCAAATTCATCCTTCTCTCCATAGTTTGTTAGGAAGTCCCAGTCCTCGTTGAGCTCCTTGTACTCTATGTTTAGTTGAGCTGCCGCTGTTTGACATATCTTTTTAGCGTAAGATTTCAAGAGGTCCCAATCCGCCGTAACCAATATTATGGCCTTAGGTTCCATTTGAGAGAAAGCCGGGGCCCGAGGCTTAAGTCTAGCGCTTTAAAGGGGCTCAGTTAGGACTTTAGCTCACTATGTCGTTACCCGGATTCCTCTTCATCGCCCCTTAGGGCCTTTGCTGTAGCCTCACCTTCGAGTATTTGAGCAGGCACTCCTAGCTCCGTGGAAATGGAACTAATTTGGTCAAACTCAGCCTTTGCGCTTATCAGTTTCCCGTTCATGTCCCAAGCGAGCTTCACGTAAACGTCTTTTCCCCTTACCTTGACCTTCTTCAGCTTTCTTGAAGCTGTAAACCTTTTGGCGCTCCAGAACCTTACGCCGAGCGTTCCGGTATCGCTCATCAATATCAGCGATAGCTTCTCTTCATCTCCCTGCCTTGAAATGGCCCTAATAAGCATGCCAGGTCTTCCCTTTTTCCTAGTTGATGGTACCACGTAGGCATCTAGGGCTCCATTCAGCATTAGGTCACTTATAGTTTTTCCCGCGATCTCCCCAGTTACGTCATCAACGTCAGTTTCTATGATCGATATGCCTTCGGTGCTGGCTTGATCATCGCTTTCTCCTAATATTATCCTAGTAAAAGATGCTCTACGTCCCAGAGCCCTTTCACCTATTCCGTAACCTACGCGTTTTGGTGTAAAGATGGGATTCTCGCACTTCTTGTCTGATAACGCAGATAATATTGCTGCGCCAGTGGGCGTGGTTAGTTCGCCGGCTCCATAAGGCCCAGCTATAACCGGGAGTCCCGCCTCGGCTAAAATCTTGATCGTGGCAGGTGCCGGAGATCCCATGATACCATGAGAAAATTCCATGTCACCGCTGCCCAGCGCTATAGGTGAGACGCAAAACTGGGCTTTATCAGTTAGGTTTAGGTCCTCTAGGCACATGGCTACGCCAACTATATCTATGACCGTATCTGCGGAAGATGCCTCGTGAAGGATTACCTTATCATGCAGTCCATGCACTTGGGCCTCTGCAGACACAAGCTTATCGAAGGCAGAGAGAGCAAAGCCTTTGGCCTTATCCCCAAGCCCAAACTCATTGAGAGCACCGATTATCACCTCTCTAAGCACTGACGAGTCCCTTTCGGGGTGAGGTGGTTCATCGGGTTCTTGAACGAGCTCTTCATCGATCGAGATCGTTACCTTTGTTCCCACGATCTCTCTTGTGGCCGCTTTCTTTATATCTACGTTTATCGAGCGAACCCCTGGTAAGGTTTTGGCCACATAATTTGAGAGTTTTTTTATGCTTTCTTGGTTGGCGCCAAGGTCTAGGAGGGCTCCCAGAAGCATGTCGCCTGAGGCACCGGATGTTGAGCAGTCCATGTAGACTATCATGGGCTGATTTTGCGATCAGCTTTAACCTTTTGCTACAATCCTTTGCGTTGGGCTGAGAACTGACCCGTTCATTTTTACGGGTATAATTCGTTTGTTTTCGCGTCGTTTTTAGCGTATCGCTTTTTAGGTCTCTGCATCATTCATCAAATGAGGGATATCCTCGAAAAACTGGCAAATGGAAGCATTACTGTTGACGAGGCAGAGAGGGAGATAAAGCGTCTCTACGTTCATGAGATAGGAGAGAAGGTGCGCCTTGACCTTGAAAGGGCATGGAGAAGGGGAGTGCCCGAGGCAATCATGGCAGAGGGCAAAGACCCGAAAGAGGTCGTTGTAATTGCGCGGGAAATGGCAGAAGCCGTTGGTTCAGCCGTAGTTACAAGAGTTATGGACGAGGAGCACAGGAAAGTTCTCGAGGAGCTGAGCTCCGATTATCAAATCAAGAGGGGATCTAGGTGCTTCGTGATCAGAAGGAAGAACTTCGTGCCACCAAAGACAGGAGGTAAAATAGGGGTGCTGGCAGCTGGTACGGCTGATTTGCCCTTGGTTGAGGAGGCGCAGTTCATTGCAGAAGAGATGGGTTGTGAGGTAGACGTTGCGGTTGATGTGGGAATAGCCGGAATTCACAGGTTATTTGAGCCGCTGGAAAAAATGCTGGACGACGGCGTCTCTGTGCTTGTGGTTATAGCTGGTATGGAAGGCGCTCTTCCAGTGCTTGTGGCATCCCTTGTAGACGTTCCGGTCATAGGCGTTCCTTCATCTGTGGGATATGGATATGGAGGTAAGGGTGAAGCCGCGCTTATGTCCATGCTGCAGGCCTGTCCCATGGGCTTATCTGTAGTTAACATAGATGGGGGGATAGCAGCAGGGGCTTTTGCTGCAATGATAGCGAACAAAATAGCCAAAAACTCCCCTAAGACCTGAACTTCTTTCATTATTTTGGCTAGTTTTTTCAATTTGTTTCAAAAAGCTTTTATGCCCTATGCGGGCTAATGCATGCCCTATACCGTAAAAGAAGGTAAAGTTATTCCGTTTACGGCTGACGTCGAGGACGTCCTCAAGGTAGCTTCATCCGTGAGGTTCGTAGATTTGCAGTTCGTGGATATAACGGGGAGATTGCAACACGTTACGATTCCCTCGCACGGTCTTACCGAGGACTCTTTCAAGGTCGGTGTGCCAAAGCTTGATGGTTCCTCCATAAGGGGATTTTCTGAGATCAACGAATCCGACATGGTACTTTATCCAGATCCTCAGACCGTGGCAGTAATACCTTGGTACCCGCAAGAGCTATCTACCATAAGGCTAATCTGCGACGTCGGTCTGGGCGGCGGTAAAGGCGAGTTCGAGGATGCACCTCGTAGCGTGGCCAAGCGCGCGGTTTCTTTTCTTAGGGATAACGGTTTCATTTCGTATTGGGGGCCGGAAGTTGAGTTCTTTGTCTTTGATCGCGTGAGCTGGGACACGTTGCAGCCGTACAGGGGACAATCTTACGAAATAGTTTCACGCGAGGCACCTTGGTCAGTTCAGGGCAGCGGTTATCCCATAAGGTTCAAAGGAGGGTATTACCCCGCACCTCCCCAGGATACGCTTTACGAACTCAGGAGTGCGGCCGTAGCCTATCTTGAGGATAACTTTCATATAGCTTGTGACGCGCATCATCATGAGGTTTCAACTGCCGGCCAAGGGGAGATAAACGTGGTCAAGGACGACCTAATACCGTCAGCAGATGCCGTAGTTACCATAAAGTACGTGGTCAAGAACGTGGCGAAGAACATGGGCATGGTTGCCACTTTTATGCCCAAGCCCGTGTTTGGCGACAACGCTTCGGGTATGCATGTCCACATGTCGCTTTGGAGAGGAAATGAAAACGCGTTTTACGATAATTCGGATAAGTATGCGGAGCTTAGCCAACTTGGTAGGTATGCCATAGGAGGGCTTCTGGAGCACGCTCGGTCCCTAGCGGCAATAGTTGCTCCTACAACGTCTTCATATAAGAGGTTGGTGCCAGGGTACGAAGCTCCTGTATACATGGCATGGAGCAAGTCAAATAGATCAGCGGCTGTAAGGATTCCCACCTATCACACTGGTTCAGCACACGGATGGGAAAAAAGGCTAGAATTCAGACCTCCGGACCCGTCGGCGAATCCATATCTGGTCTTTGCGGCGATGGTTGGGGCTGTAATGGATGGTATAAAGAGAAAAATAGACCCTGGAGATCCCATAGATAAGAACATTTACGAGTTGACAGAGGATGAAAGAAGGGAGAAAGGAATAGGCGTCTTGCCTGGTAGTCTTAAGGAGGCGGTGGATGCGCTGCAATCAGATAGCGATTATTTATTGCCCATATTCGGAAGAAGCCTGATTGATAAGATGATCTACTACGAGCTCAAAGATAATCAGGAATTGAGCATGGTGCCTCATCCCATGGAGTTTCAAAAGTACTTTGATGTGTGAAGTGTCGTTCTTTAAAGGAAGTGTGATCAAGTTTGATGCCTAAGCGGTTTGTTGTCATCTTGAGAAAAGCTTTCTAAGATGTCCGGCAAAACGAATACTTGAGTTAGCGCGGGCGTTTCCGGCTAGTCCTCGGGCTGGCACTGCTTTTCTGCAAAAGATGTTCTTAAGTTTTTGAGTCGGGCAAAAGCTAAACTTATATCGGTAAACCGAAAAAACTTGCCTTGTTCGAAGAAGCCAGAAAAAGGACTCTTGTATCTGCACTTGTGTTTGTCGCGCTGGCTGCGGGCAAGCTTGAGAGTGGGTTCATGTTTCACAGTATAATAGTGATCGGTGATGGTATTCACTCTGCGTCGGATGTATTCATGGCGATCATGATATACCTTGGGCTAAAGATTGCGGAAAGGCCGGCCTCTGAGAAGTTTCCCTTTGGGCTTTACAAACTCGAGAACATGATATCCCTTTTGGTTGCCGCTGCCATAGCGTTTGCAGCGGTTGAGATAGTCAGGGATTCTTTGAGTTTTGTCCGCGTTCAGGATCCGATTGTGCCGATTGCCGTGGAGGCCGTTTCGGCTTCGGCCAGTTACCTGATGATGATTTACTTGGTAAGAACCCCAGGTATTGCGCTATCCTCTATGAAGGCTCAGGGCATGCATGCCTATCAGGACGTGCTTTCATCGGCCGTGGTCATCATCGGTGTTCTCGCAGAGTGGCTTTCAATGGTTCTTGTTGCTGAGGTCATCGGAATTTTTATAGGGATATACATAGCTTTCGAGGCATACCGGATACTTAAGGACGCGGTTTTCGTTTTGCTAGACGTTGGAAACAACCAAATGGCTGAGAAGATCAGGAACGTTGTTTCCAGCGTGGATGGTGTCGTGGGTGTGCATGAAATAAAAGTTAGACAGGGTGGCCCATTTTACTTTGTGGAAATGCACTTAGAAGCACCCTCAAACTACTCTGTGCAAGAAGCCGATGCGCTAGCTGATAGGGTTGAAAACGAAATAAAGAAAGAACTGCCCTCGGTCATTCATGTAAGTACTCATGTGGAGCCCGGGTCTTTTAAGGGTAAGTGGATCGTGGCAATACCCGAGCAGCCCGATGGGTCCATCAGAGGACACGTGGCAACTGCCCCCTTTATAAAAATCGTCAACACTAAGACTGGCGAGCAGGAAGTAATAAGTAATCCCATTTCGCTTGAAAGCAGAAGGAAGGGCGTAAGGCTGGCGAAGGAGCTAAAGGATAGGGGAGTTGAAGTGGTACTCGTAAGGGAGATAGGTGAGGGTATGTTATCGTCCTTAAGGGGGGAGGGTATAATGGTACTTTACTCTCCTACGTCAAACGAGGCCGAGGCCCTCAGCATGTTTAAACGGGGCGAACTGAGACCAGCACAGGCATCTCGTGAACTGGAGTGAAGATCGCGAACGGAGACCTCTAAGAAATGAGAGTTACGCTGATTGGCATAATCCCTGTTTACCCTAATGCCCTTTTATCTGTACGCCATTAAATCATATGATAAACGACGAAGACGTAAAGAAAATGGCAAACCTACTGAAGTCGGGAGCTACGATGCTTGCTGATACGTGCCCCGTTTGCGGCTCTCCTTTGTTCAGACTTAGGGATGGTCAGGTCATATGTCCTCATTGCAACAAGCCAGTTGTTTTCGTTAAAGCTGGTCAGGAAGAGGTGTCTGCCCTAGAACCTTACATACTAGACAGGGTAAAAAATGTTCTGCTTAAGAGGTTAAGCGAGATATCCGTTGCGCTTGACTCGGGCACCGAGGACGTTTCATCTTACTTGGCATTGATCTCGTCGATTCTGGACTCGCTTAAGAAGATTGAGGACCTTAAGAAGTCGTGATTGCGTAGATTATGGTGGCCGGCATGTTGTTCATCGCAGGTATGGGGATAGGGGGGCCAGGTAATCTAACTCTCTCGCTTCTGGAGGCCGTTAGGTCTTCACAGATGGTATTTGCCGAGGTTTACACGAATCCAGAGGACATATTAACGCTGAGAAGAGTGGAGGAGCTTACGGGTAAAAGGGTTGTGCTACTTACAAGGAAAGACCTAGAGGAGAAAGGTGCAGCAGAGGTACTTGAAGTTTCAAAAAAAGGAGTGGTGTCGCTTTTAGTGTTTGGCGATCCGTTCATATTCACTACACATCTCGCCTTGAAGCGCAAGGCCGAGGAATTGGGTATTGAAGTTAGAGTAGTTCATGGCATTTCTGTTTTGTCGCTTGCACCCTCATGTTCTGGCCTCGATCCCTATAGATTTGGTCCTCCCGTCACGGTTGTCTTCCCGGATGAAAGGTACGGTTATTTTCCGGAGACCACTTACGAGGTCATAGCCGAGAATCTTTCTCGCGATCTACATACGCTGGTTCTTCTAGACGTACGCCATGAAGAGGGAAGGTACATGGGTTTCTCTGAGGCCATCAATATACTGGAAATGTTGGAGGAGAAGTTGGGCAAGGGGATTATGGAAAAGGGCCGGCCGCTCGTGCTTCTGTCAGCCCTTGGGTCCCCTAGGGAAAGGGTCAGTTGGGTTCATGTAGGGCAAGCGATCGATGATACGAAGTACAGCCTTCCAAAGTCGATAATAGTACCAGCCAGCATCAGGTTTTATGAGGCAGGTCCACCAGGGCTTCGCGTAAAAGACCCCAAGGGGAAATGAGGTTCACCGATAAGGTGCCGGCAAACCCTCAGTCCTCTAAAGATGGGATCGTTGACCACACCTTGCATCGAAACGGCTAAAAGCTCATCGCTTTAAGGGTCAGCGTGGAAGGAGCCACAAAGCTACCTGCTTTCATAAGGAAAAACTCCCTTGTGCCAAGGGAATATCAGCTTAACATATATCGGAATGCCATTAAGAAGAACACCCTGGTGGTCCTTCCTACTGGGCTGGGAAAAACTGTCATAGCGGCGTTGGTAGCTGCTAAGCGCTTTGAGGAATACCCGGACGAGAAAGTAGTTGTTTTGGCACCAACGCGCCCCCTAGCCGAGCAACACGCATCGACGTTTAAGAGGTTTATAGAGATCGCTGATTCTGAGGTACTCACAGGGGAAACAAGCCCTGAGATCAGAAAATGGAAATGGAATCACTCTCAGTTCGTCTTTATGACTCCCCAGGCACTTGAAAACGACTTAAGAAGCGGTAGGTACGACCTATCTGGAGTTTCGTTAATGGTCTTTGACGAAGCGCATCACGCGGTTGGCGATTACCCGTATGTTTTCATAGCGTCTAAATACGTTGAGCAGGCATCGCACCCACTGGTCCTTGGGCTCACAGCATCTCCAGGATACAGCAAAGAGCACCTAGAAGAGATCTTATCTAACCTACACATAGAGAGGGTAGAAGCTAGAGACGAGACTAGCCCAGACGTGGCGGCTTACGTGAAAGAGATAACCGAAAAGCGCGTTGTCCTGGACCTGCCTCCTGAGCTCCTGAGCATAGGCGATGCGTTTGATGAAATTTCGGAAAAGTACATCGATAGGCTTTCTGCTCTTGGGATACGCTTTAGGGTCAGAGAGGTTCCCGTTAAGTACCTTTTGGACGTTCAGGAAGGCCTCAGAAGAAAAATAGAGTCCGGGAGCGCTGATTCGACCGATTTCCAGGCCTATGGATTTCTCAATAACGTGATCAGGGTGAAACATGCCAAGCTTTTATTGGAGGTGGAAGGCGTTAGTAGTGCGCTAAGCTACATGGACGAGATGGAAGATGAAGTATTGCAGGGTGGTGGCACACGTTCCCTGAAGATGCTTATCAACGATAAAAAATGGATTGAGGCAAAGGGGAGACTGAAAGCCCTTCGCGAGTCGGGTATGGAGCATCCCAAGGTTCCTGCCTTGCTTTCAGTGGTATCGGAGGAGCTTTCCAATCCGAACTCTAAGATACTGGTTTTCACGCATTACAGGGAAACTGCGAGGGTACTTTCATCTATCCTTGAAGGAGTAAAAGGAGCAAGACCAGCCCCCTTCTTGGGACAGGCCAAGAAAGGAGATGAGAAAGGTATGAGTCAACGTGACCAGATGCGCGTTTTGGAAGACTTCAGAAGCGGTCTTATAAACGTGCTTGTTGCAACACAAGTTGCTGAAGAGGGACTAGACGTTGAGAATTGCGATTTGGTAATTTTCTACGATAATGTGCCGAGCGCCATAAGGCTGATTCAGAGAAGGGGAAGAACGGGAAGAAAAAAAGAGGGTAAGATAATCGTTCTAATAGCTAAGGGGACCGCTGATGAAACTTATCATTGGATATCACTCAGAAGAAGGGGTACAATGGGCAGGCTCATATCATCCCAGGAAAGGTACCTAAGTGGTGGACCCGAGGCTCTCTCGCAAGCCTTCAAAGACAAAAAAACAAAAATAAATAAGGGGCTACTCGCATTTACAGAGGAATTGACGCCGGAAGCCGTTATACTTGATCACCGCCTTGAGGGATCGAAGTTGTCCCAGGCGCTGAGAGGTTTGGGAGTGGGTTACTCTCTTAAGGATCTCGGTGGCAGTTATGTAAAGGTCAAGGACGTGGTCGTGAGAGTTCTGTCTTCATCAGAAGTTCCTGGACTGCTTTCCTCTGGTGGTTTGTTTGAAGAAGCCATATTTATGAAAACAATTGGAAAACCAATATTCATTGTAGAGGGAATACCTCCCTTGCTGAACACCGAGGAAGCTGGTCCCAGGAGCGCTTTGTTATCGATTTCGGTTAAGTATGGAGTTCCCTTTCTGCCGAGTTCAGGTCCCCAAGATTCAGCATCTTACATAGCGGCATGGGCGCTGAGGAATGAGTGATGAACGGAAATTCTCAAGATTAAGGGCGATACTCAAGATCTAATGGATGGTACCCTTGTTACAAAAACTATAAGTTGGGACCTACAGTCCTGCCACTGTTTTCAGGAGGGATGCAGACGATGCAGCTCTCTTAATGGCTACTTTCATCTCCTCGGGGGAGAAGAACGCACCGGTGCTGGCCAAGCTCATGGCCTGCCCCACAGCTCTCTGGATTATGATGGGAGCGGTTTCATTATTCATTATTTCAGCCTCTAGGGCTAGAGATAAGGCATTAAGCTTGGCGGTTAAGAGATCCTTTTCGTACTGCTCTATGTTTATGTGGAGTTGATCTCCCGATATAAATATACCGTCCCACGCCCCCTTTATCTGAAAGCTCAGCGATATCGGTTTTATGTCGAGGGCCATTAAAAGAGAGGCAGCGGCAGCGCTTGGTTTTTCTTTTGCGTGAATGAGGGTGAAATCTTCATCGAGCCTAATCATTCCTTTAACTATTCTTATCTTCGCGCCCATGTCTGTGAGCACGCTTGCTGGTCCTCCAGGAGGTAGACCTAGGTCACCTGCAGGTATTACAACGTCAACAGGTGAGGGAACCCCCGGCTTAATCCAGTCCGAGTCCTTAATTTCGTCGATTATTGTAGAAAGCACAAAGGGAGATATATTCGACATTATGAGGGCGTTAGTTCCGGTGGCGATCGAAGCTAGTTTTTCTATGCCTGGCCTTTCCTCCTTCAAAGACATAAGGGCCCTCACAACGGTACTATTCTTGGCGACCCTCACTTCTGCCAAACCTCTCAGCCTTGCCCTAAGCTCTGATAACATTCTATCATTGGCTCCCTGTATGCCGATTATCATTACGGAATCGTACTCTTTTATCTTATTAGCTAGCTCGGTTGCTAGTTTCTGCTTTTTCAGTAATATTTGTTCTGATGGCATTTTCAGTCACTCAAGTTTACGGGCTTACCCATGGTAAGCTTCAATATAACAGATCCTATTTCAACAGACGGGTTTTTAAACTCTCTGCTAACTTCGTTCAATACAGCTAGAGCATTTTCTGCTACGTCCCTATCCGACATGTCTTCCTCTCCTATCTTTACTGAGAAGTAGGGCTGCTCTCTCATCCTAACTTTTGCTGTCCTTTTCGCCCTGTCAATTAGGCTGATCATATCAGCGTTCGGAGGTATTGGATCGGGCATTTTTCCTCTCGGGCCCAGAAAAGGACCTAAAACCCTACCAACAATTGGCATGAGTTCAGGTTCGGCCAAGTAGTAGTCGTAGCTCTTCGCAACTTTTCTTGCGGCTTTCTTGTCCTGGGCTAGCGCGGCAAGTTCGTCCCTTCCCATGGTAAAGGCTGCCCCAGCCTTTTCGGCCATGGAGCGCCTTTCGCCAACGGCAAAGACCGCGATCTCCGTGGACTTGATCGGATGAGGTAGGAGCACGGACTTGTTCTGCTTATATTCCGGTTTCCTTGGATCAAAGTGCGGAAGCTTAACGATCAGCTCGAAGCTCTGCTTAAAGTTCCTAGGTTTAGATTCAGCTCTGGCTTTTTTAACAGCCTCGGTGAGCTCATCTAGTGTTGGTATTGGCATTACCACTTCGCCCTCTCTGCTTCGAGTTCTATTTCGCCTTTGCTTAAAAGCTGATCATATTTTCCGGATTCGAGCTCGGCGATTACCTCTTTAGGTCTCTTACCCTCGACGGTCAGGCCCACGGAAGCTGCCACTCCTAAAATTGTCTTAACGGCCGCCTTAAAGTTTGAAGCGTTAAGTGACTTTACTCTTTGCTCCGCTACTTTTATTATTGTCTCCATGCTGATATCGCCAGCCGTTGCTTCTCCAGCTACGCCAGGCTTGCCGACGCCGCTGCTCTTTCCCACCTCGTGGAGCAGGACCGAAGATACGGACGGCTGCCCGACCTCTACCTCGAACTCTTTGGTACTCATATCTATTATTACTTTAACGGGCACCTTCATTCCCATGTACTGCTTGGTCATCTCGTTTATCTTCGCTACTACCTGAGGCGTTTTAACCCCGGTAGGCCCCAACGCTTGTCCTATCGGAGGACCCGGAGTTGCCTTCCCTGCGTCAACTCTGAATTTGAACACTTTTTTAGCCATTTTGAACACCCTCGCTCTCCTTTGCAGGTTCGGAGGAGATTACCTTTAATGAATCCGCGGATACCACAATGGGCATCATGTTAGGAGTACCAATTAAGCTAATTCCTACTTCACCCTTTGCCTTGTTTATAAACTCTATTTTACCCCTCATACCTTTCAGCAGGCCTCCGGTCACCTCGACCAGATAGCCTTCCTTTATTTGATCAATGACCGGAGCTGGAACCAGCATCTTCTGAAGCTCCTCATCCTTTACAAGGCCTTTGATCCTTCCTCTCACGTATCTGCTTCCGTCAATGAGCCTATCCACGGCCGCGAAGTTTATGGCTTCTATGACGAGATAACCCCTGAGTGAGGGAATGCTGGTTATGGAATGGATTTGGATATTACCAGTTGAGTTCATTTCCTTAGCCTTTTGGTGCAGGTCATATACTGCTTCATCTTCCTTCCCGCGGGACACCTTAATTGCGTAATTAAACGGCATAAGCATCACCTAAAGTGGGAGAGCGGCCATGAAAATATGGATTAAGAAAGCCAATACACCAACTGCGAGGAGCCCTATGAACGTGATCTTGGTTGATAGCCAGAACTCCTTCGACGTTGGCTTTCTTATTAACTTCATGGTCGTTACTATGTCCTTCCACAGAGACATTTCTCTTAAACTCAAGTGGGCACAATTAAGCTTAGCGAGTGAACGTGGCCCTGTTTGTTGTAAGCGCGCCGCAATGATGTGAAGCTTCACGAGTTACAGTGCATGGGTTCTGGGGACTGGGTTCATGACCTTGCCAATAACTTTGTGTCCTTGGAATCGTGGGAGAGGTGTTGATATACGGGTGTATAGGTTAAACCGTTGCTCAGTAAGGATTAAAAGTTAACACCTCAATTTAAGCGCGATGCTGTACTCAGAAGTGGCAAGCTTCTACTCGAAAATCGAGTCAACGACAAAGAGGTTGGAGATAACGTCCATACTTGTCGAAATGATAAAGAAAGCAGGTAAGGATGAGGTAGGGCCGCTGGCCTACCTTACCCTGGGGAAGCTCTATCCTGATTTCATGGGGATCGAGATCGGCTTGGGGGAAAAGTTGGTTGAGAGAGCGCTGGCCAATTCCGTTGGAGTTTCGTTGAAGGAAGTCGAAGCGCTTTACAAGAAAACTGGCGATCTGGGGCTGGTTGCTGAACAAATCTTTAAGACGAGGACAGTACGTCAGCTAGTCCAGCCCCCACCGCCCACCGTTAGGGATGTTTACGTTACCCTTGATAAAATCGCCCGCTCGGCGGGTGGAGGGGCACAGGACGAAAAAATAGGTTGGCTCTCGGGTCTCTTTGGTGGTCTTACTCCTGAGGGAGCTAAGTACCTTGTCAGAACCGTAATGGGTAAGCTTAGGCTAGGTGTTGCTGATATGACCATCCTTGACGCCCTAGCGGAGATATACGCCAATGGAGATAGGTCTCTGATAGAGAGAGCGTACAACTTGACCAGCGATATAGGAGAAGTTGCTGAAAGCCTCGCTGAAAGCGGACTGGAGGGAATTAAAACAATTAAACCTTCGCCAGGGAAACCCATAAGGCCAATGCTGGCAGAGCGCCTACAAAGCCCAGAAGAGGTCCTATCTAAGCTTGGGGGCAAGGCGGCGCTTGAGTATAAGTACGATGGGGAAAGGTGTCAGGCCCACGTGATGAAAGGTAAGGTTGAGCTTTTCAGCCGGAGGCTAGAAAACATAACCTCTCAGTTTCCCGATGTTATTTCCTCAATAGCAGATCACGTAAGGGCTTCCGAGGCAATAGTGGAGGGTGAGATAGTGGGAGTTGACCAAAATACGGGCGAGCTTTTGCCTTTTCAGATGCTAATGCACAGGAGGAGAAAATATGGCATTGAAGAAGCGCTTGAGGAAATACCCACAAACATATTTCTCTTTGATATAATGTATCTTAACGGGAACGACCTAACACAGGTCCCATATGTTAAGCGGAGGCAGCTACTTGAAAGCGTCGTTGACACATCTGGCTCTGTGAAGTTAGCCACCAGGACTTTGGTATCCGACCTGAACGCCTTTGAATCCTTTTTCGAGGAAGCCATTAGTGATGGATGCGAAGGCGTCATGGCAAAAGACATAACCGATGCATCGGTTTACCAGGCCGGAGCAAGGGGATGGCTTTGGATAAAGTACAAGCGTGACTATAAGAGCGAGCTGGCAGACACGGTGGACCTGGTTATAGTCGGGGCATTCAACGGAAGGGGGAAGCGCGCGGGGACGTATGGGGCTCTGCTTCTGGCGGCGTATGACAAGGCTAAGGACGAGTTTTGCACAGTTTGCAAGCTCGGTAGCGGTTTTTCGGACGAAGAGCTGTTTTCGCTGCCTGAGAAGCTTGGCGACGCCAAGGTGGATCATAAGCCAGCTCGCGTTAACAGCCTGATCGAGCCGGACGTATGGTTCGAACCCAAGTACGTGATAGAGATAAAGGGGGCGGAAATAACGCTTAGCCCTACGCACACGGCTGCCTTTGGAATAATAAAGCAAGGATCAGGGTTGGCCATCAGGTTCCCTCGCACGACCGGCAGGTGGAGAACTGATAAGGCACCAGAGGATGCTACGACTACTGACGAGCTTGTGGAGATGTATCAAAGTCAGTTGAAAAAGATTACCTCTTAAACAAACAGATTAGAGATTTCAAGATGAGCGCGTTATGACAGATATAAAGTTCTCAACATGATTTAAATACTACTGTCATTAATTAACGGTATGTCCGAGGCGGCCTCCAAGAGCTACATTGAAATGTATCCGATAGAAGCGCCTTATTGCTACGCGGGTATACGCAGGGTGCCCACGACTAATGCACTGGTATACAACGTAATTGAGCCTGTGATAAGCGATGAAGACGTAAAGAACATAGATGCGATTAAGCGCTACCTGCTTGAAGAGTGGGTTGTACCACTTGACGTTATGAACGTGGACAGGGAAAAAACTGTTGAGCTACTCAAGGCGGCAATTCAGCGCGTGATCAAGCAAAACAAGATGAGGATTTCGGATAGCGTGTTGCAGAAGTACAACTATTTCCTCATAAGGGATCTTGTGGATTACGGCAAGATAACGCCTCTCATAAAGGACATTAACGTGGAGGATGTGGTTTGCAATGGTATTGCCATACCGGTTTTTGTGGTTCATCGCAGGTACGGAGAGCTGGAAACTAACGTGATCTTTAATACAGAAGAGGAGCTGGATGCGATGGTTGAGAGGTTAGCTTTTATGGCCAACCGCGACGTGTCCCTTGCCAAGCCCATAGTTGACGGCATCCTCCCTAATGGGAGCAGGGTTTTGATAACTTATAAAAAGGAGGTATCAGGAAGTGGATCCACTTTTACCATAAGGAACTTTAGGCCTGAGCCGCTTACCATTATCGATCTATTATCTAACAAGGTGCTGGAGGCCGGGGAGGCTGCCTACATTTGGGAGCTTCTTGAAGCCAAAAAGTCCATGGTCATAATAGGGTCAACTGGTGCTGGCAAGACAACTCTGCTCAATGCCATAATCGATTTAATAGATCCACAGCAAAGGATAGTAACCATAGAAGAGACTCCCGAGCTGAGGCTTGAGCGGGAAAATTGGGTCTCACTTCACAGCAAGGGAATAGAGGGGGAACAGTCAAGCATAACGCTCTTTGACTTGTTGAAGGCCAGCTTAAGGCAGAGGCCCGATTACATTGTTGTTGGCGAAATAAGGGGGGAAGAGGCCGTCGTTTTCTTCCAATCCATAATGACCGGTCACGGTGGGCTCACCACAATTCACGCTGATAGCGTCGATTCCATGATAAATAGGCTTATAAGCCCGCCAATCTCGGTGTCGCCATCTCTTATTCCTGCTGTGTCAGCGGTCATTCACATAGGTCGTATGTCGACCAGCTCTGGCTTCGTGAGGAGAGTAACTTCTATAGACGAGATAACTGGATATGACCTTTCTAACGGCAAGGTCATCTATCAGAAATATGCCACGTGGAACTCTTCGAAGGATATCGTCGAATACGGTAATAGTGCGGTGATCGAATCGCTATCATCATCTACCAAGAGACCTCTTAGGGAGATCTATCTTGAGATATCAGACAAGGCGGAAATCTTGAAGTGGATGGTTAGAACGCATAGGAATAGCAGAGCAGATGTGATCTCGGTTATGCGCGGTTATTACGTCAATAAGAAAGAGATAGTCATCAAGGCTAGGCTTTCGAACCAAGCTGGTGAGTCAGATTGAAGATTAAGGACCTTCTGAAGAAGAAGATCAACATAACTATTCAGATTGGTGAAGAAAAAGAAAGCGCGGAAGAAGTTCTTGGCGAGTTAGAGCAACCAGAAACGCCACAGTCGGCTTCATCTCAGGACGTGATTATAAAGAATAGGCATTTGATCGCCGCCGGTAGCTGGAGCAGGCGTAACGCAGGTTTTCTGTCCTTTCTTTCCTCATTGGTCAGGGACTATGCCCCGGAGCTCAAGAGGGCAGGTATTTACGTCAACGAAGAGGACTTCATGGCCTTCTGGTCTTTGCTTATGTTTATTGGAGCTGTATCTGGATTTTCGGCTGCATTTGTAACGTTTTATCTATCTCTTCATAGGCTGGCTAGTTCGTTGGTGCTCGGCGCGTCAGCCGGCCTAATAGGTTTTTCGCTAGGGCTAGGTATACCCCTGTATTACGTTTCATCCAAAAAAACTTCAAGGAAAGCTCAGCTAGAGGCAGTTATGCCCTTTATCGTGGAAAGGTTTGCAAGTTACATCGAAGCGGGCGCGCCGCTGAAAGAGCTCTTAAATTCATTTAAAGACAGGATGATATATGGCGTATGGATAGATGAGGTAAACGAAATAAGAAAAGAGATAGACCTTCTCGGAATATCGCCCTCAGAGGCTTTGATGAACGCTGCTGAAAGGAGCCCGTCGGAAACGCTATCGAACTTTCTATCGAGCTTCGTGCTGAGTACAAGAACGACTGCAGACCTGAGGCCTTTCATAAACCATGAAAGGGAAACGATAATGAACCAGAAGCGCTTAACGATCGACAAGTTTCTTGAAAATCTGGGAGCGCTCACCGAGAGCGTCATCTCCCTTTTCGTGATACTTCCAATAACTATGTTGACGATGGGTATGATCGCTGCTACAATAGGAGGTGGCTTCTTTGGACTTAACCCGACAGCTCTAATTCTCGTTACAAGCTTCGTTATAATGCCGCTGATGTTCCTAGTTGCGATGGAAAGTGTGAGTTCGATTACGCCTCGCATGTGATTTTCGCCTGTTTTCCTTCTCCATCATTCTTGCTATAGTCCAGCGTATTGTTGATATTATCTCTCTTGTCCTCCTCTGGTCGTTTATGTTCTTTATCTTTATCTGCGTGAGGTTGTTTTGTTCATCCGTAAGTACCTCATATGAAAGGGCACTTCCGGCGGGCAGCTGCCCCTCCTGTTCCCTTTGCCTATCCCGTTTCTCATAATCTCCCAATACTTTATCGATGAAGAACGACTTGAAGGGCGGCGTATCGGGCTTAAGGGGGACAAGTAGATCTATTTTCATCTCATTGTCGTGTTGGAATATTGCTGCTACCTTTCTTTCTCCTATGGATATTTGGGCGGTGGGCATTTCAGCCGGTTCCTCTTCTTTAATCGGGGGTGGCTGGGGCTTAGACTCGGTTACTGTTACCTTTTCTGCTTCCTCGATCGCGGTTTTGCCTTTGTGCTCATCCTGCGGTGAAGGTTGGGGGGCCGCCAAAGGTTTCTGTTGTATAACGCTTACTAGGGCCTTCAACGCCGATAATTCCTCATCAAGTTCCTCTATTCTCTTTTTAATCCATGCTATAGCTTTTTCCTGATCTGTGTTTTCCATATGCTATCAAAACCTCCGTGGACATAAAAAAGTTGCGTAGTCAGATCATATGCATGACGCTCTAAGGGCGCATGAGATCCTAACGGGACGATCAAGCTACGCCATATGATTGTCTTTTTGAAAGTTCCTCTGATACTATGGCCCATATCCTCTCGTGAACCTCTCCACGCTTACCCTCGCCATCTATGGCTATGAGCTCGCCCCTTTTGCAAAGCTCATCATATTTCTGCTGGACTTTTTCCTGGATCATCTTTTGCTCGGTGTACTGTACCCTTCTTCTCTTCATTATGCGTGATGTTGACGTTTGTGAGCTAACTCTAATCATAATAGCAACGTCGGGTTTGGGTGCAAAGTCGTTTATACATCTCACGTAATCCTCACCAAGCCCCATGGACGTTTGATAAGCGATACTTGAGTGATAGTACCTATCGCAGATCACTACCTTGCCCGATTTGAGGGCCGGTAATATGACGTTTTCTACGTGCTCATAGCGATCTGCTGCGAACAACAGGGCAAGCAACTTCGCTGCAACTTTCTCATTGCTTTTCAGGAGTCTTTCTATCAGCGTCCCTATGCGACCGTCTGTGGGTTCATGCGTAAGTATCGTTTCATATCCGCTGTTTAACATCCTTCTATAGAGCAGTTTCGCTTGCGTCGTTTTTCCGCAGCCATCTATGCCCTCTATGGTTATTAGGAGCCCTTTCAACCCATGATAACTTGCCACCGCATAAAGGAGTGCTGGTGACCGTTGCGCGTGACCAAGTTTTTAAACTAGCTTAAAATAATCACAGTAATGAGAGGACGCGAAGCTGAGATCTTAGCTGTTGTTAATTATTACTTGCGGTTAGCTGAGAAGACAGCTGGAAAGCCTTTATCGCTTACGTATGCTCAAAGGGCGCAGATTCTTTGCGAAAAGTTAAACGTTAAGAAACCGTACTACCTTAAGCGCGAGATATGCCCACGCTGCGGTCACGTTCTAGTTCCCTCCGTCACCGCTCGCGTGCGCCTAAATCGGCATAGGGTCGTAACTACGTGTCTTCTATGCGGATATAGCATCAGCAGAAGCTATCCTAGGCGCAGAAGCCGTGAGAGCTAAAGTTGGTATAAGTTAATGACTTTAGCAATTAATCCATTGCATTTCATCAATCAAGTACGAATCGGATTTAAAGGGGATAGAAGGCAAAGGTAAGCCTAGTGCCGATGTCCTACGGATGTCCTGTTTCTTTGCGCAATTTACGACCCTGACGTCAGCAGGCCAATGGTTTGGTCTAAACAACATTTGCGATTAGTTTTTTTAAATGGGTAAGGTATACCGCTGAGCCAACGGGAAATACCAAGCTCATTCCAGTTGTTTGAACTGCGCCAAACTAATCTGTTGCGACCTGGTGCGCCGATAAAGATGTCCACCTACCTTTGAGAATCGCATATATGCCCTTGCGGTAAACGAGGAGATAATGCTGTGACAGCCTTAATCCAGCTGGCTTATCTACAACATGCTTTGAGCCAAGGCACCGTTAGTATCCATAAACTTTAATAGTCACGGTTTTATCTCATTGATTTAACCATGGAATATGTGTATGCGTCTCTCTTAATTCATCAGGCAGGCAAAGAGATCACTGAGGACAATTTGAAGAAAGTACTCGAGGCGGCTGGAATACAAGCTGATGAGGTAAGAGTTAAGGCTACTGTGGCGGCACTTAAAAACATAAACATAGATGAGGTGCTCAAGAGTGCTACTGCTGTAGCTGCAGCGCCAGCTGTGGCTGCGCCGCAGCCAAAGGCAGAAGAGGCAGCTAAGCCAGCAGAGAAGAAGGAGGAACCTAAGGAAGAAGAGAAAGAAGAAGAGGAAGCCGCAGAGGGGCTTGGTGCTCTTTTCGGATAAAAACACGCGAAGGTGACCTTGTTGGCGAAGAACAAGCCCTTCTCCAGGAAGGCTAGGTTGGCCAAGGCAAACAGAAGGGCCGAGCCTGTGCCTATATGGGTTGTGCAGAAGACCGCAGGTAAGGTTAGGCGTACCAGAAAAACTCGGAGCTGGAGAAGGAGTCCTCGCCTAAAGCTTTGATATTGAGTTAGTAACCTGCCGTAAAACTGTTTAAACTACTACGTTTTCAATATCATGAGAGCAGCTATTTTCCTGGTCATACTTTTTTTAATAGGTGCTTCAACGGCCGAAGCTTTTTCTGCTAGCGAAAGGCCACGCGTATATGGAATATACATGAACATGGAGATCAATCCTGCATCACAGGATTACCTAATCAGTAACCTAAAGATCGCTGAGGATAACGGCTACCACTACTTCATACTGGTGCTTACTACACCAGGTGGAGATTCGAACAGCATGCTAAACATGATAAGTGCGATTGACCAATACGAAAACAACTATAATGGTACCTTTATAGTGTACGGAGTTTCACCAGGGGTTTTCAGCGCGGGCTGCATATTATCCGAGGCGGCAGATTACGTGTACCTTCAGAACGGATCAAGCTTTGGTGGAGCATCTCCCATATTTTCTGAGCCAGAACCTACCTACGTTGTTCAGAAGATAATGGGTGCCTATTCTGAGCTCGTGTCTTCAGAGGCCGTACTGCATCATAGGAATGGGACGGCTGCCGGAATGATGGTTTCGGCTGACGTTAATAGGACAGAAGGTGGTCTGACTTATACTTGGCAAAAAGCAATAGCCCTGCGCGTGGTTAACGGGTATGCCGTTAACATAACTCAACTCTTGCACAAGCTCAGCTCCATGGGGATAATTCCTTCCCAAGCTACCTTTTTACTCGTGGGTCCCAGCTTGGCGGATCAGTTCAGATACGAACTTAGCAACAGCACGCTTGACGCGCTACTTCTTGACTTAGGCTTCTTCGCGGTGCTTGTTGATCTTTACCATCCAACCGGAGTTTTGACCGTGGTTGGCCTTACCTCGCTTGTCCTGGGCCTCTATGGAATGGGTGTGGTTGGCGCCTCGCCGATAGCCATACTTCTTTTTGCGCTTGCTGGTGCCCTCATGTTCTTGGAGCTAAAGGCAGGACATGGTCTTTTTGCCGCATCGGGAGTTGTCATATCGCTGGTTGCGCTGTTCATGATTTATGGCGAGGTAATAATTCCCTCAGTTCACGGAGCTCCCTCAGCTCCTGGATACTTTTCAACGAAGCCAATCTACACCTTGCTTACCGGCATTGAATTTGGGGTGCTGGCGGCTGCTCTTGGCCTCGCCGTTCTTTACCTCGATAAGGTTAGGGAAGCCCTAAAGACCAAACCGAAGCTAATGGACAACGAGAGGTTAGTGGGAATGATAGGACGGGCTTCAGTAGACTTTGAAAATGGAAAGGGTACCGTCATAGTTCGTTCCGAGGAGTGGTCTGCCATATCTGACGACCTAATAAGGAAAGGTGACCGCGTTAAGGTCCTAGCTGTAAATGGGATAATCCTTAAGGTCAAGAAGGAAGCTGATGATCTTTGATAACAGCGTTATACTTAATAGCGTGAGCTTAACCTTGAATGATGAAGATGGTACTGATTGTTGAACAGTTATGCGTAGCTGCTAAGAGCGGGAAGGACATACTTAAAGGGGTATCATTCTCGCTGCCAGATGGAGAAGTTAGGGTCATAATGGGTCCAAACGGTTCCGGTAAATCTACGCTCGCTTTGACTTTGGCTGGGTCCCCCGATTTTCTGGTTAAGTCGGGAAGAGCAACCTTTGACGGCGTCGACCTTCTTTCCCTGACGCCAGACGAGAGGGCTAGGAGGGGTTTATTCTTGGCATTCCAGAAACAGGTGGAAATTCCTGGGGTTCCACTGAGAGACATGATTTGGGAAGCTTATAGGGCGCGCTGGAGCGGCCCTAGCAGGCCGTCCATGATCGATTTCAGGAAAAAGCTATCGGCTACGGCCAACTTTCTATCGCTACCTGAGGCTTTCCTTGAACGCGGTGTTAACGAGGGATTTTCAGGAGGCGAGGCTAAAAAGTCAGAGATACTGCAGATGTTTATGTTGCAGCCGAAGCTCGCAATATTGGATGAGGTAGACTCAGGTCTTGACGTGGATTCATTGAAAGTTGTGGCAGATGCCATAAGGAGATTTGTCGAAGGCGGAAGCTCTGCCCTAATAATAACGCATCACTTTAACTTGCTAAACTACGTAGAACCCGACGTCGTTTACGTAATGAAGGGCGGGAAAATAGTTGACGAGGGTGACATCAACTTAGCTAAGATAATTGAAACTGAAGGATATTCGAGATGGGGAGTCGAGTAGGTTGGAAGGAATTACTGAGCTAAAGCAGCTTAACGAGCAAGTTGTTATGTATCTCTCCAGAGAAAAAGGAGAGCCGGATTGGATGCTGAAAAAGAGGTTGTACTCGCTCTCGGTATTTGAGAGCAAGCCTATCCCGACCTGGGGGGTTGATCTCAGCGAGCTGAAGCTCGACGAGCTTGCCTATTACGTTAAGCCGGATGTGGAAAAAGTCAGCAGCTTAAGCGACCTTCCTGCTGACCTCAAGAAAACATTTGAAGCCCTAGGCATACCAGAGGCCGAGAGGAACTTCTTGGGCGGAAACGGCATAATGTATCAGTCCGAGGTGATCTATGAGCGGATGAAAGGCGGGCTGGCAAACCAGGGCGTGATCTTCATGAGTATGGATGAGGCTGTTAAGAAGTACCCCGACATTGTCCAAAAGTACTTCATGACACGCTGCGTCCCTCCCACTTATCACAAGTTCGCTGCGCTCAACGGCGCCATATGGAGCGGCGGCACTTTCCTTTACGTTCCCAAGGGCGTAAAGGTGAGCATGCCGATTCAGGTGTATTATTTGGTCGATCACCCCTCCATGGGCCAGTTCGAGCATACGATCATAGTTGCTGAGGACGACGCCTCCGTGGAATACATAGAGGGATGCTCCGCGCCCATGTACGTCAAAGGAGGTCTTCACGCGGGGGTCGTCGAGATATTCGTCGGAAGAAATGCCCGCGTAAGGGCAACTACGATACAGAACTGGAACAAGAACATGTATAATTTGGGTACCAAGAGAGCTATAGTGGAAGAGGGAGGAAAGATCGAGTGGGTCGAGGCCTCTCTGGGAAGCAAGGTCACGATGCTCTATCCAGCGAGCGTGCTAGCTGGAAGAGGAGCCAGAGCAGAGCACTTCTACGTCTCCATGGCCGGAGATGGACAGGTCCTTGAGGCTGGGGCTAAAGTGGCTCACGCCGCCTCTGATACGTCCGCCTATGTCCTCTCTCGTAGCATAAGCAAGGGAAGCGGAAGGTCGGTTTACCGGGGAGAGGTCAAGGTTAACTCAGGCGCGATGGGTAGCCGTAGCTCGGTCAAGTGCGATTCCCTCCTCATAAGCGATGAGAGCTCCACGGCGACCTTCCCGACGGAGGAGGTCTACGAATCTGATGCCGACGTTTCTCACGAGGCAACTGCGGGAAGGATAGCCGAGGAACAGCTCTTCTACCTCATGAGTAGGGGCTTCTCAGAGGAGGAGGCGAGGGGGCTGATAGTCAGGGGATTCATGGAGCCGGTAACGAAGAAGATACCTCTGGAGTACGCCGTGGAGTTTAACAAGATAGTTGAAACGGAGGTCAAAAATGGGGTGGCATGATTGACTGAATATGAGGGGTTTAGGTTCATGGCAGAGGGTCGCTACAGGTCTTTGTCTCCCCTGAAGTGGAAGGAGATGAAGGATGGCAGGTTGATATATAGGGAGGAGCTGAAGTACTCTGATTTTACCATGGATTTTCCGGAGAGGTTTGAGGTCCCTGATGAGGGAGGATTTGAGGTAAAGGGAGAGGGCGATTTTGAGGCTGCGCCGCTCTTAAGCAAGATCCACGACGACTGGGTAGCCCAGCAGTTGCAGCGCTTATCCGATGATAAGGTCGAACTACTTTCGCTAGCTGGATGGAAACATGGCTACTTTATTGACGTCAAAAGTGGTAAGTCAGCCGCTCTTAAGGTATCCTTGGTCGACTGGCTTCCGTTTAGGCTTGTTTTCAGGGTGGGAAAGGGCGCGTCCCTTAGGGCCACGGTAGTCGCTCCCTCGGGTATGCAACGTGAAAAAGACTTGAAGCTAGTGGCGTCTCGTCTCGACGTTATGTGCGAGCCCGGATCCGATTTAGACCTCGCTTATAAGGTAGGCTCATCTTCGGTTGAATTCATCGGTTTCAGCGCGGATCTTAGGGCTAGCTCATCGTTGAAGCTGCATGCCCTACACGTGGCTAGGAGCTACGGCAGGCACTTCGGCGAGGTAGTCGTTGGAGAGGGCGCTAGCTTAAGCGCGAACGTTGCAGAGATCATTCCCAAATCATCTTTTGGAGATTCTATGTTCAACGTCAGGCATGCCTCTCAATCTGGAAGTAAAGTTGAAATGAGGGCTGTTGTGCTTGGTAAAGGAGTGATAAGAGGACTAACCAGCGTACCTAAGGGAGCCATAGGTAGCAACGCAAACTTGCAGGAAAGGGTAATAATGATAGGCAAGGAGGCCAAAGCCATAACTTCTCCCTCACTTGATATACACGAAAAAGAAGTGCAAGCAAGACATGGTTCATGGTCGGGGAGGATCGGGGATAGGGAGCTGTTTTACCTTGAAAGCAGAGGACTAAGCGAAAAAGAGGCGGTATCGCTTCTTATAAGGGGTTTCCTCTCGCCCTTTGAAAGGGTTGTACCTCTTGAAGAGATCTTAGAGGGGATATCAATTGGTCGAGAGCTCAGAGCTCGTGCAGCGGATAAGGCGCGATTTCCCAATTCTATCAAGACTTGAGAACGGAAAGAGGCTCGTCTACCTCGACAGCGCTGCTACCAGCCAGCGCCCAGTACAGGTGATAAACGCCGTGAAGCGTTTTTACGAACAGATGAACTCAAACGTGCACAGAGGCCTTTACGAGATGAGTGAGGAGGCAACGCAGGCATACGAGAATGCTAGGTCAAACATAGCATCCTTTGTAGGCGCTAAACCCGAGGAGTTGGTCTTCACAAGAAACGCCACTGAGGCTCTGAACCTGGTTGCTTATTCGTGGGGAAGGGCCAACGTCAAGGAGGGTGATGTTATAGTAACTACGGAAATGGAGCATCATAGTAACTTCTTGCCCTGGAAGTTGCTGGCCGCTGAGAAGAAAGCCAAGTTGGAAGTAGTGAAGATTACCAACGAGGGTCTTTTGGACGATGGCTCTCTGGAGGAGAAGCTCAAGCTAGGGCCAAAGATTGTCGCCATAACTCATGCCTCTAATGTGCTCGGTACCATTAACGATGCGAAGGCCATAGCCAGAAAAGCAAGAGACGCAGGTGCCATCTGCGTTTTGGATGGAGCGCAGAGCGTTCCCCATATGTCAGTTAACGTTAAGGAGATTGGTTGTGACTTCATGGCTTTTTCAGGGCATAAGATGCTGGGGCCAATGGGAATAGGCGGTCTCTATGGTAGATATGAGTTGCTTGAATCGATGCCCCCATTTTTAACGGGAGGCGAGATGATAAAAGAGGTTCACATAGGAGAAGTTAACTGGAACGACGTACCATATAAGTTTGAGGCGGGTACACCAAATGTTGAGGGAGCCATAGGGCTGTCAGAAGCCGTTAACTACCTAAGAAGCCTAGGCATGGACTGGGTTAGATCGCATGAGAAAGAGCTTACGGCCTACGCTCTTTCCCTTATGGTAAAGAAAAGTTCGGTTCACGTTTATGGTCCTCTTGACGTGGGAAAGCGGGGAGGTGTTATCTCCTTTAACATCGATGGGGTGCACGCTCATGATGTTGCTCAAATACTCGACACCGAGGGAATCACCATAAGGTCTGGTCATCACTGCGCGATGCCCATAATGGACAGGTACGGCATACCGGCTGCCGCCAGGGCAAGCTTCTATATCTACAATGACAAAGATGACGTTGAAGCCCTAATTCAGGGAATAGAGAAAGTTAAGAGGGTGTTTATGATTGAGCGAAGACATATACAGGGAGCTTATACTCGATCACTATAGGCATCCTAGCAATTTTGGGCACTTGAAAGCTCCAACTGGAAAGTACAGGGATTCAAACAGCAACTGCGGGGATGTTATAGAGATGGAGGTCCTGGTCAAGGATGGGAGGATAGCAGATGTCATGTTTACTGGGGTAGGGTGCGCTGTGTGCATAGCCTCTGCCTCCCTTTTAACCGAGGAGGTGAAGGGGAAGCGGGTTGAGGAGGTCCTTAAGATGGATGAGGGCGATGTCCTTCGCTTGCTTGGACTTGAAACGATAACGCCGGAAAGGGGGAAGTGCGCGATGCTGCCTCTTAAGGTGCTCAAGATAAGCCTGATGCAGGGACAAAAACAAGCTTAAGCGCGCGCCCATACACAAGTTATGGATTCCATAGATCCCTCCGAGTTCGAGCTCAGGACTCTTAAGGAAAGAGGATTTGTTAGAAAGAAGTGCAGGGTCTGCGGAACGTATTTCTGGACAAAGGATCCCAAAAGGGAGACCTGCGGCGAGGCTCCGTGCGATCCTTATACCTTCATTGGAGGCGGCAAGTTTAATAGGTCGATGGGCGTTGCAGAAACGAGGCAATATTTCCTCAGATTTTTTGAGAAAAGGGGTCATACAGTAATAGCACCTAGGCCTGTGGTTGCGCGCTGGAGGGATGACCTTTACCTTACAAGCGCAAGCATAGTACTGTTTCAGCCCTACGTTACTACCGGGCTTATACCACCTCCGGCAAATCCCTTGGTCGTTTCCCAGCCATGCATAAGGTTTGTAGATATCGATCGCGTGGG